>Ga0123354_10013776_pt1 | contig 12572 bp, 4 predicted proteins | sample TergutLab28metaG_2_FD_97872 | JGI IMG/M metagenome (GOLD analysis project Ga0123354, IMG submission 97872) | Labiotermes labralis P4 segment gut microbial communities from Petit-Saut dam, French Guiana - Lab288 P4 | ecosystem: Host-associated > Arthropoda: Insects > Digestive system > Gut ... | reverse complement strand
GTTTATTCCGCTTTTCCTTTTTGTTGGTTTTTTTGGTTTTTTTGGGGTGAAGGGAATGGCTTGAGGTTCGTCTTTTATCTTGCCGCCCTCCCCCCCCCCCCCTACCATCTATCATCCTGAATCTTAATACAATAACTCCGCTGTACCCACTCTATCGGTGTTCATTTCTCCACGTTTTATATCTGAGAAAATATAAAAATGTGGCACTCTGCAATATGAAGGGTGTAATTTGTCCAAAGTTTCGGCGCTATCTCTTAATTTTTACCGGGAAACTGATTATGAATTTCCCTCTAGTGTGTCTGAAGATAGTCGTATGGAACTGTTCAACTGAGTGTGAGTGCAACCAATTTATAGTGTACTTGTACTGGAGTGCTGCACGTGATGTGTGGAGGTAACCTGTACAGGGTTATTCGAAATGATTGTCGGGTTTTTAACAATTTGTCATACCCAGTACACTTCAGATAGGAGTATTGTATTTTTTTATTTAATACAACACTCCAAGTTTTTGTTACATACCTTACAAGTGCTCTATATGTGCACCCTTTGTGATTCTACAAACATCAACACGATAATCGAGTTGTCAGCGATGATGGTTTCAGTGGCGGTTGTTTTTCGTACCTTCAGTTCGGTGATACTTGCGGGAAGAGGAGGAACATAACCCTGATCTTTGACGTAACCCCATAGAAAGAATTCACATTTGAAAGAGACTGTGCTTTATTGTACCTTCTGACCTGTCTTTCCGTCTCAGCGTCCAGCAAAGTGAAACCAACCAAATTCCTTTCCCCCATCTGTTTGTCGTTTTCTAATTTCCTTTTCGCCACCATGTTGCTAGGTCAGTGTACAGAAAGTACGCCAATGGCCTCTCCAGTGTGTAACTGAACCGACAGCTGCGTACGGCTTCCTGAGTTGGGGCGGTACCTACCTGAACTTACCCTCGTTTCAACCATTTTTAATACATCGGATTCGAATACTGGCCTGTCGTTCAACATTTGATGCATATGCCATTCGGAAGTAGAGCACGTTTGAAACGTGATGGCACACGCGCAGAAACCAGATCTGGTCTTTCAGCGAAACGGATGAGTCCATTTACATTGGCTGGGGGGTCAGTTCAGTCGACTCCTGGCAGCCGAGGTGTGCGCATCAGCGGTAGTAATGGTAGTAATGCTGGATACACCATGTTCTGAGGTACACTGCAAGACTACTGGCTACCCACTCCACTCGCATTTTCCCCCTTCACTTCCCCTACCGTCCGTCCGTGTGCCATCAGGTTTCAACTGAGCTCCCTTACTTGAAAGAAGATGATGTTTCATTTACAGCGAAGTCATCAGGAAAACTGGAATTAAAACGTACACCCGCATTTGGCGATGCGTCATGGGATTTCATAATTTTTTCAGCGAAAATAAATAAACACACCTGTTGTAAAAAAGTTTATATATAAGGGCCCTTATCTGAAAGTAAACATCGAGACCGTTCCCGGACGTTACATGTCGTAGCGGATGGAAAATGGAAGCATGGCCGACCCAGTTACACACTACGGAACAAGCGTACCGCATAACGAAGAAATGGCAGCTCCCTCCTCCCCATCCCCTATTCTGGAAAGTATGTAAATAAAATTGGCAATTTTTATTGGATTTCCATGGAAAAAGCGGTATTCTGTGAGAAGAAGACTATTGTCACTAGTTTTGGAATGTGGTTTGGAGTGGGATGGAGAAGATCACTCCGACCAATCGTGTGAAGAATTGAGAAGTATTACATAAGTCAGAGAAGAAAGGAATGTTCTGCACATAATGATATGAAATAAGGCTCAATGTGTTAGTCACTCCTTGCGTAGAAACTGCCTTCTAAAACACATTATTAAAGAAAGATAGAAGGGACTGGTAGGCGGGGAAGAAGACGTAAGCAGCTAGTGGCTGATCGTAAAGAAAAGATACTGGAATCTGAAAGAGGAAGCACAGGATTGCACAGAATGGAGAACTGGCTTTGGATGAACGTGTCGCAAGACAGACCGGAATGAATGAATGAATGAATGAGTGAATGGATGAATGACTGGATTGTGCGAACCAGTAGTTACGTTTATGATAGCCTACCCCGCCATTCATACTGTATGGTCATGTCTCATGAACAGAATTCTAAACGAAGTTATAACATTAAAATAGATAATAGATTCTTGTGAAATGGTAGGCGTTCATATAGCCTGTTTAGAAATGACTGTGAAGGCCAAATTTACACTCTCCAAGAATTTTAGTGCAGACTATGTAGGAGGAATATTTTCTTCCCGCTTCCTGTCGAAAACTTTAAGATGAACGTACACGAAACGATGTCTGTATCTGCTTGCTTTGTGTGTGAATAGTCGGTCTGTGCAGGAGACGAAGAAGACAGATTGAGAGTATCGAAAAGCAGCATGCAGAGGACAGCGGTAATATCTAACGAACGGAATAACAATGCGGGAGTAAACCACATAAGACTTAATAGTATATAATGACACACAACACATAATTGGGAACTGTCAGGAAGTTTTAGGGCAATCATGTGCAGGAGGATGATATTGGTGAGCTGAAAATTAATACAAATTTGTTTTTGGAATACATTAAAAAAAGGTGCCACCTGGAAGACTTAGAAACAATTGAAAAAGTATTTTTAAAAAGGGTCTTACAAAATGGCGATGTTGACTGGGTTTATCTTGTTCATACTATTACGTGTTGCATTCTGCTGTACTGATTAAACTATGAAGCCTTGTAAATACTTATCCTTTTAACACAGCTGGCTTACCATTAATAGACTCAGGCAGTCGATAACTACATGTTTCGGCTTCCGTTAGCGACCATCGGGCTAACCTGGTGGATACGAAACACACACAAAGTCCTTTTGCATAGTTAATGATATGCGTAATCGTGTTAGCTTGTTTTATCGGAACCTGATGATGGCTCGCACGATCCTAACCATGTAGCTGTCGAATGACTCTTTACCAGCGTGTTAATGATAAATTTGGTTCGTGTATGAAGTACACGTTATTACAAGACTTCGCAGTTCATCTCGCACATTTTGGATTTTGGGGGTGGGGTGGGGTAGGAGGAGGGAGTGCTAGCTGCAATGAACATTCACTTTCATAAAAGGCGACAATTTTTTGACTACGAGTTTTTACTAGTTCCAAATAATGAAAAATGAATAGACTACTGCATTGTGATAGTTGTTCAACCTGGCTTTATAGTGGTCACTACTTTTGTATAACTGTTTGACCTGTAATGTTGTTATGGGCAATTTAAGTTCTTAAACTGATTTTTCTAAACTTGACTTTTAGTGGAATTTCGTGGTTCATCGTCGCTGTTTCAAACCCCCCCCCCTCCTCCATTGCAGGTGCTCCTTAATTATCTCCATCCACTTCCATTCGTTTAATACATTTCCGTAAGATACATTTCCTCCATGTTCAAAATGTATTTTTAAATGGAATTTCTAACCAGAATTCTGCACCGGTGCTTTTCTTGCCCACCGTTAAACCTTTTCATAACGTAGAACTTTGTACCGACATTTCTTCCCCTACGCCCAGCCCCCTTGAACTGCACTTCACCTCCGATCGGTTCTGCACAACAGCTTATTCAATCCTCGTTCCACGGTTAAGTCCTGCTGTGGAAACACCTCCACCTCTCCGGAAACGAAATCCGCCACATGTTTGAACTAAGCATGTAAAATTAGGCAAGCGAGATCAGTGCGACTTTTTCAGGCTTTCGAAGCTTAGCAGTTGAGATGTCCCCTCGTAGTGCGGCGTCACTGAGTGACGGTGGTCGACGTTTCGAGACAGCATGGTCTCATCTCTAGGATAAATGTGCAACTTGGTCCGTTGTAAGACGAGAGACCTATCTTGAGGGTTCTTTGACCGTGCATCGTCCTCATGAAATAATGTGAAATGCCAACTTAATGCAACAAGGTAATTTTATTGATGTATTCTTAGCTCGAAATGTTTCGTGTACATACGCACATCATCAGGAGCATTAGATGTTGAGTTGCAGCATATTGTTTTTTGCACCGAGTTTTTGGATGGGTGGTGGTCTTGAGAGCCGCTGCGTAGGTCGTGTGTACGGTGTGTACGGTGCGGTGCACCATCCGCACCGTACACACGACCCAAGCAGCGGCTCTCAAGACCACCACCCATCCAAAAACTCGGTACAAAAAACAATATGCTGCAACTCAACATCTAATGCTCCTGATGATGTGCGTATGTACACGAAACATTTCGAGCTAAGAATTTATCAATAAAGTTACCTTGTTGCATCAAGTTGGCATTTCACATTATTTCAAGAGAGACCCACTTTGTTGGATCAGACGGTAAAGTTTACAAAAGTATGTACTAAGTATGTACTGTCTGTCTAACATGTTGATGTCGCAGAGAGCCGGCATTCCAACCACGTGGCGCGCAAACCTTCATGATGTCGTCTGGTCACGTTTTGATATTTATAAGGTTTTATTGCATCCCTTTCGGCACACTGCAGCGAACATTCTTACGGAATAATGAAAGCATTTTCCCAGGTCAAAGACTTGTCTGCCCGTTGCACTGCACCCTATGTTTAAGCTTACTCGGCATCATATAAGATCACTAAGTGATTTCGAAGATGTCCTGCTTAAGTATTTGTGCGTGATTTTGAACCTTACTGTCGAAGAAGGTTTTAAAAAAAATCGGTCACTCAGTATTTCAGTCTCTTTCCCCAGGTGCGAGCTTATTATTTATGTTGCGCAGTACACCCCCCCCCCAAAAAAAAAAAATTGAAAAATTAAATACAAGCAGTATCTGACGTTCTTGCGTGTTTCTACATTCAGCACGTACAAATGTAGAAAGACGAGGAATGTGACACCACGTGTTGAGGCCGAAGGTAAACAGCTGGATTTCGTGTGTTGTGCGCAACCTCTTCTGACTTTTGAAAGGCCTGGCATAGAGTGTTTCGCAAAGTGTTAATATACAAATTTCAGCTTAAATGTTTGTGTGCTTAACATTAAACTTTATTTGTCGCCTAGTGAAAATTACTGAGGTGCCGGACAAGAAAGCATTGTGTCCCGCAGGCGACGCATTTTACAGTTTTGAGATGGATGGGGGATGCAAATATCCGAACTGCTACTGCCGCATAGGAGTAACAGCTGGTAACACATTCTTAGATTGGAGAATCCCTTCAATCATAGTTCCTACCCCCCAGTATGACGTCATAACCTAGAACTCCGTGACGCCAAAGCCCATATTGACGTCCAAATGTCACGTGTAACAGTCGTTTAATTGCATAAGTAACATGCGGACCTTTCTGAGGGGTGACATGCTTAGTCACGAATAATATAAAAAAGATCACATGATGTGTAATGCCTAGTGATGATAAATACACATGCATGTCGCTGGTAATGTTTTTATGTAAAGTGCTGAATAATGAACAGTGGCAATAAGTTTGTATTTTCGTACTTCCCATCTTAAACGACAGAGATTCAGTGCCGTGGGAATGTCCAAGGTGTTCGCCCGTTTTTTCTGTCTGTTAAGAGATGTGTATAGAGCGTTGGTGGAATGATACTGAAAGGGGAAAACTGAGTGAAGATTAAAATTAGTATACACAATATAATAAAGTTACAGTTCCAACCTCACAGAGAATCGTGTGTTCTTTAGAAAGAACAAGGCATGAATGTTGTATAGGGAAATAATCGCTGTTGGTTGTACGAGAGCCACACACAACATAATTACACTGAGTGAGAAAAAATGGAGTTTCTTGTATGCTGCAGGGGTGCTGATAAGTCCTTAGCCCGACCAGGAAAGAAATAAGCCAATATTTCCGTCAGAATGGCATGAATTTCCTTCGGCTCCTTGCCTTGCAAAAAAAAACATGGTGACAGCTCGCGTCTCCATGTTGTTGAAATCGTGCGCGTCCTTGGCATGCTTCCGAGCTTGTTTCCTTTCTGGTCGGGCTAAGGACTTATCAGCACCCTGGTACCTGCTGGTAAATATACCAACCACCAGACTTCAAGCGTTAAATGCAGTAAATTAACGCTTTACGCGTTACTGATTTTCACATTACAAAGCACATTGTTATTGCATTATCAGCAAAAACTGTGTATTGTTACAACAAAGAATTGACATACATTTCCAGCCCCCTTCACAGGCGAGAAAAAATGTTTTCGAAGCCATAATTCTCGTCATACACTAACCATTAAACATGATTTCGAGCACACTAGTGGCTGTTCGAACTCCTGAGCATCGAAATCTGTTACAGTACCAACACAGGGTAGATAAATGAGGCAAACCAGTCATATCCCCTCTACTCGGCTGAAAACCTCACCCCCACCCCCTTCCCATCTGTGTCGTGAAATTCGCCATCGCTGCTAAACCCCCTGAAATATTTCCCGCGTGTTTTAACAGCCCTATCAACAATATTCAAATTATTATATTCAAACACAGAGCGTGTTTAGGGTGTATACGCACTATATAAAGGCAATGTGTATCTATCATGATATAAACTGGATAAACAAAACTATGGTCACATATACACATATCGAAAACTAATATAGCGTAAATTATTGTTCTCATGCTTGGTTATTCTGATGCTACATCACTCCCTGCGATAGGGAGCTGCACCTGCCATATTGCTCACTCGCATCACTTGTGTCTCTGTATATGTGTGTGTGTGTGTGTGTACGTGCGCGCACTACACTATTTTGTAGTCTCGTCATCTGTGTAACCATCCGAATTTTTTACTTTCCATATATTTCTTTCGAATTCTCATTTTCTGCACTGGAGTACTGCTGTTTCAACGGTGAGACCAACTCTCGCCTCTAATTACTGGTTTCTATCTGTAGGTGTACATATTTCAATTAAAAAAAAAACACCCACACACATAAAGCTGTGTCTGCAAGGCAGGTTTTTTTTACTGAATATTAATTCTAAAATAAATATATTCAAAATGTTAACAGCTCTTAATGGGAAATTGTGTGTGCTTTTATCTGTCGACCCTCCGATAACCTTACGTATGTTGTTTAAAACTTGGGATAATGAGTATAAACACCTTTGCATAAAACACCACGAATTAACAGAACACTAAAACAGAACTTAGTTACACCTGAGAGCCTTCAGTTGTCTCATTGCAGCCTATGCTGTATAATAAGGCTGACAGGAAACCTAAAGTTCATGAGTATGCCGTTATGATACATTCGTGTGTGTAGTTTTCTCTAGGACAGATTTCAGGTACATAAAATTATGTGTAACACACAATTTGTGAGGTCGTTATGGTATATATACTTATAGAATATTACTTCTCCATCTCTCAGTTCATTGCTTATCACTTATCGTGGTTTTTCGGGTGGCCACCATCTTGTTTTACATTATGTGGGAAGTATTGGGTAACAAAGCTCGCACGTATGTAATTATAACAGTACGAAATTATATTTATGAAGTACTTTTCAACGCTTTAAAGACTAAAATGAACTTTAATTATATGTGTTTTTGGTGGTGGTCGTTCTCTTATGTGGTTAATTTGTCCTACTCCTTCTATTATATGTTTACTTTATTATTTAAAGTTTCTTACGTTGTTTGTTGTGTTTATTGGTGGTTGACTTAGTTATGAGATTGCTAGATTTGTTTTGGGTGATAAATTGTTTTCTGTATATTTTTATAGTGCTTCTTCATTTTCGTGCATTAAACACACTCAATATCCGCTATAAAAATGAGGTGACTGTTGAGAGATCCATACAAAACACAGACATGCGCTCTGTGGGAAGAAAGTATGTTTGAATATTAAACCTCGTGGTACAGATAGTGACCACTAGGTTTTACAGAGTTAACACTCAAGTCCAAACTTTGGCAGCCAAATTAAGTTAATTTTTGAAGACGTATGAGTATGTGGTACATTCGAAGACAGTAAGAAATAAAAAAAAAACCGTAACTGTAGTAAAAAATCGATACGAGCTTTTATCGCAGTGTGCAGTATGCCTGCTCCTCAGACCGCTGTTTAACAGATCACAGTTTGGGAATTTGCTCTGAAGGATTTTGGTCATATATGATGTGATGTTTTCAAAGCATTGCTGATGATTACAGTCTTATGGGGTATGACATCGTGTTGATTGGTAATTACTTAACGACGTTTCGGGGAAGCTTCCAGATTGTATTTTCATGGTAGCCCAAAGAAAGATTTGGATGGAAGAAATGTAAGGAAACAAGGAATTGTGCTTTTGACCTTACTGCGTTGCATGGACCGTAAGAAAGTCTGCCCCTGGGTCTTCGTGACGCCACTGACGTTCGAATCTGCAGCCACGACGTGGCTTGCAGGTTACGTTCTGGGATACGATGCTGATCTCGTCCTTATTAGAACTACTTCTACGCCATTTTGCAAATCTGTAAGAATAATTAGCTTCTGTACCAATTTATGTTGGGGACCACGGTAGCACAGTGGTTAAGATGCTGTGCTAGAAATCGGAAGGTCGCTGGTTCGATTCCAGATGGTGTCATTGGAATTTTCCATTGACATAAGCTTTCCGATCGCACTGTGACCCTGGGGTCGACTCAGCCTCTAACAGAAATGAGTACCAGGAGTATTTCCTGGGGCTAAATGCGGCCGGTGCATAGGGCTGACAACCTTACCACCATCCTGGGCCATTGTCACGTAATCTGGGAACCTTAATTCCTGGAACCCTCTGGGCACCTCGGGCCTGTAATGGGACTGATTTACCTTTTCTTTTTTTACCAATTTATGTTACTGTCGATTTTCTGATGCGTGACCGAGTTTCGAATCACACGACTGGTGGAAACATTTGCCTTCTTCACTGCGTCCAGGCTAGCTGTGGGGCTCGCCATCCTGCCACTCGATTGCAGGCGGAGTTCTCTTCCATGGGTTAAAGAGATGGGGCGTAAAGCTACGACACATATCTATTAACGTGGTTAAGAAAGCGTAGAACTATCTTCCCACTGTTTGGTAGGTCTTTGTATCCTGGTTCTTAATTAGGGGGAAAGTCACATTTAGATTTTGGTATCGTGGCGAATTAAAAGGAAAATCGTATCAGTACCAGTCTGCGATGTTTAAGGAAGTATTGCATTTAGCGTATACATACGTAGGTCTATATCAAGAAAAGCATATAAAGGAACGGAAGAGCTCCGTGTTCAAATTACGACAGTCGCATTAAATAAATCAGCGTCCCTGAAGAGATGTGCCGCCAGGAACATTTGTCCCCTGGTTTCGCACACTATCATAAGGATAAACAGGGGCATGGAGGTACAGCGCGACACATTTTGTTTTGGGCCCTACATGGAGGTGAGTGACTGTGAAAAATGAAGTGTTAGATAGTACCAAGGAAGACAAGAACATCCTTGGTACAGTAAAACGAAGGTAGGCTAACTGGATTGGTCGCGTATTGGGTAGGAACTGTCTTCTAACGACGTTTTACTGAAAAGAAGAAGGAAGAGAAGACGAAGAAGCAGAAGTAAGCTGCTACATATTTTAAGGAAATACAAGGCATTGGAATTGAAAAGAGGAAACACAAGATCGTACTGTCTGCTGGAGAAATTCGCGTTGGAAAAGGCTAAGGACCTGTCGGAAGACAGACTATGCCATGATGGTGATGAAAGTTGTTGAGCTGCAAGCTTGGGCCGCTTTGCTCCTCTGTCAGTTGGATAGGAACCTGAGAGGGTCCGGTACCCTTGCAGACGAGATAACACCTGCCAGAAATCGATCCACAATTACAGCTTTTGTACACCGTAGCCTGCAGGCGTGAATTTGTTTTGTGTTTGTTACGTTGTCCAATTTACAAGTCTGTCAGTTCCGCTGATGGCGGTACTATAAGAATTTGGAAAATGTTGTCAGAGGGGAACACTGCGGTAGTAAGCGTGACTTCATTGATCGTTATTCGATTGACTCTGTCATAAATATTAATTGTTATCGAAGTCTATGGTAAGCAGGCATTTGCATCTGTTATATTCAGCTGTTTAATAGACATTGCTTCTCATCTTGCATGCGGTATCCAGCGCCTCTGTAAACCGTACGCAGCCTCTCCTGTTTAAAACCGCTCTCACATTCAAGCTTCGTCCTTTCTCTTCGCCCTAGCTGTAATAATAATAATAATAATCATGATGTTATTTTTACGACATTCTTTCTCCTCATAAGCCACATTCCCTTCACAGGACCTACTTGCAGTGTAGCACCGTAAGCCTTAATGTGCCTATAAAATACTAATTGTAGCTGTTCTTTAGTCTTTCTTTTCCATCTTTAGAACAGAAAAATCACCCTACGTGAAAATGAGAGGTTGTGGTGGTGGTGGTGGTGGTGGTGGTGGTGGTGGTGGTAGTAGTGGTAGTACGTGTAGCAGCAGTAGTAGTAGTAGTAGTAGTAGTAGTAGTCCGTGTAGCAGCAGCAGTAGTAGTAGTCCGTGTAGTAGTAGTAGTAGTAGTAGTAGTAGTGGTAGTAGTAGTAGTGGTAGTACGTGTAGCAGTAGTAGTAGTAGTGGTAGTACGTGTAGCATTAGTAGTAGTCCGTGTAGCAGTAGTAGTACGTTTAGCAGCAGTAGTAGTAATCCGTGTAGTAGTAGTAGTAGTAGTAGTAATAGTGGTAGTAGTGTAGCAGTAGTAGTAGTAGTCCGTGTAGCAGCAGTAATAGTGGCAACAGTAGCAGTAGTATATTTACCGAGTTTTTGAGAAGTTTAACGCCTTGTTCTCCAGGTTCCAAGTGTCCTGGAAGACTTACTCCTGTAGGATTTTTTGCACTCTGAAGATGAAGGCAGCGATCTCCTCCGAAACATCGGTATTTATTCCAACCTGCTGTCTCACATGATAGAAGACTTTAACATTTGTCAACAGCGCTGTGAAAACGTTAAATCTTACAACAAGTAAAGGGCCAAACTTATTTTATTTTAAAAAATTATTCTATAGGACATTACAAACTTAAGTTCATAACCCCTGCAGGTGGCATTGCTGTTCCATCACTATGTTTAGAAATTGAGAAATTCTGAATTATTGTTGAGCAGTTGTGTTTTGTTAATGAGCTTCAGAAACTGGTGTTACCTATGAATGCCTCCCGTAGGTGTGCGTAACCCGTCTGTACTGACGTCACTCTTATGTACCGTCGTCTAAAGCGAAAAGAAAAGCGTGAATTAATGGTCTTGCGTGTGAGTACTGGAAAAAAGAAAGAAAGAGACAGAGTATAAAAAAGAGAATAATAAAAAAATACTTAGAATGAAACGATCATTAAATGAGGTGATGAAATTTAGTCATAGCATTGCAGTTATGCTAATGTGTGTTATTAACTTCCTCCCTTCGCTCCCTGGGCTAGTTTCTTTCATTCTCACAGTAGCGGTAGAGAAGTAAGAGGGACGATTTTTTGCCCCTGGAGAAGGAAAAAATCGTATGCAAATGAGACAAATGAATACGAAGGGCATTTGGCTTCATGTTTGAATAATTATAGTTTCATAATGTGTCTAATTGCTCTGTTTTAGTTTACGGACCCTCGTTTGTAGAAATGCAAAATCCATAATTTTAGGAGGACAAGGAAAAGGGTTTACTTTAATTTCGTACCCTATTTTCCACTTCTTTTCTCTTTTACGTGCGTAATTTCGAAGCAAATATGTAGCCTTGGGGGATCGCTGACATAATTCTCTGCACTGAAATTTGGAAAGTTTATGGGAATACGCTTTTTCTGAGGTTATGAACTGTCATACTAGTACCTGACGAACCTTTCTATCCCATCGCAGTACACTATTTCTTTTCTCGGTTGTTGTACAGTATAGTTCCGATTATCCGACATTCGGCTATACGGCATTACAGTTTATCCGAAATAGCCACACGTCGGGTAACTCACAGTTTTGTGCTGCGCGCCTGTGCACAGACTAAAGTCTGTGTTTACTCGAAAGGCCTAAACACCACGAACTTTCAAATACTTCGTTCCAACTGCGCTACTAATTTCGTGTAAGAAACGGAATATTGCATGGATGGATTCAGAAACTTTCCGAGGCTGGTTTTTTCAATGAATTTCCACATTGCCCGACAGTTTCGGTAATCCGACCACCTATCGGACTTGTTTAGATCGGATATTTTCATGACATTCCCCTCGTTTTTATTTCGAACTTTCACGACCGCCCTCAGTGGCAATGAATACAACGTGCAACAAAGGTTCTTTAAGTGTTCTCCGATGATATAACAAGGTTTATGCAATTGAAAATTGGTTCATGGGAAGAAAGTGAATGACGGTCAGGAAATCGCATCCCGATGGGGTATGAAATTTTCCGCACCCACCCAGACCGGTCCTCGGGCCCAACCAGCCTCCTAAATGTATACCGTGTTACTCCCGAGGTTAAGCGGACGGGGGCATATCCTTAATCACCCACCCCATCTACCGCCGAGCAGAAATGTTCCTCTACTCCATCTCTGAGACCGCCTCTGTGGTCTAGTGGTCAGAGTTTCTGGCTACAGATACAGAGGTCCCGGGTTCGATCCCCGGCGCTACCAGATTTTCCTAGTAGTAGTGGGTCTGGAACGGGGTCCACTCAGCCTCGTGAGGTCAATTGAGGAGCTACTTGAATGAAAAAAGTAGCGGCTCCAGGTCTAGAAAACAGAGATTAACGGCTGTGGGGACCCG
>Ga0123354_10013772_pt1 | contig 12574 bp, 10 predicted proteins | sample TergutLab28metaG_2_FD_97872 | JGI IMG/M metagenome (GOLD analysis project Ga0123354, IMG submission 97872) | Labiotermes labralis P4 segment gut microbial communities from Petit-Saut dam, French Guiana - Lab288 P4 | ecosystem: Host-associated > Arthropoda: Insects > Digestive system > Gut ... | reverse complement strand
TGAGGGCGCGTGCGGCCAGGACATCGCCCTGGCCTGTCTCAGCCAGCAATTCATGGCTCAGGCGGCAGTCAACTTTATCTGGACGGCGGTGCTGCGCCGCAATTTCCACAAATACGGCAATCGTGGGCTGCGTTACGTTCTCCTTGATGCCGGCCATATCTGCCAAAATTTGTTGCTGGCCGCTGAGGCTTTAGGGGCCGCCAGTTGTCCAGTAGCCGCCTTCTTCGACGATGAAGTCAACGACATCGTTGGCATCGACGGCGAGGAGGAAACAGCCCTCTACCTGACCAGCGTCGGTGGCAAAGCGGAAGCAAAGCGATAGCATTGCCGACTCGGGACTGTGTCCCGTTCGTTGGCACGCCCTCTCCGATAACAACGGCGTTGAGCTTCCCCAGTTTTTCGTCCACCAAGGCGACTGAATCATGCGGCTCTTTCCAAACAAAAGTAGGCATCCCCCGATTGGGGTTGTCCACATTGGAGTTCGACTTTGTCTTCAGATTCAGATATAGAGGCGCATTTGTCCATATCTGGCAAAAAATGCCGGATATGGTGTATTCGAGTCCTCATCTGTCTACCGAACATCCTAGTATAAGCCTATGCCTATTTTTAAAATTATTGTTTTAGCTGTTATTCAAGGGCTGGCCGAGCTTTTGCCAGTCTCCAGCTCGGCCCATGTCGTCATCACAGAAAAGCTGATGGGGCTGAATCCTACGGCTCCCGATATGACGCTGTTGTTGGTGATGCTGCACACCGGCACCATGTTTGCTGTGATCGCCTATTTCTGGAAGCAGTGGAGGAAAAGTTACTTCGCCAGTGCGTCCGCCTTCAAGCACGTTTTTATCCGTCTTATCTGGGCGACGGCGCTGACAGGGGTCGTCGGCATCGCGCTGAAAAAATTCATCGAAATAACCCTCTTCAAAGGAGCGCCCAAGATGCAGATAGAAGAACTCTTTGGGCGTCTTGACCTGATTGCTCCGGCATTGGCAGCGGTGGGGATTCTGATTCTCGTCGCAGGCTTACTGGAAAAACGCCTGGCAATGCCGAAGCAGGAATCCTTCGGCGACAGCGTAACCATGGGTCAGGCTGGGTGGATAGGACTAATTCAAGGTATCTGTCTTCCCTTTCGCGGATTCTCACGTTCCGGAGCAACTATCTCAGTCGGGATACTCACAGGCACGACGAAGGAGCAAGCCGAGCGGTTCAGCTTCGCTCTGGCGGTGATCCTGACGCCGCCAGTGGTGATTCGCGAGACGTGGCGGCTGGCTAAGTCTGCGCAGGAAACACCTATCAACCTGCATGGAAGTATGTTGATGTGTCTACTGGGAACAGTCTTCGCCTTTCTTGCTGGACTGCTCGCCCTACGATGGCTCAGCGCCTGGCTGGAGCAGGGGCGCTGGTATCTGTTCGGAATTTACTGCCTGATTGCTTCTGGAGTCGTCTTTTACCTGCATTCGGTTGGGTACTGACGAAAAATGGCAAAACCGTAAGCAAGGCTTCATGTTTTTACCTGTCATGCAGGCCACTTCCCCGGCGGATATGGATTTCTCTGGGTCTGGTCTTCACCAGCTTAAAGGCAGTCTCAAGGATTATTGGGCAGTTAAGGTTTCCGGCAACTGGCGAATGACCTTTCGCTTTGAAGCTGGACACGCCTATGTTGTTGATTACCAGGATTACCACTAGGAGAACACGCCATGCGGAGAAAAATGACTCGCAAACCGACTCACCCGGGCGAGATTATCAAGGCTCATTACATGGAGCCGCTCGGCCTCAGCGTTACCACGCTGGCCGCGCGCCTTGGGGTATCCAGGAAAACCCTTTCCAGTATTGTCAACGAACGCTCAGGAGTTACGCCGGATATGGCCTTGCGTCTTTCCCGCGCTTTTTCCACCAGTGCCGAACTCTGGTTCAACATGCAGCGAGGGTATGACCTGTGGGTCGCCGAAAACGAACATACCGACTGGCAGCAGGTTGAGCCGGTGTATGTGCCGGAATCTTTTGCCGGGCAAACTCAGGTATGACGAAATACACCGAATACATGCAACTCCTGGAAAGCACAGAGGGTAGATTGAGAGAGAAACCAAAGGTGGTTGAAGGTGAAAGGATTAGCACGATCACTCTGTGTGATGTCAGCGAAAGAAGTAGCACAAAGGTGGCAAGTCGCCGAGTCATCCCTCTAAGCTATTATCCAGAGATACGATCTGCCATTTTACCTTGGCTGCGAAGGGAGACGCAGGCCGGACGGCGTAATCGAATACTTTTGTGACGGCCCCGTTAGCTTTAAATCATTTGATCTTTATCAAAATCATTATGGCGACTTCCCCCTTGGATTGATGTGGTTCAATACTGAGAATGTAGAAAGACACGAGGAAATGTTCTGTCTCAGTTGGAAATGGACAAACGAGCCGTTTGCCGTAATGACTCCGCAGGAGTCAGATTATCCTTTTGATAGAGTATCGGGTTTGCCGTTGGCAGCCGAAGCCGTTTTCGCTTCCTCAGTTCACGCGCCGATTCCAATTTCCGGTCTCGTTCTCTAAAGATTTCCTGTTCCCAGCCATTGAGTTTGTCCACCGGAGCCACGTAGCCAATGGCGCTGTGTAGCCGGATATTGTTGTAATGGGCAACGAATTTCTCCACCATTGTCCGCGCTTCTTCAAGGGAAAGCGGTACGCCGGGACGAATGCATTCTCCCTTGATTGTCGCATGAAATCGTTCCAGCTTGCCGTTCGACTGCGGTGTCTTGGTTCAGCGAGAAAAGGACAGTTATTTCGTAGCCTTTCGAGAGACGACGGAAACCATTTAGCCAAGCAAACGTCCGCCCCATAACCCAGCGTTTCGACAAAACTTCTCATCCCAGCTGAATACGCTTGAAATATCCACGCCTAAATCAAGCTCTTCCGCGACGCCTATCTCGAACGTTTTGCGATAACCCGCACCGCCACAAAATTTCTTGATAGCCGGATAATGCATAAAAGCCTGCCTGGCCGGATCTACCTCAGATTGCTTGGTCGTTACTCCAGGAATTTTGAAATAGGATAGGTTTGTCGCTTCAGTACGCGCCCTTCTTGGCGCCCCCCATTACCCTACTAATCGTGGCTCCGACATTCGATCAAGCTAGGACCAACTATCAAAGATCGTACATTAAGACACATCCGATGTTCGGACATGTGTCGGATCAATGACCGAACTGCTGACATGGCGCAAAGCGGTTTCGCCGCAACAAGAATGGCTAGTTCGCCGTTGTATCCTCAAGTGTCACAACAACTTTACAAATTGCTGGGATGCATGCAGACCGCTCGGCACACAGGTTGCAATAGAATTTGTGGTTGGACATCAAACATGCGGCTTCCGACTAGCTTAAGGTCGAAGCAGCACGAAAGATATGGGCGTCGATTAGACAGGCAAAAGGAGACACAGATGAGTGACATGGATATTTCGGAAAAGGCGGCCCACGTTAAAAAACATCCGAACGTGACGTTGCAGCAAATGATTGACGTGCGAGACCAGCTCACTGAGCAGACGGGATACTACTACGGCATAGAGCATCTTTCGTTGCGCGACTCTGATCCGATGACGTACGAGCGCTTCTATTCGCGGCTGCATACCTCCGTGCTCGCCGCGCGCGAAATTGCCCGCTACGTTGCAGCCAGCCCGGGCGGACGCGAGATGGGCGAATCACTTTGGGCGCTGACAACTCCTGAGGGAGATACACTAGCTCTGTCGCTCGGCTTTATCTCGCATATTGCAGCATATCCAATTGCTGTCCGATACATGGCCGAACAAAAGTATGACAGCAACCCAGGAATCAATGACGGCGACATCTTCTTGACGGATGACGGGTTAACGGGCGGCGCGCCACATCCAGGTGATACCTACTGTTATGTGCCAGTTGTGATTGAAGGCGAGGTTGTCGCCTGGACGGTCGGTCTGAATCACATCATGGAAGCGGGCGCTCCTATGGCGGGTAGTTGGCCCGGCTTCTGTGTGGACACCTTCATGGACGGTTTCGTATTCCCGCCTATGAAGACAGGTGAAAACCTGCGCCAAGCGACTTGGTGGGAAGCGCTTTGGCAACGACGAACGCGCGCTTCGAGCCTCAATATTCTCGATGACAAGATGCGCCTTGCCGGCTGCGCCATGATCTACAAGGCGATTCACGAGATAATTGTCGAGTTTGGTATCGACTATTATAGGCGCGCCATTCGCGAAATCATTGAGGAAAGCCGCCGCATGGTGATGGATAATATCCATGCCCTGATGGTTCCAGGCACCTACAATGGGTGCGCGTTTCGCGTCGCCAAGTACAAAGGCCTACAGACTATTTGGCCCCAGGCTGATAAAGATAATCTAATTCATGTGCGTCAAAGTCTGGAAATCGACGACAAAGGCCGTATCGTTGCCAACCTCGAAGGCAGCTCGCGCTGGGGCTACCATGCATTCAATGGCTATCCGGGCGGTGCGGACTGCGCCCTTTACCTGGCGATGGTCAATACATTTTCACACAATACCAAAGTCACTGCGGCAATCAATATCGCCGTCAAGAGTATCTATCCTAAAGGCTCAATCTATAATCCGGACAACGAGTTTGCAAGCTTCGCCAATATCTGGGCGCAGTCGATGGCGATGAACAGCGTCAGCTTCAATTCGATTAATCGCGCCCTGTTTTCGAGGGGCTACATGGAAGAAGCTTTTTCCACCGATGGGGACTGGGATGGCGTCCAGGGCGGTGGCGAACTGGCAGACGGCACGCCTTACGGCTTCACCAATTTCGAATACGTCGGCGGCGTTGCCCAGGGCGCTTTTTGTTACCGCGACGGCCAGCCAGTCACATGGGCCGAGTGGACGCAACTGTGCAACGTCGGGAACGCCGAGGAATTCGAATATTTGATCCCGACGATGTTCTACCTGGGGCGGAAAATCCAATCCGGATTTTGTGGGCATGGCAAGTTTCGAGGCGGTTCGGGTCAGAGCTCGGTGCATTGGATCATCGATCCAGGCAAACGCTTGGGAATGAGCCGTGGCGGTGCCGGCACGTCAATGACAGCCTTCACCGCACTCGGCATGAGCGGTGGCTATCCGGCGCCCAGCTGCTTTCACATCACGGCACGCGGAACGAACCTTGGAGAACTGGTGGCGAACGGGAGGGAAACTCCGCGCGACGCATTGGAAATCGTCGATTACGCAGCCGATGGACGCATGAAAGTCGAAAATCTGCAGGTCTGGAAATACGACCCGCCAGAACTTGAAATGAAACACAACGACTTGTGGGGCAGCGCCACCGGTGCTGGGAGCGGATGGGGCGATCCGGTCGAACGGCGTCCCGAACTCGTTATTGACGATATCAATCTCGGCATGGTCAATGCCAAATTCGCGCACGGGCTCTATGGTGTGGTTGCAACGCAGGGAGCGGATGGGGTTTGGTCGCTCGACGCCGCGGCTACTGAAAAACGCCGTGCTGAAGTTCGTGTTGAACGCAAAATGAAGGCGCTACCCGCGAAAGAATGGTGGAAAAAGCAGAGGGCAAAAGTGCTTGACCGCGCCTTCATTGAGCCGGTCGTCGACATGTATCGCGGCTCCATGACTTTCGCTAAGTTCGATCGCGAATTTCGCGGCTTCTGGCAGTTACCCAGCGAATCTAAATTCTGAATGAGGAGAAAAACATGTCATCTGTTGACAAAGGTTTGATCCGCCAGATGGTCGATGGCGTCATCAGCAAGGAAAATGCTCGCCGACTGCTGGCCATGGAGCGCAAAGACCATGACCGTTTCTGGAATTACTTGGAGGTGCTGCAAGAACGCGTGAAATGGGATGACCGCATTCTGCTCCGCCTGACCGACCACCTCTACATCGTTCATAAGACCAAAGGCGGTCGCGTCGTCAAATGCGATTGCGGACACGAGTTCGGCGATTACCGGGCCAACTGGAAACTCGGCGCGCTTGTGCGTTCGCGCTCAACGCTGGATGAATTCAAGGAAGTTTATACACCGGAGCCTGCCTGCCCCGAGCCCGAATGGCAGGAAATCCGGGAGTTCTATTGCCCCACTTGTCTCGCCCAGCTCGCCGTCGAGGTCGTCCCTCCGGGCTATCCGATGGTGTTCGAAATGCTTCCAGACCTGGACCGCTTCTATCGTGACTTCATGGGCCGACCGTTGGATGACGAGGCAAGCGACTGGTACGGGGACAGGACTGCCACCGCCGTAGCCCAATGGGTGTGACATTTTCGACCGCAACGCAAGGAGACATCAAATGACAATGGTGGCATCATACAACGAGCAAGCTTTCCGCAAGGAATACATTTTGGCCCTTGACGCCGGCGGCACGATGACTGACACCATCCTCGTCAAAGGGGATGGCAGTTTTATCATCGGCAAGTCACTCACCAATCACGATAACGAGGCATTGAGCTATCTGGAATCGGTCAACGACGCCGCGCAACAGATCGGCACCAGTTCGACCGAGGTGCATTCAAATTGCGCCGTTTCAATCTATGCCGGCACAGGAATGCTGAACACGATTTTGACCGGCGCGGGCCGCAAGGTCGGTTTGTTGGTGACGCGCGGCTTCGAGCACATCACCGTGATCGAGGGCGGGCTGACTTACCTGGGGCAAACGCAGGCCCAAATTCTCCATCAGCAGCTTCATGACCACACACGGCCGCTGGTCGACCCGCAGGACGTTCTCGGCATCGGCGAGCGCATTTGCGGCGGCAGCTATTTTTCCGGCTCGCACCGGCCGCCCGGAGATATCCTGATCCCGCTCAATGAACAGGACGTGCGTAAGGCCACGCAGACGCTGCTGGAGCGTGGCGCGGAGGTGATCGGCATACTGTTTCTCAACTCCTTCATCGCTCCACAACACGAACACCGCGCTAAACAAATTGCCGAAGAGGTGGTGGTACGTGCCGGTGGCAAGACCGTTCCGGTGGTTTGCTCATGCGATGTGGCGCCGGTTTCCAGGGAAAACAACCGCGTCAAGAGCCTACTTTTTCAGTGCTTTGCTGCGGAGCTGACGCGAGAAGCGCTGGTTGCCGTCGAGAAGGCTGCTAAGTCCGAAGGATACGACAGCCGTTCGCTGACCTTGCTTTCATACGGCGGCGCTGTTAACGTCGAATATCCGCGCCTCTATGAAACCATAGTGTCCGGTCCGATTGGCGGACTGGTAGGTGCGCAGATCGTTGCCTCCAAACTCGACTTGGCCAACATCTTAACCGCCGATATGGGGGGTACGAGTTTCGACGTCGGCCTGTTGGTTGGCGGTCGGTTGGGCCTCAACAAGGACGCCGACTTTGCTGGCCATCGGCTGGCTCTGCCGATGGTAGCATTGGACTCGGTCGGTTCCGGCGCAGGCTCGGCCGTGCGTGTGGACAGGTACAAACGGCTGCACGTCGGCCCGGATAGCGCCGGTTCCAAAGTGGGAATTTGTTATAAGTACGACAAACCGACCGTGACCGATGTCAACCTCGCACTCGGCTATATCGATCCGGACTATTTCCTGGGTGGTAAGATCCGTCTGGATCGCGACCACGCTTTGGCGGCGCTTGAGGAAGTCGTCGCGCGACCACTCGGGCTCGACGTCTACGAAGCGGGCCGCGGCATCCTTCAAGTGGTGAATACGCAGATGCGCGATATGGCTGCCATGATGCTGAAGTCCAAAGGTTATGACCCCCGCGAATTCACCATGCTGTGCTATGGTGGCGCCGGCCCAGTACACATGTATGGTTTCAGCGATGGAATCGGTCTTGCTGACGTCATTACTCTACCCTGGGCAGCCGGATTCTCGGCATTCGGCGCCGCCTGCGCCGAATATATGCATCGATACCACCGCGGCTTCGTCGAACTTGCGCCCAATGGCATGGCCCCATCCGCCAAAGCGGCGCTGGCGCAGCGGCTCGATCAGCGGTTCCGCGAGATGGAGGACGAGGCCCGTGAAGAGCTTGGGTATGAAGGGGCGGACATAAGGCATCTCAGTTTCCGCTATGGGGTCTATGTCCGTTATATCGGACAACTGGAAAGCTTTGATACGCCACTGACATTCGGCCACCTCAGCAAACCTGAACACCTCGATCTAGTCATCGCGGCTTTTGAAAACATGTATACAAAGGTGTATCCGGAAGGCGCCCGATTTCCGCAGGCGGGATATTCAATTACCGAGATTTATCTGCAAGCGGTGGCGCCAAAACCTCAGCCCGAAATGGCGGAGCACGAGCTTTCCTCCTCAAAACCATCTGACTCAGCTTACGTCGGTACGCGCCAAGTATATCACGACAGCAAGTGGACGCCCTTTTCAGTCTGGCAGATGGGGGAATTCAAGGCAGGGAATATCGTGGTTGGACCCGCGATCATCCGCGACCCGATGACGACAGTCGTCATCCCGCCGGGAAAGCGGATTGAATTCGATAAGTTCATGGTGTTGCATTATCGCTGACATAACGGCATGGTTGTCCTTGAGCAGCCGTACCTGACGTTCCGGCAATCCTAAATTGTAGGTAAAACGTATGGAACAACCTATAGTTAATGGGGAAATCGTTTGGCGACCAGATGAGAAGCGGTCGGCCGATACGAACCTTGCAAATCTCATGCGATGCATCGGTATAAATAGGCCAAATGCGGATGGCTATGCGGAATTGCTGCGTTATGCCGATACTGAACCCGAACAATTCTGGAACAAGGTAGTAGATTACACTGATATTCGCTTCTACCACCCCTACGCAAAAATATTCGACACATCCAACGGCATCGCTTGGACTCGATGGTGTCTTGGTGGTACAACTAACATCACTCTCAACTGTCTGGACCGGCACCGGAATACACCCACCTGGAACAAACCCGCGCTGATCTGGGAAGGCGAGGATGGCACGCGGCGGCAGTGGACATACAGTCAATTGAGTGCCGAGGCGAGCAAAGTGGCTTCTGTGCTGAAGCGGCTTGGTTATGGCCCAGGCGATGTTATCGTCCTGCATATGCCGATGGTTCCTGAAGTAGCGGCAGCTTTTTTTGCCGTGACCAAGATCGGTGCGGTTCTTCTGCCGCTGTTTTCGGGCTTCGGGGTCGATGCCATCTTGACCCGGCTCAACGAGGGTAGGGCCACTGGGGTTATTGCGTGCGAAGGTACGTGGCGGCGCGGCAAACGCGTGCCAATGAAGTCGATCCTCGACCAAGCGCTCGCCGATTCGCCGACCGTGCGCCACGTACTCGTGTACCGCAATCTTGGGGGCACGGCGCCGATGATGCCAGGACGCGATCTGTGGTGGGATGAGGCAGTGGCCAGCCAACCCGAGGATGTACCGACCGAGGAATTGGATGCCGAAGCTCCAGCCTTTCTCCTTTACACCTCTGGTACGACTGGGAAACCCAAAGGCACAGTGCACAGCCATTGCGGCTTCACGATCAAAATGGCAATGGATATGCTTCTGTGCACGGACTTCCGCTCTGACGACCGTATCTTGTGGATGAGCGACATAGGCTGGTTGGTCGGACCAATGCTGCTCGTCGGTACCACCATGGCCGGCGGCACTTTCGTCATCGCCGAAGGTGCGCCGGATTATCCAGATGAGAGCCGCTATTGGCGGCTGATTGAGCAACATGGTGTAACCATTCTCGGTTTGGCGCCGACAATCGTTCGCGGCTTCATGCAGCGCGGCGGCGCGGGTGTGGAAAGATTCGGGTTCTCCAAGCTTCGCTTCGTCATTTCTACAGGGGAAGCGTGGACTCCGGATGCCTGGACTTGGCTGTTCGACAAGGTTTGCCGGCGGCGACTCCCGATCCTCAACTATTCGGGGGGCACTGAAGTTGGCGGCGCCATCCTCAGCGGAACCCTCCTGCATCCACTCAAACCGTGCTCTTTCGGTGGCGCCATTCCTGGCATGGGTGCCGACATCGTCGATGAGACGGGAGCGCCGGTTCCGATACCGGGCATCGGCGAGCTTGTGCTACGGCGGCCTTCTCCCGGCATGACACGTGGTCTTTGGCACGATCCGGGCCGCTACCTCGAAAGCTACTGGAAGAAAGTGCAAAACTTGTGGTGGCACGGCGACCGGGCAGCGCGCGACAAAGATGGGTTCTGGTACATCCTGGGACGTTCTGATGACACGTTGAAGATCGCCGGCAAGCGTACCGGACCATCGGAAATCGAGGCACTCGTCATGGCGACCGGTTTAGTCGGCGAAGTCGTCGCGATTGGTGTTCCGGATGACATCAAAGGGGAAGCCGTTGTGCTGGTGGCAACGTCACCGGTCGGTAATGAGAGTGAGATCAGCCAAAAGTTGTCCGATGCCGTAGTCTCCGGCCTCGGCGTGCCGTTCAAGCCGAAGTCTGTGCTCTTTGCCCCCGACCTTCCCAAGACGCGCAATATGAAAGTGATGCGGCGCGTTGTGCGTGCCGCTATATTAGGAAATCCTGCCGGTGATGTGTCATCCCTGATTAATCCGGAAATCATTGAACAAATCGCTGCAAAGACACGGTAGAAAAAAACGACAAAAGCAAATATCAGCACCATACCGACGTAACGTAATTCAATCGGACTGCCCGTCTCGGTATGTTCCATATACGAAACGAACGTTGGCACTACAGGAGAAACAACATGAATTACGCGGACTTCCAATTCCTCTCATTTGACGGTCATTCGAATGGCGTGCTGGTCATCACGATAAACCGACCAGACGTCATGAATGCCACCAACGCCCAGCTACATTGGGAACTCACCAAAATCTGGGCGGTGGTTGACGAGGATCCAGACGTGAAGGTTACCGTCATAACAGGCGCTGGAGAACGGGCCTTTTCTGCTGGCGGTGACCTTGATTGGGTCGGCGGGATGGTGGGAAACCCCAAACAGGTAGCACGTGTTCTGCGCGAAGCAGCCGATATCGTGTACTCCATGCTAGCATCCGAGAAAGTGATCATCTCGGCAATCAATGGCGTTGCGGTGGGAGCCGGTCTTGCGATTGCCATGCTGGCTGACATCAGTTTCATGGCCGAGGAGGCTCGAATCACCGATGGGCATGTCAAACTCGGCGTCGCCGCAGGCGATCACGCCGCCATCATTTGGCCACTACTGTGCGGCATGGCAAAAGCTAAGTACTACCTGCTCACCGCTGACTTCATCGACGGCAAGGAAGCCGAAAGGATTGGCTTGGTCAGCCGCTGCGTTCCGCGCGCCGAATTGATGGGGAAAGTGCTTGAAACTGCCGATCGGCTGGCCGCTGGCAGCCAACGAGCCATCCGGTATACCAAGAAGGCGCTGAACAATTGGATGCACGTTGCGCGCCCCATCTTCGATAACTCTTTGGCTCTCGAGATGTTGTGTTTCCTTGATGACGATGCCCACGAAGGAATAGAAGCGATTCGCCAGAAAAGACCAGCTAACTTCGGCGCGGCCAAGAAATAGGGACGGGCTTGGCCTTGGTTGGCTTGCGTGGACGGCGGCGTGCGCTCAACCGCCATCCTTCTCCATCAACTTGGGTCCTCCGTTGCGCTGTTGGTCGAAAATAATCGTCGGATGCCATAGACGTGCATTTTTTCGTAAAGCGTGCTACGGGCGATGCCGAGAGAGAGCGCGGCTTGCCGCAGGTTGCCACCGTGTCCGTCGATGGTTGCAATGATAGCCTCGCGTTCTCGGGCCTTCAGGCCAACGAACTGGATCGGCGGCTGGGGTTTCGTTTCTGGCTGCTTGAATTCCGGCGGCAAGTCGACCGGCTCCAATGTGTCGCCGTCATTTAACTGACACATGCTTTCTATGGCGTTTTTCAGTTGACGGATATTGCCGCGCCAGGAATGTAGGCAAAGTGCCTCTCGCACTTGGGCGCTGATAGATTTGGGGCGCGTTCCAGTTCTTCGCGCGAACTCTTCGGCGAAATGCTCGGCCAAGAGGGGGATGTCGCATTGGCGCGAACGAAGCGGCGGCAGACTGAGCGTGGTCACCGCAAGGCGGTAATAAAGGTCCTCGCGAAACCGCCCTTGTGCAACGAGGGTGCTAAGATCGCGGTTAGTTGCTGAGATGATGCGTACCTTCACCTTACGATCTCGACTCTCGCCGACCCGCGTTACGATGCCGTTCTCCAGTACCCGCAGCAGGTGCGGCTGGGCATCCAGGGGCAGCTCACTCACCTCGTCCAAGAACAGCGTGCCGCCATCGGCCTCTTCAAACTTGCCGCGCCGCCCTCCCTTTATCGCCCCCGTAAAGGCTCCAGCGGCGTAGCCGAACAACTCACTGGCAACGAGTTCACGCGCAAACGCACCGCAATTAACGGCTATGAAAGGTCTAGTCCTGACAGGCGAGGTTTCGTGGATTGCCCTGGCAAACTCCTCCTTACCGACACCCGTCTCGCCGAGTATCAGCACTGGAAGTATGCCGTCGGCCAGACGCTGGGCGCGTTTAACTGCAGCTTTGATGGCTTCGCTCATCCCCACAAGCTTTTCGAACCTTTTGGCAGTTCCAGCATCTGACTCAATGGCAGGGGTGTTGACCGCATACGGTGTATGGGGCGCGCGATCGGGGATCAATATCAGTGAACCGAAATTCCTGCCGTCGATCTTGACGCACTGCACCCAATCAGGCCGAATCCAGGAGGCGAGTTTTGTGG
>Ga0123354_10013771_pt1 | contig 12574 bp, 6 predicted proteins | sample TergutLab28metaG_2_FD_97872 | JGI IMG/M metagenome (GOLD analysis project Ga0123354, IMG submission 97872) | Labiotermes labralis P4 segment gut microbial communities from Petit-Saut dam, French Guiana - Lab288 P4 | ecosystem: Host-associated > Arthropoda: Insects > Digestive system > Gut ... | reverse complement strand
TGGGAAAGTTTTTCTCAAGCTCTAAAATCTGCACTTTGCTAAAAGCGTCAGCTTGGTTTGCGTGTTTCGTATGATCTTTACTGTAAACGGCGATTATTTCCTTACTCAGCATCAACCAGGTGGCACCTACAAACCACTCTAAAGACTAGTCTGAAGATGGCTCTGTATACGAGCCGAAACACGTAGCTAGAAATACAACTAATACTTCTAATAAACTGTGAGTTGTGCATGACTACATAATTTTATAATTTTACACTACATATATATTGAGCTGGTCTTTGTATCGAAGATGTATATGTTTTCTGTGAGGCAAGAACGAACATTTTAGTAATTATTTACATGAACTTCATGCTTCATACGCAGAAGAAATCTGTACATGCTTCTCCGTCACTTGAACAAGCAGTGAAATTACTATTTGGTGACTGTTATAGCAGTACATATTGACGCCTGAACATGCAGTTACCGAGTTCTCGTGCAGAGCGATTCGATCCGACTGGCACGGTCGCCTGTCCGAGTAATGGACGTGCGTTTGTTTCTTTATGCTTTAAAGGTTGTAATACATCGCCATTAGTCGTTGGTTCTAAAGTTCTGAAAATAAAGCAAAATGAAGTAGTAAAACGAAATAGGAAATACAATGAATTAATGTTTATTATATACCAACATGTGCACACATAAGTGATGTAAATTTATATTTAAATTACTCCGACATGTTTCGGTGTTAACACACCATAAGGAAAATGATGAATTATATCGATTAATTTGATGGACTTACCCATCATTTTCCTTACATTTATATTTTTATTATATTTGATATTATTCATTGCATAATTACATATGCAGCCACATTTACCAAGATTTTATCACAACGACATATTACTATATTGTAAACTGAAGAATAAAAAAACCAACTAGATGCCACTTGTTATTTTATTGTACTTCTTATAAGCTCAACATGTTTCGGGCACTACTATGCCCATCATCAGGAGCTCGCGACTATGATGTTGATTACCACATTGGTCGTTTCGTTTTTGGTTTGCTCTATGTTGGAGGTTAGGTGCAGTTAGGGTGGAATAGTGTCCGGGCTGCAGGCTCAAGCACTACAAGTACTGCTTTAGCTTGCAGCCCGGACACCACTCCAGCCTAACCGCACCTAACCTCCAACATACAGCAAACCAAGAACGAAACGATCAATGTGGTAATCAACATCATAGTCGCGAGCTCCTGATGATGGGCATAATAGTGCCCGAAACATGTTGAGCCTATAAGAAGTACAATAAAATAATAAGTGTCATCTAGTTGGGTTTTTTTTATTATTCAGTTAACATAAAGATGCACGGTCCAATAAACATCAGATACTATATTGTATTTTATTATTTTAATAATTCATAACTTTAGACGGGGCACGGCCCGCACTCTTCCCAATTAGGCGATGATTTTTACGCGGTTAGTTCAACGTTAATTTTAGTCTGACCAATCTGGGTTCGCATCCCAGAAAGCCTTCCAACCAAAGTTGTTAATTTGTTGTTCTATGTATTGTTTGTGTGTAAATGTGTACTGTACTACTGCCACCCAATTGCAGTTAACAAATATATCAATATCAATAACACAAATTGTAAACTCCCTGAAGATGGTGTATTAACACCGAAATATGTCGGTGTAATTTTAATATAAATTTACACCACTTATTTGCGCATATGTTGGTATATAATAAACATTTATTATTCAATATGCACGGTACGAACATAAAAGTAAACCACGAATGAAATTTAAAAAATATATTAAGGCTGGAAAGAACTTTAGAAAAAAGAGGGGTTTCGAGAAAAGGAAAGGAAGCAGGAAATAGTGGGCACAGAACTGAGACTTACGCAAGAGGTAAGGATAATTATGGCCAGAGGATTTAATCCGTGAAAGTTTAAGACGTAAAAGAGGGCCAAAAAAACTGAAAAAAAAAACAGGAAAGAGGCACAGAGAAAAGAATAACAACAAAGTAAAGGTACGTTAGGCCCTACTACCCCGGGCATTCTGCCCTCAGGAAAGCTAAGAGAACTTCCGAATAACTTGTAACCCAGACGAGCTTCAAACCGCGTGCCCCAGACCACTAGTCTACAAATCAACCGTTACACCACTCTGGCCCATAAGTAGGCAAAAGAGTGGATTAGGTTACTCTGTCATTTACTCTGTTCCTTTAATGACCTCCTAGACACAGGCTGCAAATCACTTCATTACTTTATGCTAATGTTTCGTTTAATTAAATGAGTACACGTCAGTTAACAGATCTTATGGGCGAGCAATTCGCATAGTTGCATCATTGTAGGTAACGGTAAAATGTGAAATTATAGGCTATGAGAGGCGCCATGGCCACCGACTGCAGTATGTGTATGGTGCTTGTTGGAGATGAATAGTAGGCTACAGTAAAATTCCACCGATCTGACTGGACAGAAGTTAGCCTTTTCATCTGAAGAATCCACTATCAGAGAGTTTTATTATATTTTAAACATGACGGTGCACTGTCAGATTTGATATTCTCAGAGTGGTGTTACTGCAGATTCAAATATTCTGGTATTTGAGCCTGTGTCCTTGGGCGAATATTTTCCGACGTTTCGAAAAATCACCATACGCTTCCCCTCCTGTAGAGGTACAGCAATCCCATTATAGGCCTAGGCAGGGCCTGAGGCTTCCAGGAGGTTGAGGCTCCCGGATTTCAAGACAATCGGCACATGAAGGCGATAATAAGGTTGTCAGACCTACGAACAAGCCGCCTTTACCCCCCAGGTAATATTCCTGGTACTCAGTTCTGTTAGGGGCTGAGTCAACCCCAGGGCTATAGTGCCGCCAGAAGGATTATGTCAATGAAAAATTCCATTAACACCACCGGAAATCGAACCCGCGACCTTCCGGTTCTTAGCGCAGTGCCTCAACCAACTGCGCCATCGCGTGCCCCCTTCCCCTCCTGTAGTTTCGTTTATTTATTATTTAACAAAGCTCTTCTTTATGCTGCAAAGCGTGATGGTCCAGGATGTGGCCAAAGGTTTCGCCCGTGACATACGAAATACGAACTTCCTGTCCACGCACAAACGAAGACTTTGAAAAACATCCTGGGATTCATACAGGAGGTGGGTTGACAGTATCAACTGCTCAGTAGAAACTGGAGTGTCTGTGCAAGAAACACACCAACTTTCTGACAGTTCCCTTGTAAACACGATTTTCTTTATGTACCAGTCAGTGCAACTACAAAGCATCGGCGTGACGTCAGAACATGCACGTTTTTGGCTGTGTCGCTTCGTGGATAGTTCCCGACGTTTCGATGGATCACAGTGCCTGCACATACAGGGTCAAGAAGTCCCCCGTATCAACATCATGTCAAGAATAAAAACATTTATTTAAATCTAGAGAAGAGCGGGTTAAATCCGAGGGCATATCAGTGCATTATGTTTAAGCGAGTGATACAGCTGGAGGTGTCGCCACGCTGGCTGGCTGTCTTTCGCTTACGATACCCTGATCGAGCGAAAACGGTAGTTCTTGGCTTATCGATGACATTCTATCAACTGTAACAGCTATACTGGAAGAAGAGCCAAAAATATTGGAGATCTTATAAGGATATGGATTGAAGCAGTTACAGCCGATCCGACAACCCTATAATAGCATTTGCGCCGAGAAAGTACAAAGTGATTGGCAGACCTTTGTATGTTAGTCGACAGGCTATGTCAAAGCTGACGCCTGTCCGACGTTGCACGACCAACCATTGCATTCTCCTACACGCTTCAGTACGTATCAAACAATGGGAGATGCGTTTGGGTCCCAACCATGGAGCTAGACATACTTATATGCTTTATTTGTGCTCAATTTGCAACACATGTGTCGTACCCTGAGGGAAGGACATCGACTGGCCTCCAAGAACCGCTAATCGGCACAACAAACCGCATGGTGTGCCGAAAAGAAACGCTTCAGAGAGGCGCCTGCCACGACAGACCACATTACAGGGGTATTTCCTGAACATCGACCGTTTCTTCTTCCGCTATCAACTAAGCGACGGGTCGGTCTTCACAGTTACTAAGCCAAGGAGGTGGGAAGATTAAGGAATGGTGGTTTGACTCCCGACAGCTAGAGATTTCTATCTAAAGCGTCCAGAATGGCTCTGGGGCCCATCCAGAATGGTAATCGATGCATACCGGAGGCTGTTCCACCCGGTGTGAAACGCCCAGTGCGTGGATCTAACCTTCGTCTAGTGTCGAGGTTAGGAATGCGTGGAAGTTCCTCTCCGTTGTGTGCCTTCACGCAGTAGTGCTTAATTCAACACAGGGACACACTTACCTTTAACCCTGAAACACTCCATGGCCACATCGTTTCGGCACAGCGCCAGATTCGCGGCCTAATTCTGTAGCCCAAGACGAAAATCACAGCTTGTTGGTTTGTAGCTTGCTTTACGACAACATCAGTTCCTCATGACTATACAGCGTCGAATAATTGGGACGAATTTCGAAGTTCGAGGAAAGACGCGACTGCATCCAAACTGAAGGTACTATCCCGAAATTTACCTAGCAAGACTGAGGAAAACCAACGAAAACCTCGGTCAGAAATGTTGGTGTCCCGGTCCAGATTTGAACCGACCACCTCTAAAATGCTAGTCAGATGCGTTGTCACTTGAGCCAACTTACTCGGTCTGACCGCGTTCTGAGGGACCCGGTTTAGTACAAGTTAGGCCTACAGCGCGCATAGAAAGCTGCGTATTAGCTACAGCAAACTGGAACACAAGAAAGAAATACCAACCAAAAATTCATACACAGTATTTTCAGCTTGCACAGATATCTAGTCCCACATTTGGGCCTCTTCATCTATAGCGCTTCTTCCCATTTTCGGGCAATGGCCTCCCCGATCCCCTTCATCCAACCTTCTGCCTTCCTCGCTGCCACCTTCCAGTGACGTGTCTGGAGCAAATCTACACAATCTTTCACAAGAGCAACCTCTCATCTGCCTCTAGGTCTTCCCATGGCCTATCTTAGATTTACATTGTTTGATTTTTGTAAAGAACTTATTACTTACGTACAGATGTCGCATTTGCGTTAAGTAAAACTGATGTGACATGCACTTAACCTCATCACAGATATGCTTGTATGCTTACTATCCTATTATCTTTACTGTGTAGTCTTAAGAAATATTCTATAAGTATTTTGTTTTTCGCCCAGTGTTACAAGCATGAAACCCATATCAAACCTTACAGCGCAGTTACTTACGACATAAGCTGAGCATAAAGGACTGATATAAGAAGGCTGATATTCTATTCGAAGCCCGGTAGTTTGGGGAACACGCTGTATGCAAAAACAGGCATATAAACGCAAATGGCCTGTCCAATGGCCGACAGATTGTGGCATACGCTGTATACAAGTGTTCCGCTATGCATCTGTCTGAAGCTATTAGGAGCGAGGTGCAACGGTCAGCAGAACGACATTCCGGTGCAGCGTTTTATTCGCAGCCTTTTTGTTAGAGTTGTTGTGTACTCGCCAGGTTCCCTCTTTTTGTGACGAGCAGGAAGCAATGTTCATTAAAAGAAAATCTGTCCAGGAACATCAGCAATCACAGAGCTCATTGTACCGAACGCGGAGGTTCAGGTGGTAAGGCTTCTGACCTGCATTCGGGCGGTATTCGGTTCGAAAATCGGCTGAAACACAGATTATTTCCCCTCATTTCCCCCAAGCAAATGTCAGAACGGCGCACGTGTTGATCACGATCAATACGTGGTCTGACAATAAAGTTCGCGAACTAACAGTGGTAAAAGTGCTACATACCTCACTGCTGAATACCACCGTGATCGCCTTCAAAGTACTCCCCTTGGGAAGCTATACACCGATGCCAGCCCTTAGTCCACCCTTCAAAACAATTTTGGAACTGGTTTTGTGGAATGGCCTTCAGAGCTGCCATTGTATTACTCCTGAAGTTATCAATGTCACCAAAATGCTTTCATTTCGATATTCCCTTTGTCTTCGGGAATAGAAAAAAATTCACTGGGGGGCTAGACCCGGTGAAGAGGCAGGGTGTTCCAACACAGTTATTTGTGTAGTAGCTAAAAAGTTTGCTGCTTTAATTCAAGCTCCGACATTCTCGCGGCGGCACACCAAAACACACGCAGACAGTAATAGATGCCACTCAGAAACAGACTGCCATAGATCAACAACAACACAGCTGTGAAACGCTGATATGTCAACGTCATCAAACCATACTAAAGTTTTTGTCCAGTGCTGCCAGGGCAAGCACACGGTGGCGACGGCGTCCGGCCACATATGCGTGCAGTATGAGTCGATTATACTGACATTACCGTAAAATTGCACGAAACGTCTGACACACAGTCGACGCCAGAGGCTTCTGGGGCCACAAATGTAATAATGGGCTAGTCCGCGGGCCGCGAATGTAGAAATCACCATAAATGGTACATCCAATCGCTGAAATTCTTGTATTATTTATGTAATAGGTACACAATTTACAAACATGGCCTCGGACCGCATAACACGACCTGGCGAGACGGCGGGATGGACGCCCATGGTCTAAGGGACCACGACAGTTCGTCGAGCACAAGTTGGCGAAGACATCGCTCTGGTGTATGTTGCATCCGTTAACCGACAAACGTTGCAAATACTGTACGCATCTGATCGTCTTGAACGCGTCTAGTGTCTCTCTGTAGATTTCCATCGCACACCCGACCTCCTACATGCCACTTCACGCATCTATTCTAGCTAGACTGGCACGATATAAACTTGTAACAACAAGACGACGCTGAGAGCTGCGCTCTTCTGGTTTATTACGCAGAGGCAATTTCTTACCGACGTTTCGGGACAGCCTATCAGTGCCATCCTCTGGTGAGATGGCAGACAGGCTGTCCCGAAACGTCGGTAAGAAATTACTACTCGCAGCGTAATAACCCACAAGAGCGTATTTCTCTGCTCCTTCGCGGTGGGAGCCTGAAAACAAGCCCACGATGTTCGCCCCATACAACAACAACAACAATTCTACTATTTACTGACAAACTGCCACTGTAATTCTTAGGCCCCAGTTATACAGTGCGGACGTTACTCACACGTGTGTTGCGTTCCTGTGACGCTCAAGTGAATAAAGATTCATGCACATCAAACCAAATATCGCATTCTGCTGTACAATGGTGGGATTTTGGAAGGTGAAATGTAATCCAAGGCCGAAACAGGGTTATCAAGGCCCAACTCGTGACGGACGGACGGACGGACGGTGGTGGTGGTGTTGGTGGTGGCGGCGTCGGCGGCGGCGGCGGCGGTGGCGGCGGCGGCGGTGGCGGTGGTAGCGGCGGCGGCGGCGATGATGATGACGAAAAGAAATCCACAGTACTTCGAAAACATTCGTTTCGGTGTTCTCGAAATGTTTTATGTTTAAGTGCCACCTATTTCTTTAATGAAACTTTTATCCTATTCCCTGCACAGCATGCCATTCAAAGGCCCTAAAGTTTACGCAGCGACAGCATTCCATAAAATCTTCTTGGGCAGACAAACGGGTCAAGGTGTGGAAGTTCACCGACGTTTCTGGGACTGACTCCGTCCCCATCTTGAGGGGTGCTACTGACGGCCTGGTAAAACCAAATCCGAGTCAATCACAAGGCCAAATATCTATGATCCCATCGGGAATCGAAACCGCGACCTTTTCGCTTGTAGCGCATTGCCTCAAACAACTGCACCACCGCGTACGCCCGTATGTAGGCCTGCGCAGTCCATGTATTAATTAAAGTGTTTAGTTATGCGAATATAAACCTGCAACAAAAAGTCTTCCACTGTCTGAGCAACCCCGTCTGTTCCATCTCCCACTGACGTAGGGGTATAGCATAGTGGAACAGTTCAACCTTCACGGCAGCTCTTTGTAAAGGGCACGAGCAGAGTGCAATGCCACTGGTGTCTTCAGAAAGCGAAGAGGACGACGAAGGCCATTTCTACTCTGATCACAGTGAATATACGGCCGCCGTAACCTGGAGAAAGAATGTACACGCGTACTGCAAAATGTCAATCAGTAGGGCTGTAATATCTCAGGGTTGAATGTCTACCACATTAAAACACGTCAAAAAAAGAGCCTAGAATCTACACTGAACAGCAATAAAAATGCGTCGTATAACAAGGATTCAAATAGCTGCCATCAAAACACGCCAATGGTTCAGGTGCAACTGCTCCTGTACACACTAACACTGATAGCAAAACCGTCTTCAGACAAGCCGACTGAACGTACAATCAGACGCAAAACGGTACGTCGTATTTCGCCGTGTTTTATTCTTCATTTATCACAATTTCATTTCCTTCTCACACTAAATATCGCTGTAATAATAATAATAATAATAATAATAATGTTATCATCATCATCATCATCATCGCCAATCATAGTGCCCGCGCGGTCTAAGGCGTGAGTCTGCGGCCGCTCGCCTCCTGGGATTGCGTGTTCGAATCCCGTCGGAGGCATGGATGTCTTGTCTCTCGCAAGTCTTGCGTATTGTCAAGCAGATGTCTCTGCGTTGGGCTGATCACTCGACCAGTGGAGTCCTACTACCGAATGTGGTGTGTCTCTTGCGATCCTACAGCCTCGATGATGAGGCCCTGGCCCACTAGAGGCTCTTGCGATATGGAAAAGATTATCCACAACAACAACAATTATTATTATAAAACGGACTTAGGAAATTTTATGTCTTATGAAAATGGACATTGATAACAATCTAAATAACTATTTGAAAATAACAAGTACTATAAACAATACGTTTAGGCTACAGAAAACTTTAAAGAAAACAAGAGTAAAATTATACTGGGCCTTCCATCTTTGTTATACTGTGGTGACAACTGGACCATTAAAGCAAGAGAAGCAAGAAGAATAACAGCAGCAAAGATGAAATATAGAAGAAAAACAGCAGAATACACTTGCATTATAAGACACAGAAATCGCAAAAGAAATATAACCACAGTTTTGGACAGAATACAGTAACACAGAAGAAATTGGTTGCAACGTATAAACAGAATGTCCTGTAACAGATTACCGGGAATACTAAAAAAACTACAGACCAAAACGGAAAAGAAACCAGGGAGAGACTATTAAAGAGACTTCTGTATGTGTGAGACCGGAACGGTCCAACAAGTGGCCCAACTGCATGTTAGTTAAATGATGGATGATGATGATTATGACGATAATGATGATAATGACATGGATTAGTTACACTTCAACATGCAATCAAGAATGTGGTTTATATATGACGGCGATTACAAATATGGTTTTGTAAGAAATGAGTTCACAGAAACATCTTAAGTGTTCTGATTGTCCTGTATGTTCCGTTCTGTGTATTCTATTTCATTGCGTTTTTCTGTGTACTGTTTGTGTGTAAATGTGTACTGCACTACTGTCACCGGGTGTCAACCCAACTGCCGTTAACAAATGTATCACATCGTATCCCTAACACCGCAGAGTCTGTACAGAGCTGTCGGCTGAGAAGCGTCTCTCATCCAGCCACCTTCACAACGTCCACGGTGTAATTTGACAATGCATCCACGTTGTACTGTAATTACACTTATGTAAGGAAAAAAGGATACAGAATCACAGTCCAAACATAACTTTATCTACGTAGCTGATTCATACACAGATAAAGTTAATCTTATGTATATTGGACCGTGCATCATTGTGATAGTTGAAGAGACCAATTTGATGTCACTAGTTATTAAGTTTTATTTCACTTCTTCTATGCTCAACATGTTTCGGACATTAACACATCCATCATCAGGAGCTTGCGACTTTTCTATTGTATCACCACATTGGTCATGTGTTCTTGTTTCGATGTGTGCTGGAGTTTCGGTGTGGCTGGGTTGGGGTGGTATCTGTGTAGCAGGCTTCAACCTGCTACACAGATACCACTCCCAAAACTCCAACACACATCGAAACAAGAAGACACGACCAATGTGGTGATACAATAGAAAAGTCGCAAGCTCCTGATGATGGATGTGTTAATATCCGAAACATGCTGAGCATAGAAGAAGTGAAATAAAACTTAATAACTAGCGACATCAAGTTGGTCTCTTATTTTTCAACAGATAAAGTTTTCTGGACTGTGATTCTGTATCCTTTGTCCCTTATATGCGTCCACGGTATGTTTGTGTCCAGTTTCTCTGCAGAAGGGTGAATGCACAGTTATCGCATTTATTCCATTTCTGTTCCTCATAAATTAGGGGCTTAAACGCCACTGGTAGCGTTTTAGTTCTGTGCAGCTGCCGGTCGTAGTGGCCTAGGTCCAGATGACAAATGGGCACATCAGCGGGCATATTGCGTAATGTTGAACACACTGTACGCAACTAATGGGGTATGAAATGAGGCCAAGAAATTAAATTCCTTTCACACGCTGTCTGAAACATTCAGCGCCTTCCGGAACACCCTATCATGATTATAAACTACGTGATGGAGCCATAGGGTGTGTCGTAAAAACAGTTATGTATTCATTTTCTCTGTAATGTCGGTCTTTGGTCCTACTTCTCGTGACGAGCTACGATTCGCATCTCGTTTCTTTCTTGTTTCTCTGCGTCGCGTCACGTATTTTTGATTAGAGGTTTCATCGAGTCGTCAACTCGGTCCTCGGTACTTCCCGTTCTGCAGATTCAACAGCAGCAGGGTGTTCCGAAATTTGAAAATAAATTCTACATCAACATTGTCCTTAGCTATTTTTCGGGGGCTAGGTAACTAGCTGGTGAATTTTTTTCCCTCAACTTCAATTACACAGCATTTTTAGCCCGCAAACGACCATCGTCATGCATCAATGACGAAAATAACACTTACAGAAAATTACATGTAACCTATATAAACATGAAATTCGTACTAAGAATGAAATCTCATTCTCTTACATAGAAAGGTTAAGTTCTTCAGAAAGTCGTAAAATTTTCCACGTAACTTAGCCGAAACATCTGCAGCTCCAGTTAAAAATATACGACTTTCCAAAACACAATTTCTAAGTAAACCAGACAGATCTCTTTGTTTAATTAATACGCCAATAAACGCACATATATTCATTTAATGATCTAAAATTCACATTAAAACACTTAAAACGCTCTTACATGTTTCGATCATACGATCATCCTCAGGGAGCATACATTGTTCCTTGCTAAATTTATAGTTTAAAAACACTCACTGATTTACATCGTTACGTTGAGATGTAAATCACTGAGTGTTGTTAAACTCTAACTTTAGCCAGGAACAATGTATGCTCCCTGAGGATGATCGTATGATCGAAACATGTAAGAGCGTTATAAGTGTTTTAATGTGAATTTTAGATCATTAAATGAATATATGTGCATTTGTTAGTGTATTAATTAAATAAACTACAGAATGCACGGTGCAACGATAAAGATAGACAGAACTCGTTCTTGATATGATTTTATTGTTTATTATATATATATTTATTTATATATATATAAAACAAACTTTATGTTTATATACGTCGTATTTACTTTCAGTAATTTTGTTATTAATACCTGATAACGGCACTCTGCGGCCGAAACATGTTGTAGGTTTGCTATAAAAACCTCCAACTGTGTTATCACTGACGGCTTACAAATTACCTGCGTGATTCGAGGCTTCCACTGCGATGTAAACGTAAACGCGACCCACACTCTTCTGGATTGCCAATACCATTCTACGCTGCGTAAAATTCCAAAAGAGCGCAAGACCTCACCTACATATATTACAAGGTGAGGTAAATTCAGTCAAAAACACTACTATGAATATATAAAGATCCACGCCCACTACCTACAAATCCATTCACACAATAGACATCCCACAAAACTTAGCTTAACAAACGCACGTAAATGATGATGAGATCTCCAATTCGACAGGCAGTTTGTGCATATTATATATAACTGTTATAGCAAGAAAGTTATCAAAACCTGAGGATGGCCGCTATAGGCCGAAACATGTAGTTTTCTATAGCTAATAAACACCATCATTTAGCCATATATTCATAGTTGCGTTTTTTGACTGAATTTACCTCACCTTATAGTTTAAACACACCACGGAGATGGCACACCTCAAAACTACATGTTCAACGTGTTACCTTCTTTGTGTCGCAACGAGATGTCTGAAACAAAGTGCAGTTAATAACGAACTAAATTTAAAGTGGAAAAATGTGGAAGTGGGACTAATTTCATGTACTGTCCCGGCATTTGCAGGAACTAAAAAAAAAAAAAACATCTAAAGTCCGGACAGTCGGTGTCTGAGTCGAGACGTGAACCCAGGATCTGCTGAATAAGGAACACGAGTGCCACTCTCTCGACAACTTACGTTCAGTCAACCTACACAAATTAAGTCCACGGAAACTTCCACAGCCTTATTTTTACTTTTGCTGTACTTTGCTGTGTACATGTGGATATGTCAACCGGGTCATTACATTCACCCACGTCTACTAAGCACAACTTCGCACCAGCGATAAGTCAGCCTTAATAGGGGGGGGGGGGGTAAAAACAATTTTCAAATAACCCCACCCACCTTTACAAGAGCCTACTCCCCCCTCCTACCTTTCCTTTTTTTCACTCACACATATATCTCTTTTATAAAAAAC
>Ga0123354_10013770_pt1 | contig 12574 bp, 3 predicted proteins | sample TergutLab28metaG_2_FD_97872 | JGI IMG/M metagenome (GOLD analysis project Ga0123354, IMG submission 97872) | Labiotermes labralis P4 segment gut microbial communities from Petit-Saut dam, French Guiana - Lab288 P4 | ecosystem: Host-associated > Arthropoda: Insects > Digestive system > Gut ... | reverse complement strand
TAGCATTGCTGTATGTACAGTGAAAAACTCCTGATGTTGGACAGAGGAACTGTCCGAAATAAGTAGAGTTTTATTCCAAAAATAAATTTGAGAAATTAGTACATCTAGTTGGTTTTATTATAAGAATTTTTCACGATGCACGGTCACCTGAACATCAAATACTGTTTTATAATTTGCTATATTACGATAAAGAGTGTGCTGTCGAAATTACTTACACATTTTAAATCGTTGTAGTTGCTTTGAATGTAAATGAATGTTAATGCTAGGGACCTGCGCCCTTATGAAGGTCAAGAAAACCTGTTAAAATTTTGTTGACATGTGGCGCACCAGTACAAGATGGAAGGGTGGTCACTTTAGACTCTTTAAGTTATATTGGAACGTAAAATGTATGAGCGCTTTGGGCTAAATTTTGCTGTTTTTTATTAATGTTCTTAATAGATGCGGTCTGCTTACGACATATGATTATGTGTTCAGCCGTATGTGATGCATTTCAGATTCTTGCTTTACTGGAATATGGCTTCCCAGAAACGGAATCCAAACAAAATATCCTTTTCTGGTGTTTTTTGTGTACAACGAATGCTAAATGAGGACCATTCTTTTGATTGAAACTGATGCCACATTACATCACTGTTGCTGTGTTAAGTTGACGAATGAAGGTTAAGATGATTTTCAATACCGCAAAATTTTGCCATCAAATCTTTTCGTCTCCAATTCCAGTGCAAATAATTATTTTAATTACACTCATGGACCATAATAGTACATAAAATGTTTAAAAATAAGTAATTATTTTATTGTTATCCGTTTTAGTCTTATTTGGTAGTAGTCATGGAGCGTCAATTTGAGATCATTTTATCTTGTTTAACTCTATTTGCTTTACTCTCCTGGACTAATGAATTACTCTACACTTAATTCCAAACTTTTTTCTTCAGTCATTCCCGCATCTCTATCTATTTCTTCTCTTCTTTGTATATTACCTCTTCCTATTTCTCTGTCATACCTTTGGCATATTTCTTTCTAATTAATATCCTAAAATATCCCAAGTTCATACCTCACACATTTCTTAGTACCACATAATTTTGGAAGCTACGTAAGACCACCAGTTTATACAGTGCCATAAAGTAATTGACTGTTCAACAGGGCAAATATCAGGCATTTGGGAAGAAAGGAGATTGACATTGCGATTAGGCAGTTTGCTTGATCTTAGGCAGAACACTGTGGGAGCAAGTGAGACTAACGGAATATTGAAAACTTGTCGTCATGGTAACTTTAAATTAAGTCATCAATGAATTATTGTTGGATATTGATGCTGCTGGAGAAAGTAAGCCCGAAAGGGAATACTTGCACATCTTATATTATAGACGAAAACTCCAGGGTGATTTCTACGAAGTTGTTGGAGAGATGGAATTTAATTTGTGCTTGCAAGAATAATGAAAGACAAAATCCAGAATTTTTACCTCTTTTTCCTTTGTGATGGTTTTTCGAGAATTCACATTTTGTTATCGTTGAATGAATGAAACGGGTAATAATGGTAATCTCTTTTGAAATAATACGTGCTTTTGTCTTAAAAAACATTTGTCAATCCAGGATGAGGCCACACAAATAAATGAATCTCGGAGTTGTCATGGCAACTGAACGAGCAATGTCGGAGATGCTGTTCACTTATTGGCCTCTACTTTTATTTCAGGATATTTTGTTTTCTATTTATGTATTAAATTTCATTAAACTACGCACAGTAATCGACAGTATAACCTGCCAATCTGGCCTGTAATTCAGCGTATCTTATTCCCGTACTTCATTCAATTCACGATTACAACAAAAACTAAAGAACTCAATTTTTTATATTTGTAGTTCCGTGCATCATAACTCTAGGTTGAAGAAATCCAACAAGATGCAACAGTATGCAGATATTTATTTACTGCTAAATTACTCTACATGTTTCGGTCGTTCATCGCAGTGCATAATCTATAGTTGCAGCCTCTGGTTCGGATCATACTATCTGCAAGCTTCTTCAAACGTGACCACGTGGTCACGTTTGAAGAAGCTTGCTCCCCAGATAGAATGATCTGTACCAGAGGCTGCAATTACAGTTTTATGTACTCCTGATTATGGGCGCGATGAACGCCCGGAACATGTAGATTAATTTAGAAGTAAATAAATATCTGCATATTGTTGCATCTTGTTGGATTTCTTTAAACAACAGAACCCAAGTTATATTTTATGTCACTACTAGTAGCCGTGCGAATTTGTCCCACATAGAAAGAGCAAAATATTTATTAAACAAAAATTACAGTATCTTAATCTTCATAAACATTAAAGACTGCGCTTACTGATGCTTGATTCTGGGTAATTTCTTTCGGAGATCAACGGATCATAATCGGTGGATAAACAAGAAACGAAGGCCTCCTACCACGTGTACATAAAGAATAAAACTTTGAAATGTATTCCCGCCCCACACGAAGGGCAAGGGAAGCACATGAATTATGTTAGTTTCCCTTGGCCTTCGCTTGAGGCAGCAGTTTCAAAATTTAACTTCGGGATTTTTTGTTAAAAACAATTATTGGGACTGTATTAATGAAAACAAATAGGAATGCTGTCTATGCCGAAATATAACGTTTATAAACATTCCCATCTTGAAAAGACCCTTTCAGTAGACCACTGGTCATGCTGTCTCAAGTGCGTGGCGCATGGACCGACTTTGCTAGGCTGGACACTGCGGACTTTTTATACCTTAGGATGTCCTCGAAACAAATTCCGACCCACTTACACTACATTATGATTTCTCAGTACACTTCAAATTAATGAAACGTAGTCAATAATTTGGAGTGCAGAATAAAAAAAATGAAACGAAACACTGAAAATCGTGCACGAAGAGAAGCTGCCCCTATTTTGTATAATGCTGCAAACCGGAATTTGTATAATTTGTATAATGTATAATTTGTATAATGCTGCAAACCGGAATTTGTATAATGCTGCAAACCGGAATTTGTATAGTGTATAATTTGTATACATTGTATAATATATAATTTGTATAATGGTGCAAACCGGAATTTGTATAATGCATAATTTGTATAATGTATAACTTGTATAATGCTGCAAACCGGAATTTAATTTTCGTGTCAACGCTACAAAATTCTTTGCGCTTGTATCTCATCAACAAACAAATCAGAGATTCTAGTTAAAAGAACAAATTTAATGACCACATTTCAGTTCTTGGTAGAGACAGCGATGTTCACTTCGTCTGTTCTCCTACACCGGCCATGGTACCATTTGGCTTATCGCAGTCTTTTAACAATTGGAGTTAAACATTTAATTTAATAGGGTGGAAACCTCAGGATTTAACTTCAGACATTCGTCAGGATTGATAAAATATTCGCTCACTTTAGAAAAGTGCAAACGTTTGCAATTTATCTATGATTGACCTTATAATGTCAGTGAAACAGAAGCTATGAAAGGTCTATTTCTGATTTTGATCTCGATTTTGATAATATTAGGAGTGCCACACTTTGAGCTGTCAGTTAAGCGTGAAGTCACATATTGTGCATGTAGTCAGTCACCGCCAAGCAGAAACATCGCTCGTCTAATTTATACTAATTGTTGTCACTCCTCGCTGGAGAGGAGGCGTCATGCATGAGCGTTACCCTGGCAACGGAATAATTATCAATAGATTTGATTATTATTGACGAAGGTTCTGCCTCGAGCAGGAGACGAGAGGGAATTTGAAGGGCAGAGAAGAGAGGATGGAAGTGGGTTTTAGGAGAACTGACGGGATTTGATAAAGGATACAAGAGAGAAGCAAGAGGTTAGGTTTTCGGATTCCATCGCTTCTGTTTCGTCTCCAGCACCCCCAACCCACTTTTCTGCCATCAGTGATGAACCTAGCTTTTAAACACACAAAGACTTTTGACGTGAAACAGTATGGCCTGGGATGACAGCTTTTTACCCTTCTAGCACTCCCTTTTCTCTCCACGTACTTTCCACGTCTTGTTTCCTGCAGATTGGTATTCGAATATTTAGTTTATGGAGAGAGAAATGTATACATAATTCCTAAGGTTTCTCGTGTGAACATGGAGATGGATGCAAAGTTTATATTGGCTTGGATTTTTGGTTATCTGCAACATAGTGGAGAAAAAAAGGCTAAGAGGTATTCTTTTTTAATGTATATATTTTTTAAGTCTGTTTTTTTTTAAATACAGTTCGTCGTTGCTGTTGAATAATTCAACTCCATTGAAATTTGTTATCAGCTTCACCCTCCCTCTTTCAAATGTTTTAATGTCTAATCTCAGACACGAACTTCAGTTAGCGAAGTCGCAACAAATGGGGGTGAGGGGGTGGGGGTGGAAAATGAATTCAGAAGTTTTATTTTCAGAATCAAAAGGAGGCGACAACTTTTATTGATGTGATTCGCATTCACTGTTCACTGTTCACTCTTCGAATAATTTTGCTTGAACTGAATTTATTTGGCCTTAACCTGCTATTATCCCATATGATTTGTGAATTTTCAGGTGCAGTTTATATGGACTGTCGTATGGTTAAGTCAGGGTATTTTTGTTGATTAATAAAATAAGGAGGAAAATTATTTAATAAATGTGATTGTTGAGAACTTACTTCACGTGCTTATAACACGTGTAACCGCGTGTGGAGAGGAGATGCCTATATCTCTGACCTACCTGTTTCTTTTATGTTCAATGGACAGTGCTTCGTATAATATGGCAATAATTGTCCGACAAGATGCAACAGGATACAGTTTATTTAAATCTGTCAACTGCTCAACATGTTTCGGGTGGTATTTCACCCATCATCAGGAGCTCATAACACTGTATCTACAGTATCTGGCATTATTGAGACCGTTATTGCTACCTGTCGTGAGCGTGACGTTCACGACAGGTAGCAGTAACGGTCTCATTAATACCAGATACTGTAGATACAGTGTTATGAGCTCCTGATGATGGGTGAAATAACATCCGAAACATGTTGGCAGTTGACAGATTTAAATAAACTGTATCCTGTTGCATCTTGTTGGATAAATATTGTCATACCTGCTTATGTGTGGCGACTTGAACAAATTGTAATGTACCTAGCACAAATACAATAGGTATTTCGACAACAGTTTGTTACAATTATGAACTAATTATTGAACTTGTAGAACCAAGGAAATTTATGTGCATCAGTAATCTATGGCGTCAAAAACAAATGTAGTTAAAATGCCTCACATGAATAACATTCTTACTACATAGAATACAAAATTGTGGAATTATGTTTATAGGGAACATAAAACATGCAGCATCCCTCCAATCACAACCTTCCGACTACTTATCGTCACTATTGAATGTTTCATTGACGCTTAATTAGTGAATGAAATAACAATTATGAATTTCTTCGAAGGCTTCTGATTGGTTATCATTAGTATAGCATATTTCAACGAATCTTCGTCATTGAAATAGCACTGTATAAAATAAGTCGGAAACCCTGGAATATTGTTTTGTTAGATATACAAGGGCGCTAAACAATGTATCGGTGCCTTCCATCTACCAAGCTTTATCACCACATGGAAACGATTGTTCCTAACTTCAAAGGTGTGTGAATTTCTCACAAAGTTATGCTGACAGTTGTCCATTTCTGTGCATTATATTGGTTAGCTGAGATTAAAAACAGCTTAATGATATACAGGGTGTTTCAGGAGGAAACGTAAACATTTTAGGAGGTGGTAGTATGGACTATTCCGAGTAAATAAGTTCATATAAACATGTATCCAGTTTTCAATGGGTGTGAAAATACAGCTGTTTGAAGTTGACGGGTACAGATTAGATATTTGTCTGTGGGGATGGATGAAAAGGGAAGTCTACAAAGCAAACGTAAACACAAGAGACGAATTGGTCGCTCGCATTATGAATAGTGCTGCCCTCATAAAGCAAGAACGCCAAGACGACCCCAGGAGAGCTACACGTACTGTTGCCAAGAGGGTTGAAAAGCACATTGAAGTCGATGGTGGGATTTTTGAACACTTACTTTGAACTGTTGCAATTTATTGAGATCATTTACATAACCAATAAATTCAATCAATACGTCATTTGTCTTTCCTTCCTACCTTTTGTAAGGCTTTTTATGCGTAAAATTCAAACAACCGTATCTCCACACACATTGAAAATTGGACATATATTTATATGAACTTATTTACTCAGAATAGTCCATACTACCACCTCCTAAAATATTTACTATTCCTCCTGAAATACCCTGTATATGTAACGTCAAGATTTTACCAATTTTTTATGATCGTAGTTATTAACATAAAGAAGGATTTATTGCAGAACTTTGATGTATTTATCCTTTTAAAACGTACTGATTACGTGATGCATCAACAGGTTTAATACTGAAGAAGTTTACATTCTGACCACATTGTATTTGTGTTTTGTATTTATCTCATAACAAACAGCGACTTCTGCTCCATACCGCATAAACTGATTGGTTTTTATAAACGAGATGAAAAGTGTTTACAGCGCGGTACGAACTGGGTCTTTAAATAAAGCTGTCTGCGCTTCGTCTTCAAAGGGTTAATCCGGTTGTATTGTCGACGTGTTTTGTTCCATATATATTATTTTATCCGAACCAGCAAATTTTCTGTATATCCATTAGCGCACGTAATTTCATGCCCCTGCTGTAATTGGTGCCATTTTGTCTCTTAACTCAGAAGACAGCTCATGCGTCTTTTCGGTGTTATTTGACGGCACGGAACGAAATGGGAAAAGATGGGTTGATACCCATGATCCTAATGACGTTATATGCCATTTCAGGGTTATTCCTGAAACACCGACGCACGCAGATATGACACGTAGACACATAAAACTTCTACACACATTCTCGTCTGTAGTCTACTAGACACTTGTATTTTCTTAGAAGATAAGGAAAATATACTCTACTAGATCTTTGAGGAAGAGAATCTGCGGTAATTCAAGGTATGTAACATCTAATTGCTTGTTCGTGCCTATGCCGTAATAAACGGAACCCTAGGTAATGGAACACCGTTAAGTTACCCTAAATATTGAAGATAGGCCTATCCAGAGAAAAAAGAGAAAATATGGGTAAAAATGAAACAAAATATATTAGAATATTACATAAAAACAAGTGTTTGTTAATTACTGTATTTTATGAAGTGCACAGTGTAGTCTAAACAAGTACTGGCATTTTTGGGGAAATTGCTACCTCCGTCAACATGGTAGACGACGGAAAGTGAAGGCATGGCAGGTCAGTCCGAAACTTCGGCACGTCAGACTATAGGGTGTTCACATCCCATAAAAAAATCACTGTCTTGAGCAAATCAAGTTTAATACTATTGTACTTGATGGCAAATAGAAGGTAATAAAATTTCAACTTTCATACAAGGCAATATTCGTGTAGCAAGTGGTTTATATAAAAATACGGACACAACAGTTCGTCGGTACGGCCCAAGTATGTGGAAGAGAGATAGGAAGTAGTGAACTCCTTCAAAATTAAGAAGAGTCGACTGTTATATTGTCACGTAAAGCAGTGGAATGCAGAAAACTGGTTCCGTGCATATTGGGGCAGCCTGCTTCATCTTGTTTATACGTCGACGTACTCAGATTCAAGGAGACACCATCGAAATTAGGTCGAAATGTCGCGGAAACTTGATCGGTGACTTTACGTTGTGGCTACAATAACGACGCGATTTTCTTAACACCCCTCGTTGAATCGTGTAGATATTTCTAATTTAATTTATTATTTAGACCAACAAATGCACAATATATTAACAATAAAGTCTGTATCTTAAAGTATTCCCACATTACTCAATTATTACACCAACCACTGCACATATACAAAATTTTCAGAATTTACTCATTAAAACATTAAAAAAGCTACGACATGTTTCGGTCCTAAGACCATCATCAGGGAGCTATATATTCCTTGCTAAATTCACACTAGAAATAGTCACAGATTAATTTCGTTGTACAAGTTGGGCAGCATGCTGCCACAACATCCAACATGTACAACGAAATTAATCTGTGACTATTTCTAGTGTGATTTTAGCAAGGAATATATAGCTCCCTGATGATGGTCTTAGGACCGAAACATGTCGGAACGTTTTTAATGTTTTAATATGTAAATTTTATAAATTTTATATATGTGCAGTAGTTGGTGTAATAATTGAGTAACTCGACAACATGCACGGTGTAACAATTAAAATAAGTACTTCCACATGTTTTGATGTATTTACATCAACATCTTCAGGGAGTCTTTTCTCATATACGCTAAAGTTACAATATCAGTAAAGTTAAAAAATCAATAAAATTAATAAATTACAATATTTACATAGATGGTTGTTACAGATAAAATGGGTTCAAGGTTTTATATTTGCGTTATATAGGCATTGTTATTTTGGTGGTTGCATATACAAGCGATAAAATCTGGAAATGTTTTTTGGGGGCAATCTTGCAATGAATTAATAAACTGTGACAAGTCAATGAAATGATGACCAGAGTAGTTAAGTTAGTTTTTTTTATGTGACAGACTTCCCTTATGTGTGGAGCTTCCTTTGTGCAGGTACTGGGAACTGAATTGAGAGAAGACGTCGAGTTGCGAGGTTTATTCTATTCCATGTACTGCACATATAAAATCAATTAGTATTACACAAATGTACGTCAGCACAATCCATTTATTCTAGAGTAAGGCTACATGTTTCGACTAGATGTTAGTCATCTTCAGGCCCCTACAATTTCGTTACCAGATGCTTTGTCCACTTTGGGATCCCACAGTGTTTACTTATGGATTACATATTAGCTAAAGCTTTCTAATAAGTAATCCACAAGTAAACACTGTGGGATCCCAAAGCATCTGGTAACAAAATTGTAGGTTCCTGAAGATGACTAACATCTAGTCCAAACATGTAGCCTTACTCTAGAATAAATGGATTGTGCTGACGTACTTTTGTGTAATACTAATTGATTTTCAAGCACATCGTGATGCCTTCATTCAGCAAATATAAAAATGGACAGATTTTAAAACGTTTTAAATATTATAATCCATCGATTATCTATAATAACCACATGTGTAAACACTTGAACTTATTAATTTTATTGACTTCGTAACTTTACTGATATTGTAACTTAGCGATTATGAGAAAAGACTCCCTGTAGATGAAGCAAATACATCGAAACATGTAGGAGTACATAAAATACAGAAATTTTTGTTAATATATTATGCATTTGTTGCCGATCCCAGTGGCCGCACGGTCTAAGGCGTAGGTCTGCTGCCGCTCACCTTCTGAGATTTTGGGTTCGAATCCCACCGAGGGCATGGATGTTTGTCTGTTGTGAGTGAAGTGTGTTGTCAGGTAGAGGTCTCTGCGACGATCTGATGACTCATCCAGAGTAGTCCTACCGTATGTAGCGCGTCGTTGTGTGTGATCTAGAAATATCGTGAATGAGGAAGCCCTGACCCACGGGGGACAGTTGCGCCAAAAAAAATAATTATGCATTTGTTGGTCTCAATAATAAATTATATAAAATACACTGTACATCTATCAAGATAGGTTAGACAGTTCCTTTACACGAGTCAATATGTTTAACCATTTGCGTGCTTGTTTTCATTGACAGAATCTTCCGTCTCTTCGGATATATGCACAATAGCATACGAAACCTGTTGTCGGAAAGCCACAAATAAGACAGTTTCAGTTGCGATGTGTAGGTACGATATGTGTATTTTACTGAGTCCTCGAAGTATGAAACGTGTCATTACCATAAGGAGGAGTGCCTATTACCAAGCTGCCGTTGTGCTTACAGACATGTAGCTACGCACATCTTGTAAAAACAAGCAGGCATAGACTACTTCAGGGTTAGGTTGAGCCAAAAGAGCCTCGTGTAATGGACAATCGGTACCTGTAAAATATTGCAAAAATTACGTTTAGCGTCTGTTATTGGCTTAATTAACTAGTAGCTATTTTTTAGAAGTGTCAGAAGGTAAATCATTATTAAATTCAAGATCCATGTACGGTATAAATTTTGAAAATTTCGTTACCATTTAGTGTTACAATTCATAGTTGTTTGCTAGTGTCGGGAAACGTGTTTCTTGTGACTGCAGTCTTTAAAATACTGCCACAGCATTTTCAGAAGTGTTCGTAATACGTGATTAGCCTAGAACGCTTTGCTTCTGAAGAAGTTCTGTATGGTCATACGAATTGTGATGTTTCCGTCATGAGCTGAACTCCATACTAGTACCTACAAACTCGCATCACATTATGAAGAAGAACAAGAGAAGCAAAAATATCATTTTAAATATCTTAACCTCACTGGACGGAGATGTGTTGTCAGATTTATGTTCCAGTCGGTTTCACTGTTAAAATACTCAGTAGGTACCGAATAAGAGGTTGGGTGGACCTATAGAAGGCAGCGGAGGAGATAATGATCCCTACTGACGGCAGACATTAAAACCCGACTTTCTAGTTCGTAAATATTTATTTCTCAACTGAATTATTTTTTAAAATAATTCCTTTCTTTCTCCACTTCCCTCACCATAAGCTAGGTTACTGTGCTCAGAACAGACACTAAGCTCTTCAAGACACTGTTTGTGATCGACGATACCCAAAACCTCAATACGTTGTTGGCAACAACCCAACACACAACGCTGTCCTGTGTCAGTGGCCTCCAGTCCACAACCTTGTATTCCCTTTCTCTGAAATTTCTTCGAATATCATCTTCCCATCTATGCTTGTGCCCTACAGAATTAATAACTGATTGTGCATTATATTTTTCAGAAACTCTTCGAGGCGTCTGAGGAAGAAATAAAATGTGATAGGGGTGAGTAGATATTTAAGGTACTGCTGTTTTATTTAATTTTGGTTTGGCATTTTTGGAATCAAGTTTACAGTTGAATGAGCAGTAAGGCAGATACACTACGCGTATACACAACTTAAATGTTTTCTCCCCACCGTTCAGATGGCAATATGTGTACACTTGTACGAGTATATATAAAGAATTTTCGATGGAGCAGGCTAATTCGTTATTTATGAATATTTTAAAGTCGCTTTTTATTCCTTTTGCCGTCTATATATAACCCAAGTAATACGTAAAGAAATGTGGGGGAGGATACATCGTGTGGCTTAATCAGGTACGGGAATTTTCTAAACGAAATGGCAAGTAGCGGGGAATAGAACAAGTATAAGAAAATAAGAAATTAAAGTGGGAAGAAGGGAGGATGTATATAGAGGGAGTGGAATGAATATTACAGGTTTTTTATGTGTATAGAAAACAAGTTATAATTTTAAAGTGATATGTGATCTGTCTGTTTGAAATCAAGAATGTCCTATATGTAAATTGAAACTTACCTCGAGAAGACGATTTTGAGCTGAAAGAGGGATGCATGTATTTAGCTGGTAGTATTGATAAAAGAGAAAGGAAGAATGCGTAAAATGCGAAGGGGCAGAGGAAAGGAAATATATAAGCAGAGGACAGCAGGAAACGGTTGCAATGAAATGAGGAGAAAATGAATTAAAATTTCAACGCCGCGAACGACAGTGCGTATCAAGCGCCTCCCCCTCCCCTGCACGCCCCCACAACCCTCTTACCCTGCACCTCCTCCTTCCACTATCTCCCTCTATGCGGATCCACCAACCGTAGACCTATTTTTCCCCTTAAAAAACAAACGGACATAAAAAATTATTTAATACTTCCCTTAATTCACCTCCCTCTCTTTCTCTCTCTTGTCTCCATAGTTGTAGTCCTGTTTCTCCATCCATCCAGCCACCCACCAGCCCCCTTTATTCTATCTTTTCACAGTAGTCCGTATGGACCCTTAAAACCCGGACACACGAATTATTTAGCGTAAAAACTAAAACAAAAAAAAGCCGGTGTGCGTGTGTTGAGGGTTGCAGCCCCTCTTGGTGACTCCTTGGGGACGTCTGTGTACTGTACTGCAGTGATGGCAGTCGATGTATCGTCTAATTAATAGAATGGAAGCCGTGAACTCAACAAGAGATATAAGAATAGGGAATTAGGGAAAACAAGGCGGAAGGATGTTTGAGTTATAGTCTAGATCATGAGGGGTGATATTGTTATTGAGATGACGTGACGTTACACTAAAATGATCCCGCCTATTCTTCCTGCCACTTATGTTGTAGTTTCTTGAACGTCTATTACTTACTTACTTACTCCATGGTGCAGAGTCCTTCTTGAGAAGCTAACTGGTTTGCAGCTAGTCAATAAATTCCCCGCATTTCACGGAACCCCAAGGTTCATTACTGCACTAACAAGCGTCCGCCACCTTTCCCTATCCTGGGCCAGCTCAATCCAGTCCATATACCCACATCCCACCTCCTGGAGATCTGTCCTAATATTATCCACCCATCTACGCTTAGGTCTCCCCAGTGGTCTCTTTCCCTCCGGTTTCGCCACCAAGACCCTATACACCCCCCTCTCCTCAACCACACGCGCCACATGCCAAGGCCATCTCAGTCTTCTCGATTTTATCACCCGCACAATATTGGGTGAGGAGTACAAATCATTTAGCTCCTCGTTATGCAATCTCCTCCATTCCCCCGTTACCTCGTCCCTACTCGGTCCAAATATTC
>Ga0123354_10013768_pt1 | contig 12575 bp, 8 predicted proteins | sample TergutLab28metaG_2_FD_97872 | JGI IMG/M metagenome (GOLD analysis project Ga0123354, IMG submission 97872) | Labiotermes labralis P4 segment gut microbial communities from Petit-Saut dam, French Guiana - Lab288 P4 | ecosystem: Host-associated > Arthropoda: Insects > Digestive system > Gut ... | reverse complement strand
TGAAATGATTGTTTTTAATGGTAAACATGATATTATTGGTTTATACAATATGGTAAAGATTCTTTTTCTAAAAGGTAATACATTTATAGGAGAAATAGTAAGATGACTAAAAATATAATAATTATTATTTTGATAATTGTTCTGGAAGCTGTCTTTGCAACTCTAAATATAAAAAATCTTTCAGATATTTCAATAGGATTTAAAGTTTTTAAAGATATTCCTGTGTTTATTACAATTACAATATCATTTTTAATGGGAGCGTTAATATTCTTTCCAATAGCATTTTTTGCAGGCAAAAAATATTCACAATCATCTGAAATAAAAGAAGCAATGAAGATTCAAAAAAAGCTGTTAAAAGAAAAAAAGGTCAATGAAATTAAACCAGTGGAATAACCTTTACGGTATGCTTTGCATACCAATTTTATTTATTTTATTACAATCCGCACTTTATGCTCAAACATATTCCGACGCTCTGACATTTGAAAAAAACGGAGAAACTCAAAAAGCGCTTGCAGCATTATATAAGCTTGCAGAAACAACAAAACCGGAAAATGATCAATATTTTCTGATTATTGATAAAATTATTTCACTGGAAACAGATATTTCAAAAATAATAATGGCTGTGGAAAATAAAATATTAAAAATTGAAAATACAAATCAAAAGGTCCAGTTAATAAAAAAGATGGCTGTTTTAATGGAACTTTCCGGCAATATTGAAAAAGCAGGCGAGTATTATGAGATGATATATAAATTAAACACCAGCGATGAAAATCTTCTTTATTTAATCAATGCCGCAATTATTAATCTTGAAACAGGCGATGTTGAGAAAGCGCTTTCACTTAGTAAATTCGTGGAAAGCAAAGCAAAAAAACTGATTGATTTGCAGAAAGCAATATTATTAACAGTTTATATAGATATCCTTGAAGGCAGTAAAGATATTGCCTTTAAAAAAATGACACAGATACTTGAAGATAAATACACAGAAGAGACCCTTTTTATTATTTATAAAATATCCTATTGGTATGATATTAAAGATACTAAAGAAAAAGCCGGAAATATAATAAAGAAGACCCATAATCAGAAAGTACTTGATGAACTTGATATTTACCAAAAACCATTTTCGCCTCTTTTCCTTTTTATCACACCGGAAACAGAAAAAATTGTTATAGAGAATAATCAAAACACCTTATATGCATATATTCAGACAGGATTGTATACTTCTCTAAAAAATGCCGAAAACATGATGCAAAGAGTAATTAAAACAGGTCTTCCTTGTGAAATTATGGAAAGCACAAGAAATGGGGAAAAATATTATAAAGTAGTTGTTCCTGTAAAAACCGAAAAACAGATTGAAAATTATAATCTTATACTTAAAGATAGCAATATCGAAAGCTTTATAATTTTTAATTAGGGCTTAAATACTTATTCCACTGCCAATAATAAAAATCCGCAAAGAGATATTTAGTAACCAGTCTTTAATTAGCGCTCTCTTTATTCGCTGCTGTCTGCATATAAAAAAGAGGATCTTCACCTGATGGAGAAAAAGAATTTATTGTTATAATCCCTTTTGTTAAAGTAATTCTGTTAATTATGGAATTTTCTATTTTCTGATGCTCCATATTTATTTTATAAAGCTTTATTTCTTTAACTATATGGTTTTCATCAATAAACCTGAGTTCAAGTACATCATCATTATTGTAATTATAAATTGAAAAAATACCTTTCTTTATGCTATTTCCCGATTTAAGAAAAAAATCATAATTTTCAAATGTTATTGAATCATTCGCTCCAAGGAATTCTCCGTTTAATGTAATATTTGCTATGTTGCTCTGTTTTTTAGAATAGACTGATGGTAACATATTATCGGATATTCTCGTATAATAACCATCCATCAGATGATCGATATCTTTAGGATTTTCCCTGTCTTTAATATCTATTCTTATACGGTTCATATTTTCAATTTTAATTATTATTCTTTTTGTTATAAAATGTATCTGATCATTTCTCGCATTTATATCTATAGTCCTGTATAACTTTGAATATGTTGCATTTGACCACTTAAATACTTCCATAAGATCAGATGTATAAAATGCTATTTCATTAGCTTTACCATTAAAACGGATTATAAAATTATCAGATTCAACATTATACCATTGCCCCTCAAGAAAAGTTTTATACGATTCAATATCATCAAAAAATATTTTATTTATCTTCTGTTCTTCTATAATTTTTGCAGGGACAATTTCTTTAAAAACATTAACGTATTTATTTGCCTGATAATTCCACATATACGAAGTTTTGCTAACACCTGGCTGAGGATCTTTAATATCTTCATATGTTATGACTGGGAAACTCACTCCGTTTTTTTGGCCAAGAATATATGCCTGGCTTCTTTCTTTTTCCTGTATTTCAATTTCTCCATTAACTTCAAGATTGCATATAGATTCATAATATAGGCTTATACCGGAAGGGGAGTGAGTTTTCCTGAAAATATCCAGTACCTGTTTATTATCTAAAGATACTGCATTAAAAATAATTTCAAGCCCATGGTCACCAACAACATCCATATATGAAATTGATACAGTACGGTAGTTTATGTTTGTTTTTTCGGTTTCCCATGTTAATATATATTTGTTTCTTACAGAATCAAAATCCAGAACAATAATTTTAAGATTTTGTTTATTTTCTTTATCAATTGCTACAATTACCTGTTCTTCTTCTGTATCAAAATCAAGATTAATATTTTTAATATAAATTATTGAATAATTATTCCCTATATTAATTTGAGGCTTTATACCGGAATCCTGATTCTTAATAATTTGCTGTGAGCTTTCATTATTGTTTGAAACAATTTTCGAAATAACTTTTGGGTAATCATTTCTACTCTTTTCTGTTTTCTTGCTACAGGAAATAGTTAAAAGGATAAATATGCACAAAAATAAAGAGATAAATAATTTTATTAAATAATTCACTTATTTTTTCCTAAAACTTATGATCAAATCTTTTCCATTCTGCTTTAGGAAATTAAAGCTTCTTTCAAGAATATTATCAATTTTCTGTTTTTGATTGGCTAATAGTGATTTATCAAAAATTTCCATAGATAATAATTTCCCCTTTGCAGTAATAATTGCTTTTGTAAATTCATTCTTTTTCTCGGTAAAATCTATAAGACCTGTGGGAGAAAAATTAAGAAAAACATTTTCCTTGTTTTTCAATACAAAAGGCAATTCCTGCAATTTTTTGCCATTAAGATAAAAGAAAAAAGAAAGCCCATCAGTTACTGCATTTTTAACAGGAGCAGCGCTTTTTCCTATAGGCGCACCCGAAGTTTTGGAACCTGGCATCAAAAAGTTAGCTATAAGCAGTAATAGAATAATAAGTATTATTGCCAATATTATAAAATGAACCATAAATCTGCTAAATATATTTTTATTGGTAAAACTTATATCAAACAAAGAAGGGGTAAGTACATTTTGGTTTCCATAGACAAATCTTATTTCTCCATCTACTTTGCCTGTTGGCAAATCATCCGGAAGAATAGCAGGTATTGTAATTTTTTTGATCCCATTTTCCATAAAAGAGATATCAACTATATTTTCAATAATATCTCCTGCTTTATGGCTCTGTTTATCTGTAAATATTATAGATGAAAGCCCTATCTCTTTTACAGAATTCAGATAAGAAGCTTCTGTTTCAAATTCAATATATGGTTTTTGCAAAAATCCTTTATAAGAAATAGAAGGGCCTGAAACAATTTTTACAACAGAAAGGAAATCCGGTGTCTGAGATATTAATTGATCTACCAGCGAAGTGCTATCTGTGACTAAAGAACCACCTCCCGGAGGTGCTGCAAGAGTCCCTCTGGCTTGAGTATCAACTACAGAATAAGTTGCAGACAATTTTTCAGCAAGCATTTGGGTGTCTGTATGTTTACCAATTCCCAATATATGAATTTTCCACCCCTTTCTCTCAATAATCCTTGTATGCTCCAGAAATTTATGGTTAAAAGTTTTTCCAAGCGGCCATTGATAAATACTTTCCGGAGGAGCTTCCTGCCTTCCGTCTGTTATTAAAAGCATATATTTCAACCTGCCGTTTTCCTCATAAGCAGATGAGGTTGACGATAACTTGTCTAAAGCATTGCCAATATCTGTAAACCTGCCATCAGCTTTAATTTTCATTATGTCCCGTTTTATCTTTTCTTTATGATTTTCATCTTCAATTGCGGAATTTATGAATATATCTGTTTTGCCATAAAAATTTATTATATGAAGCATATCTCCTGGGATAATGATTTCATCTATAATAAATTTACAAATATATTCGTTTACTGATTTTATTTTATCATCCTCATCCATGGAGAGCGATTTATCAAGAAGGATAAATACATCTATATTTTCTTCTCTGGTATCAGAAAAAAGAGGAATTTGTATAATAAATACAATAAAAAAGATAAATATCACCTTACTTTTCATTTTTTTTCCTTAAAACTTATAATATTTTAATAGTTTAATAAAAACTTGTTTACATTATATCACTATTATATATATAATGTTTAGTGAAAAAAAGAAAAAATATGCTTTACATATTAGTAAAGTTATTGTTATTCTTGAATTTGTAAAGAAATATATAATAAAGGAGAGTAATATATGGGAAGTGTTGATCTACCGAAAAGCCCTATGGTATTCCATCCGGAAAAACCAAGTGCTGTTGGATCGAGAAACTCTCTTGCTCAAGAAAGCAGGGATCAACAGGCAGAAGTTGACCGTCTTCTTGCAGAAGAAGTTGATAAAGTAATTAATCACATTACATCAAAACTCCCTCTGGAAGTTGTTGAGAAAATCGATGTGATGGGTGGATTAAAAGAGAAAGTTTATAATTATTTTAACCAGAACTATCAGAATATGTTCAATAGGTATATTGTAACAACTGAAGATGAAATGGTTAAAAAAGTAAGAAACTTCATAGACAAAGAAGAAATGAAGATTCTTAACCGCTATACTCCAAAAGAGATTGCAACACTTCTTGATGAAGTTGGCGGAATGGATAAATTCAATACCGGTGAAATTGAAAAATCCATAGTTAATATGTATGGACACCTCCAGGGACATATCCAGAGGGGTGTAAATGATCTTGAAAACCTCACCAACTCACTTTTAAGACAAAAAACCGATGTAGGTGCTTTTATTAGAGGTGAAAATGCTTATTCAGTTGTAAAATGTTCTTTTAAGGATAATATCAATAAGCCAAAAACAGTTACAAATGTAAAAATGTCTGTAAATATCCTTGATTCAGAGCTTATAAGCCCTATTTTCCACTATCAGGCAACAGTTGAATATCTTATCAAAGAATTAATTTCAAAGAATATTACCGATACCCTTGAAAAAGAAATTGAGAAACTCAAGGATGCTATTATTGATGAAGGAAGAGAAGAATTTACTGATAGCGAAATCGTCTTTGAAAAAATGAAAAGAGTTGAAGACTTAACTGATGATGATAAAGAAAATGTAAAATCAAAACGGTATAGTCTTGTTGCTAAAAAAATCATGGATGCTATTGAAGGTCTTAGAGCAGAAATAGATCCTACTAGTTATGACCAACTCAATATCAGGGAAAATATCAAAAAGATAGTTGATATCGAAAATATCAGAAATAGAGGTTATAATACTGCTATCAACTCCATTACTTCAATTCTTGATACCTCAAAAATGGGTTATCAGTATATTGAAAACTTGAAAAATGGCAGAGAGCTTATAATCAGAGAATATGAAGATACAAATCAATCTGTTCTTCCAGATGAAAGATATCAGGTAAAACTCAAATATTATGACAATGCTAAATTGATTGAAGAACAAAAAGCATATGATGTTCAGGTTAAATCTTTTGAGGTCGAAGTAGCGCATCTTTGGGATATTCTCGAGGAAGTATACAAGGATGGAAAGAGATTTAAAGGCGTAACAGATTATGAAGATCTTGCTAAATCTTATAAAAACAAATTAGCAAAATCAAAAGAAAAGAGCGGCGAGCCTGTATATGAAAATATCGAAAAAGCTTGGGACGAAATTTCTTTTGTTAAATCTGCAGAAACAAATCTTGAAGAAATGAACAGAACATATGTTTTTGAAAAGGATAAATTAAAAAGAAGATTTGTCATAATGAAAAAGAGACTTCATGAAAGATATGGATATAAATATCCTATCCAGAGAAGAGTTATGGAAGAAAGACTTGTAAACCTCGAAGCTATGTTTAATGAATTTGATTACATGATAAATCCATATCATATCCAGCCTGGACTTCTTCTTGATCTTGATATTACTTCAATCAAAAGAAAGAAAGCTACTCTCGATAGTATGGCGAATGTGCTTAATGAATTCCTCTATGGCGTATCCAAAGGATTCCAGGATGCTGCATTTGCTTCTTTCTCAAGAAGAAGATCTACAGTTAGAAGCGATATAAACCAGTCATTTGCTGTTAATCCGGATGCAGATTTAGTAGAAACAAATAAAGGACAGGGCTACCTTGATCTCCTTAACAGTTCTATGACAGATGCGGCTCCGGCACTTGCTGCTCCAAAACCGGCTCAGAAAAAATCTACCGGTATTGTTGACAATAAGAAAAAGGGAACTCCGCAAAAGGCACAACAAAAAAAGCAGTCTGGTACTAAACTCACAACTATTTAATAATTTAAATAATTAAAATCCCCGTAACATTTGTTACGGGGATATTTTATAAGGCAGGTAAAATTTCCATGGCTGACGTAAAAGAATTTGAACGCTTTTATACGCGTGATGGGTTTAATAAGTCATTAAACCATTTTAACGCTGTATTGGATGCAATAAGTGAATTTCAAAATTATAATAATCTTGCAGATGTTCTTAACAAATTTTTAGAAGAAGATAAAATAGCTCAACATCAGCTTCTTCCAATAATCAATTCTCTTTTAGTAGATAAATATTCCTATTCATGTAAAGCAATAAATATAAAAAATACTGTAACAGATTTTGATAAAATTGCTGCAGAAGTTTCAAAATGGGCAGGAATTGATATAGTTTTAGGGTATCATAATCCAAACATAGGATTTTTAGTTATAAATACTAAAAAGAAAGAGAGCCTTGCTATAAGCGTAGAGTTAAAAAAGAATGAGCTTTTAAATATTTATGCAGGCGATTTTTCGGGTAGTAATAGTAAATATGCAGAGACAGTAATAGAAGAATTTATAAAACTTCTTGAAGATAAAAAACCAAAAGTTCCATCACAAGTATTAAATGGCAAATATAAAGTAAAGCAAACAGTAGTTAAGAGTGCCAGCAAAGTTGCAGCACCCAAAAAAGCTCAGGCTAAAAAAGCTGTTAAAAGTGTAAAAACAACAGCAGTTGCTTCTACTACTGCATCAGCTGCAAGACAACCAGAACCGGTAAGTCAACCACCCGCAGCAGCCCCTGATCTTCAGACAACAGGCGGAGCTGTAAGAATGACTCCTCTCTATTCAGTAGAGGTAACAAATGAACTTTTCCATAATGGTAATGTTGAAGCATGGAAAAAAATTATTGCAAGCTATAAAGCAACTTATCCGGGATGCGATGTCATTATCTTTTATGAAGGGGAGAGAATACTTGATATTAATACCCTTTTTAAATGGGGAAAAGTAAAACATGGTTCTGCTATTATGTTTGCTGTTTCCGGAAAAGATATAAAAGATGTAGCTAAACTTCAAAGATATTTAAAACAGGGTGCAAGTCATAGATTTGAAGATTTCTTAAAATTCCCTGTAAATGTCGTTCCTAAATTATTTTAAAAGGTAAGAGGCTGTATCAATGAAAAATAATATTCATTTTTATTGTAAAGAAAAGTTTATAAAAGATCCGTCAATATTGGAAAAAATTGGATTAAGGATAAGAGAAGCTAATAACTTTGCGGAATTAAACCTTCCGGTTGTTCCGGGATTTGTTATTGATTCTGAAGTAGCATCTTCTATTGAAAGAGGATCTATTAAGAACATAACCCCTTTTATTGAAAAAGTTGAAAAAGCTATTGGTAAAAAATATGATTCAGATGTTAAACCATTAACATTAAAAATTATAATTAGCCCTAATCTTATTATTACTACCAGCTATCCTGCATTACATAATTTTGGTCTCACCAGAAAAACTCTGCATGGATTAAGCAAGCTTGCAGGTATCAATTTTGTACTTAATGAACTTTTCTTCATGGTTAAAGGTCTTGCAATTATTGAAGAGAGAATCTTCAAAATTGAAAATAAGGAAAAAGAGCTCAAAAAAGTAAATAATATATTAGAATTTATAAAAAGCAAAATAGATAAAAATATTACAGAAAAAGATCTTGATAAACTTATTGAAACTACAGCAGGAATATTTCCTGATGACTTCTTTGAGGATGCTTATGAACAACTTGATTATTCTTTATCAAGAATAAGCCATTTGCTTAGTATTGATGAGATGAATGATAATGATACAGCTATTGGTGTTTCTGCCATGGTTTATGGAAATACTGGTAACAATTCATCCAGCGGCGCTTTTTATACCAGAGATGTAATAAATGGCAATAAAGTTTTGTTTGGAGAATATTATCAGAATACATTTGATTTTAAAGGCGCAAAAGGTAGAGACATAAACAAGATCGATAAAACTAATTTATCAAAACTTGAAAAAATTGCACGAACTATAGAAGATCATTTTAAAAATATTAGGTATATAAGATTTACTATTGAAAATAATGTGCTATGGCTTATTGATCAGCGCGATTCAGTTAATAAATCAGTAAAAGCTGAAATTATTACTCTTCTTGATCTCCATGAAAGAAAAATCATAGATGATAATTATATGTTAAATGCAATAAAACCAGGTCAGTTAAATGAAATATTGCATCCTATTATTGATATCTCATCTGTAAAAAGTTTCAAAAAGCTTTCAGGAGGGATTGCAGGAGCTCCGGGCGCAGCTATAGGCAGGGTTTTCTTTACTACCGCAGCGTTGCTTGACGCTAATAAAGTTGCAATACAACAGGGACTTGATAACAAGTTTATTTTGTGTATGTCTTCAACTTTTGCGGAAGATGTTAAAGCTATCGAAGTTGCAACAGGTGTACTTTCTTCTGAAGGCGGTTATGCTGCGCACGCTTCTGTTGTAGCAAGACAATATGGAAAAGTTTCTCTTGTAAAGCAAGGGATGGTTTTTAAAGGTAATAAAGTTACAATCGATGGAATTATTATTACAGAGGGAGATTATATTACCCTTAATGTACCTAATCATAGTGTACCTGAAGTATATATTGGAAAAGCTTCATTAATTGAACCGGATTACTCTTCATCAGGTATAGAAAAACTTGTCTATCTTGCAAAAAAGAATACCAAGAACTTTCATGTTAGAGTAAATGCAGATAATCCAAGAGATTGTTTGCTTGCAAGGAAATTCGGTGCAGACGGTGTTGGGCTTTGCAGAACAGAACATATGTTCTTTAATGAAAAACGGATAAATGTTTTTAGGGAAATGGTTCTTTCTGATAGTAAAGAAAAAAGGGTAAAAGCTCTTAGCCGCCTTAAAAGTATGCAGAAAGAAGATTTTTACAAAATATTCGAAGTTATGGATGGAAAAGAAGTTACAATAAGACTTCTTGATGCTCCTCTTCATGAATTCTTGCCTCATAACAGTACAGAAATGAATGACTTCGTAAAACATATGAAAACACAAAAAGGTAATGCAAAAATAACAGCAAAAGATGTTATGCAATTGTGTGATTCATTAAGTGAATTTAATCCAATGCTTGGTCATAGAGGATGCAGAATAGCTATTTCATATCCTGAAATATACGAGATGCAAGTTACTGCTATTTTTGAATCAATATATGCTCTTCAAAAGAAAGGTAAAAAAGTTCATGTTGAAATTATGATTCCAATAATAATGAATTCAGAAGAGCTTAAAACAATTATATATGGCAAAAAAATAGAAGGTATGTCTATAAAGGGTCTTATTGAAATAGAAGAGCAAGTAAGAGCTTCTCTTAAAGCAAAAGCTGTTCCATATAAGATAGGGACAATGATCGAACTTCCTGCAGCAGCATTAGCCGCAGGGGAAATTGCCCAATATGCAGAATTTTTCTCTTTTGGTACAAATGATTTAACACAAACAACACTTGGTCTTTCAAGAGATGACTTTAACAATTTCATGCCAGACTACACAATGTTTGACTTGATTCCAGCAAATCCTTTTGAAATTCTTGATACAAATGTTAAAGAATTAGTCTCTTTTGCAGTCAGGCGCGGAAAAATGGCAAGACCCAATATTAAACTTGGATTATGCGGCGAGCATGGAGCAGTTCCGGGAAATATAGAATTCTGTATTTCTGTAGGACTTAATTATGTATCATGCTCTACTTATTCTGTACCTATTGCAATACTTTCAGCAGCGCAAATACAGATGAAAAATGCCGGTAAGTAAAAACTAGTCAAAAATAAACAAAATAAAAAAGGCTGCTTTTAGCAGCCTTTTTTTTGTCTTGAAAGCAGAAAACCTGCTCTTTTTAATAAGTTAATCTTGCCACAGTTTAAATTTCTTTAATCCCTCAATAACAGCACGAGCGCTCTTTTTCGTATCTGACTGAGGAACGCCTGCTTCTTTATTCAATGTTTGAGTAAAAAAGTATTCAAGGCTTTTTAATACATCTCCCTTATGATAAAAAATAAACGCCAAGTTAATTCCTGTGGGTTTAAGAATAGTAAAAGAAGAGTATGAAATAACCGGAATCTTGCTTACCATAACCTTTGTTTGATTTTTTGCTATAACAATATCCAACTCATTAAACCGCTGCGGTATACTTTCACCTTTTGCTCTTGTAAAAGGTTCCTGATACTTGTGCGGATAATTTGTAGGTTCGACAAGGACAAATATCTTGTGCCCATCTGCCTGAAAAGTAAGAGAGCTTTCTCCTGCAAAGATAGCTTTTACATTATCATATGCAATAACTTCATATATAGAATATGTGGATTTTTCACTGAAAAAAGACGATACAATATAACCTCCTTCATCAGGCATTTTATTTTCTTTATAAGCTTGAAACAGATCCAGCGCTTTTGGCATAGTACTACTCATAAGTTCCTCCTGGGTATATATCATTATTGCATTAGACTGGAAAATATCAAGTATTTTTTTTAAACTTTTCTCCCAGTTTTTCAAATTTTAGGGCAAAATCCTTTAAACCTTGTGCTTCATATATTTTTGCTATATTGTAATAGACTCTCCATTCCTTTTCATCCAGTTCCAGCGCATTTTTGAATGCATCCAGTGCAGTCTTATTTTTATTTAACTTTGAGGCAATGACCCCTATTGTAAGTTCAATATCTATATTATTTTTTATATAATTTCTTGATTTTTCCAAAAGTTTAAGCGCTTTTTCCGCACCGGAAAGCTTATCTGTACAATAAGCATAAGAAAGCAGATAATTGGAGTTATCCGGGGATACACGAAGCATCTGTTTGTAAATTAACATAGCTTTCTGATAATCCTGGGTATTTAAATAACATTTTGCAAGAAGCCTGTTTACATTTTCATCGCCTGCATATTCAGATGAGTATTTTTCAATCTCTTTGATTGCTTTATCATAACTGCCTGTTCTGTAGAGATGATTGATATAATAGCGCCTAATCTTGTTATCATCAGAAAATATTGAAAGATAATCCCTAAAGACCTTTATAATTTTACTTTTATCTCCCAGAAGATGATATGTTTTAATAAGACCTATATATGAACTTGAAAGATTTTTTTTGTATATTATTGCTTTCTGGAAATAATTTTCAGAATGACCTGGCATTTGAAGCCTTAAATACTGTTCTCCTATAGCTTCAAGAAGATAGGAATCGGACTGATTATTTACCATTTCATTATTTAATAGTTTTATAACATCATTAGGATTTAATGAAAGTTTTGCTGCAGTTAATGCAAAATAGTAGCTTATTACATCATCTCCAGGGAAATTATTATAGGCTTTTTTCAGCTCCTTAAATAACTCTACAAACCGCTCCTGCATCCACATAACCATTATTATTCCATAAATGGCTTCAACTTTGCGGTTCTCCCGGTTAAAAACAAGCCTGTAATGATTTTCTGCTTTCTGGTAGCTCTTTAAGTGCCTGAATGCTTCTCCTATAAGAAGGTGTATCTCATTATCATAATAATTGCTTTTTAATGCTTTCCTGGCAAAAAAAACAGCATCTTTATATTTATTTCTTTTAAATGCTTCTATTGCCAGCATCCTGTTTATATCAACATCTTTTAGATATGTCTCATCAATAGGAATATTTCTTTTTGAGAGGTCAATTACAATATCAGATGCTTCATCGGTTTTCCCTTCTTGTATTAATAATGGAATTACCTGCATTTTAATCAGATGATCATCTGGATTAAGTTTTATAACATGATTATAAAGTTGCAGAGCGTCACTGTAGCGCCTCTGTTCTTTTCTTACTTGAGCCAGATATACTGAAACAGAAGGGAGGTTTTTATCGGTTTTTAAAATAAATTCAAAAATATCGCCTGCTTCATCAACTCTTCCTGAATGTAGAT
>Ga0123354_10013767_pt1 | contig 12575 bp, 3 predicted proteins | sample TergutLab28metaG_2_FD_97872 | JGI IMG/M metagenome (GOLD analysis project Ga0123354, IMG submission 97872) | Labiotermes labralis P4 segment gut microbial communities from Petit-Saut dam, French Guiana - Lab288 P4 | ecosystem: Host-associated > Arthropoda: Insects > Digestive system > Gut ... | reverse complement strand
TAGTAGTGGTGGTAGTAGTAGTAGTGGTGGTAGTAGTAGTAGCGGTGGTGGTGGTGGCATTAGTAGTAGTAGCAGTGGTGGTGGTGGTAGTGGTGGTAGTGGTAGTAGTAGTAGTAGTAGTAGCGGTGGTGGTGGTGGCATTAGTAGTAGTAGCGGTGGTGGTGGTGGTGGCATTAGTAGTAGTAGTAGTAGCGGTGGTGGTGGTGGTAGTAGTAGTAGTAGTAGCGATGGTGGTGTTGGTAGTGGTGGTGGTGGTGGTATTAGTAGTACCTGCTGTTACGTGTTTCGTAATATTCTCAGGTTAACAGCAATGACTTTCTTAAGAATATTAACAGACCGGTTTTTAAAAAAGTTACGCGTGAATGTATTTGTTGTGTATTAAGGTGCGTTACTTGTATAAGTTTGCAGACGTTTTCATATAAATTAGTATACATTTCACGTATTTGGATGCAACTACAGGTTACAGGAATTTTTTAAAGTAGATCGTTAAAGAAATTAAAAAACTGTCACCGAGCCACAAACAAGTCATAACTTCGGTACGAAGATTCGTGCACATCTACAAAACAGACCATAAACAGAACAGAACAGAAGAGAATAGAACAGAATATACGTCATAGGCATTATCGGTAGTCTATTACATCTGGAAATCTTTTTGAAAAACTTTACATACCCTCACATCAGATTGACACATCACAGGTGGTTCTTATTATTTATTAAGAACAGCCCTCATAACTGCGTTGTAACAGGGTGAGAGTTGCGACGTTTCAGCTTATCACAGCGGCGAGTGCTCAGATTGCACTCTTCTCGTGTTTCGACTCCACATTGTCTTTTAGATAAGTACAACTGTTCTGAATGACACATGCCATCGATTTTCTCCCAGAACTATCGTACATACCAACTAAACCACACGGTATCATATTCCAGAATTCTCATTCGTAGCCTGAAACACAATGTGAATTTACTTGTGTACTGTAGCCGTATATTTTTTGTATATTTGTATATTAGGCTGAGCGATTGCTGGCCACCTGGCCACCGCCATCGTTTATAAATTTACTGCCAACGTACATTCAAGAACAGTTGGTGACGGGTAGGAGGGGTTACCTAAAGAGAGATTTAAACGAGAAAACAGTTAGCAGCAGATAACGGAAGTGGGTGACTAACGCTGGCAGTCTAGTACGACAGCGGTGTGAGTGACGTGGTGGAGAGTGTGATAACCTGAAACAACGTGTTACAATTTCGAGAATGAATTGACTGTTGGTTTTCCTTTAGTTAATACAATATTATTTGATTAACTGATCACGCTCAGACGTTGCAATCTCAAATACTAATAAATACATAAACATGGTGAAGACTATATGTGTGGATCCGATGAACCCCACCCGTATCCCGAAAGAAGTTCTCCCACCATACTGAGCACGTCGGGATATGCACGTTACAAAGGGGGATCGTGTAAAGTACCAATTACCACGCCATATTGGAAGATCATTCAAGGTTCCTAGGTTCTCACCTCTCGTCTTTTTTTTTAAGATGATGATGAGTATGGAGGATTAGTGGAAGGTATGACAGAGGAAAACCCGAATTCTCGGAGAAAAACTCTCCCCCGTGCCACTTTATCCGCCACACAGCTGACACAGGCTATGCGGATCAGAGGGTCCTCCGCGTTGAGAAATGGCGACCAACTGCCTAAGCCTTAAAGCCTAGAGTTCGTCTAAGTAAAGGTAAAGTGATCCCGTTACAGGCCCGGCGTGGCCCAGAGGGTGGGTAGAGGTATAGCTCTACTCTTCCATGACCGCGGCACTAGAAGGGGGGTGAGTGGTCAGCAACACGCCCCGGCCGCACTTTACCCCCGGGAAAGACCCGGTACCCATTTTACAAGAGGCTGGGTGGGCCCTATGGCCGGTCTGGACGGGCGTAAAATCTCGTCCCCAACGGGATTAGATCCCGGACCGTCCAGCCCGTAGTCAGTTGCTATAACGACTGAGCTACCCGACCCACGAGTTCGTCTAAGTGCGAGGGTGATCACAAAAGAGATGCACACGTTGGCAACACTGCGTAAGTAATGACGCCATCTTTCCCGTCATTTCAGTAGTTGTACTGGAGAACTTCAGGCAGCTAGTGCAGTCTAGTTTGTCTCCGGAGGTGTGTGCACTTGGAAACGACAGAGCGTTGAAATGGCGGCTGTTCGTGTCTCAGGTACCGTGACTAATGACGATCAGCGCGCGTACATCAGAATTGAAACATTACGCGGGAAAACTCCATCGGAGATCCACAGTTCGCTGATGGAAGTGTGTGATGTGGAAAACGTTTTCGTGAGGGAATGTTGAGCATAGAGAACGACCCGAAGTCAGGACGACCACCGAACGTCGACTGATGTCCAAAGTGTGGAAAGTGTTCTCCAAATCCTGGAGGAAGACTGCAGAATGACATGTGAAGAAATTGCACATTGTGCTGGAATTTCGAGAGCATCTGCCCGCCGCATTTTGACTGAACGCTTGCACAAACGTCGAATTGCCGCCCAGTGGGTTCCGCATGACCTCAGTGAAACCCCACCTTGGTAAGGATGTCCGTGAATTGTTGGACAGATACAGGGGGAAGGTGCTACCCCATCCGCCCTACAGCCCCAGCATGAGTCCCCCGGACTTCGACCTGTTCCCAAAATTGAAAATCAACAAGCGTGGTGTGCGTTTCTCTATGCTGGAGGACCTATCTGCCTCCAGTACCCGACGCGTCAGATAGCTCAACTGTTCTACAGACCTGACGGGTATCATGGACCTTCCAAGTTGGGATACAGTCATTCGACAGAAGAGGGACTACACTGAAGGACTATAACACTTTCCCGTACATCTGGTGTTCTATTATGTAGGTACTGCGTTCTGTGCATTTCTTTTGAGATGGCCCTCTTATGTTTCAAAACTCACTTCGTACCTCACAGAAAACACTGCATCTCCTTATAAATACCTAATCGCCAGCTGTTTATTTAAATAACCACAGTATATTTTAAGAGTCATAATAAACAAATACAATAAATGGACAAGTTTCTAAGAGTAGGAGCAAATGATACAGAAACCACTGTACTCTGAAGGATTAGTATAATGAATTGTGCTCATTTTACCCTCGTCATGTGCTCACATAAGAACACATCCCTGAACTGTATTGTCTCCTATGTCCTCATAACATGAAAGACGATATTTGATTCTTTCCACGATTTTCCACAACATCCCTTTGTAAGAACCACGATTTCTTCTGCCACCGCCAAAGCATTTGTAATCTTCCGGCCTACAAGGGCTGAAGCACTGTTTGACTGACTACAGGGTGTTTAAGAATATTAGCTTTGATCCCTTCGCCCTTCTTGGATGTTACACAGCATTGACTGGTAGTTATTAACCAGAGTTTCGACACAGCCTGTCCCGAAATTTCTTTGACTATGAATCAACGCCGTGTAACATCGAAGAGCGAAGACCTCATTTACTCCGTGGCGGAAGCCTGAAATCACGGAACATTAGCCTTGAAGCAATATACTTAATACAAGGTGAATGAAGCTTTCAAAACGGTGTAGCCGAGTATGCCGTTCTTTTTGGGTGTGACGCCGAACCACTGAGTAATTGGTTCGCGACGTTCAAAGTTGCGCGGTGGTCTCTTTTCAAGCATTGAAATGTCCAGTAATTTTTGGACATTTCCACCCTTGAAAATGAGCCCATTACGTTACCTCGAAACGTCAGGATGCAGATTTCTCAGTGACGCAGCTTCGCTTCCTAGAACAGTGTTTCTTCAAACGCGTTTCCGTGGAACCCCAGAGTTCCGCAAAGGGGTGTTAGGGATTCCGAGAGACGAAAGTGCATAATGGCGGAAGAGTTTTATTGGCGGTCCTAAATTTGTATGTACGAATTAAAGTTCGTATGACGCCATTCGACACTAATCATTCCGTCACTGACAGCAATCAATGAATGAATCAATCAATAAATCTATCAATCGATCAATCGTTGCTTCGATGCAGAAGCTTCCTGATTCTGTAGTCAAGTCAGTTAACACAGCTCGCCGTAGGCAGTCGATGTGTCAGGAGAAACGATCAGGTTATCGATCAGTTTGAGTTTAGTCGTTGATTCTTTACAGGCAATTTACATAAAAGATACACGAATGCTGCTATTTAATTTCATATCTTACTGGCTGTGGACAGGTAGGAGTTCTTTATTAAGTTCTGTGTTTTTTTTCTGGGCTATCCGAGCTAAAATAGATTGAGAAGCATAGTCTTAGAAGAACAGAATCGTTTTACAGTAAGAAGATAAATGGCTGGAGAATGGTCTGCATGTACGCGTGTATAGATGCCAATTGCAATACATGTAAGCTCTATGTCCTATACAACTTATGTAGTCACTGTGTTCTATACAACAAATGTACTGACTAATGTCCTATACAACACACGTAGTCTCTGTGTCCTATACAACACAAGTAGTCGCTATGTCTTATAAAACACATGTAGTCACTATGTCCTATATAATACATGTAGTCACTATGTCCTATACAAAACATGTAGTCACTGTGTCTTATACAAAACATGTAGTCACTGTGTCCTATACAACACATGTAGTCACTGTGTCCCATACAATACATGTAGTCACTGTGTCCTATAAAACACACGTAGTCACTGTGTCCTCTACAACACATGTGGTCGCTGTGTCCTATACAACACATGTAGTCACAGTGTCCTATACAACACATGTAGTCACTATGTCCTATACAACATATGTAGTCACTATGTCCTATACAACACATGTAGTCACTATGTCCTATACAACACATGTAGTCACTATGTCCTATACAACATATGTAGTCACTATGTCCTATAAAATACATGTAGTCACTGTGTCCTATACAACACATGTAGTCACTGTGTTCTATACAACACATGCAGTCACTGTGTCCTATACAATACATGTAATCACTGTGTCCTATACAACACATGTAGTCACTGTGTCCTATACAATACATGTAATCACTGTGTCCTATAAAACACATGTAGTCACTGTGTCCTATACAATACATGTAATCACTGTGTCCTATACAACACATGTAGTCAATGTGTCCTATACAATACATGTAATCACTGTGTCCTATACAACACATGTAGTCACTGTGTCCTATACAATACATGTAATCACTATGTCCTATACAACACATGTAGTCAATGTCCCCTATACAATACATGTAGTCACTATGTCCTATACAACGCATGTAGTCAATGTGTCCTATACAATACATGTAGTCACTGTGTCCTATCACATGCCCTGGCAATTCTAAATTCTTCTTCTTGCCCACATTCTACTGCTGTATCTTATTATTTTCAAAACAAACATTTATAGTTTTCTAAACAGTATTACGCAGTAGATCCTTCTAACCGAGGTGCAGTGTTTTCTCTTAAATATAAACAAAATATTTATATAATATTTAACATAATTTCATGCCGCACAGGGTTTACCTATGCACAAAGGGAAGTTGAAAGTTTAGCGCCCCGAGAGCTGTACTTCTAGATCAGGTCTGGACGCGGTGGTGAGCAGGTAAATCTCCGCCCCACCCCCTCCAGGAATCGCACCCCCGGCTTCCCGATATATGGTACTACATTCAACAGATAGCGGTTGCTATTGACCTTGTTACTGTCACTAGCTGTCGTGATATGAAGACGATATTTGTGCGATGCATTTGGAATTACAGCGTACACTTAAAGTTGGATACGAGATAGAGACTACGCTATGGGCTGGACGAACCGGCGTTCGATTCCCGGAGGAAGCAAAAGATGATTCTCTTCTCCAAAACGTCCAGATTGTCTCTGATGACCATTCAGCCTCCTATGCCAAGGGTATCCTGGGTTCTATGCGCGAGGGTAAAACGGCCGCCCAGTAAAGTTGATTACTCACCCTCACAGATTGCCGATGTTAAGAACGGATACAGCTATATCTATACTCCCCCTGTACGTCTTTAGTGCGTTAACAGGGGCAGTTTCACCTTCTTAACAGCAACGAATGGAGTAATTATACATACAGCTTTGGTGGGGCAGGGAAAACTAAAGGTCTGCATTGGGTTGTTATTGGCTCCGACAGAAGAGACAGAAATACATACGCACTTTTGATGAGGGAAATCTCTCGGAAAACATAGATTGCAGGAAAGGAATAAAATATTAAATGATAAAATTAGGACAAACTTGGAAAAGGGGTCGTAAATGCGACCAAGATAGGGTGGACAGTGTCTTCTTTTTTTTTTATTTTTGGCGTTGGAACATGTGGTTATACTAACGAACGGTCTAGTTTCCTTTTTTCTTTTTCCACTTTCTTATAGAATTATCTTCCTGTAAACGTCTGCTCTATGTCACCACACGCGATTTGACACAACCTCCATTAAACGACACCAGAAGCAACACAATTATTCAGATCTCTTGTGGATTTTGTGTTCACGGCTACTGATCACAGCACGCAGTATGTACGTCACTCTATAAATCAGGCGCGGACAGACAGCCACCTACATGTAATCCGCCCACCTCTTTTCCGAAAACAGAACTCTTCCTACAAAACCTCAACGCTTCTTCATATTTCACTGTACACAAGAGGAGCCTCGCCTGAGTAATAAAATTCCAAGCACTGTTGCACTTCCATTCGAATACGGGGACACAGTGAGGGTCCGTGACACCGAACGTGACAGAAAATAAACAGTCACAACGAGTACAATGATATCAGGAAGCTCAGGTTACCACGCCATTGTCTTCGAGCGGGATAAACTGGAAGCAAAAGGCTCGTCGGCGGGCAGTGGAAAGTTCTCCGTTGATATTCTAAGTGTGTCGTTGAAAGGATGGCATAACTCAGCTAATTTACATGCTTAGGCACATCCAACACAATAGGAACAAATCTAAAGGGCTTTATGATGATATGTCACACTTACAATTGCTAATTTCTCGTCTTTCTTCGTAGCTTTATACACTGTGCTCTCTTCAGAATACCGCATGATTGTGGACGATGTCTAAAAAAAACCCAGTCATCGTATGACGAAAGTTTTTCGCCTAGGAATTTCGATCTCTCTTAGTGGGGAAAATATCCGATTGGAAGACAGAGAATAAGATGTGTGGAAAATATTAATACAGATCTTCAGATACAGCAACGTTTACCGGGCGCGAATACGTGCTCTTGTTCGAGAATGGAAGACTGCTGACAATGGGGGAGACTATCCTGACACACAAGAGTGCCTGCAACAATATTCTAGTGAAATACTGTGAAATTTTCAGGTATCTAAATTACATATCCTGAAACTCAATACAGGATACCTTATTTGCTGACTAATGTGCATATCATAGATGTAGTTGGTTGGCTGTTGACAGCTAATTGGCATGGCTTGTGTGTAAGTCACCTAGTCAAGTGATTGTTCCAAGTGCCGCTAACAACGTGTTCTCTTGCGACGACCAGCTGCCGTCGTGACTAGTCACCTGAGTTAATTTGTTGAAAACTTCGAGAAGAATTTTGTTCCGTTATTTCAGTAATTTCGTGTACTACGCGGCTGCAAACCTTCGCCTTGGAATGTGTGTGTGTTCTTTTGAACTGCCACCTATGTAATATTGCTCTTGTACTCTTCCATTGTGTATGAAAGAAGGTGATGTGGGTATGTTCCTATTTAGCAGGCAACTGAAAATTTAGATAATTACATATCCCCCACACCTCCCTCTAAACTGTAAATTACGTCATTATTTTTATGTGATCTGAACAGAATATAAAATCAATGTGTTTAATATTTACTTTATTACAAAATGTTTCCGTCAACACAACTAACATTTGAAGTATAACATTATTGCGAAATGTTTCGACTTGTGACAGCCATCAACAGTCTGATCTAAGAACCGTTTAACATTTTGCAGGTTTTATGCTTTATATTACATACAGTAGCATTGTAGATAAGTTACCTAATAATATTATACGGTGTAAGGCGTATGGGATCCCAAATGCACAAAATAAAACCTGCAAAATGTTGAAAGGTTCTTAGATCAGCCTGATGATGAATGTCACAAGTCGAAACATGTCGCAGTAATGTTATACTTTAAATGTTAGTTGTGTTGACGGAAACATATTGTAATAAATTTAATATTCGGGTAACCCAACGGGATGACTTCATTCAAAATGTGTTTAATGTTTGGTGGCGACAAAACATGTTTTGGTCTATAAATTCTACAGACGACAAGGGAGATTTACTTCTTGAGAAACAATACCTTCTTCCATCCGCTCTCTTTTCACTTAGTCTCTCGCTTAGTTACTCTTGTCGGTTGGCATCACAAGTAAACTGAGCCTACGGAAAAGAACAGGAAGTCCTCAAAAGAAACCAGTGCACAACTGGAACTTTCTTTATACAAGTAAACACGTGACGTCCTTCAATATATTACACCCACAAACTGTAAATCAATAACAACGAATAAAGCAACACACTGAGAAACACAAATAAAAGAATCGGAAAAATGTATTGGATCACCTCTTCTCTGAAATATGCCATTTGTATTATTTTGCTTGTTCTCCTTTGATATAACTCAATTACTGAGTTTGCAAGTTATCAGAAGGCTGTTGTTGAGTGAGACACACAGATTGGTATTGAATGTTACACTAAAAGCTTTCCAAGAGATTCTAGGCTTGAAGTCTAGTTATGCCTCTGTAATTTCAAACTTGCCCTCTTTCTATCGCTGTGAATCCCAAATTGAATCCCACATCAGTTACCTAACTATGTGACGGCGTGGCGTAAGTCAGCTTAATCAGTACACTTTCTTGTGTGGACACGTGCAGAAGTCAACACGCTTTAAAATCGGCAGGAAAAATTAAATTTCCACTGTCATTAAAACCCACTTAAAAGCGGGACACAGGGCCCACAGAATTCCACGATGCAATACGAAGTAAAACGTCGCGACGCCGAGTATTTTGACCCATACGTGTAAAAGGGAATTTCTTGACCAACTGCGAGACTCTCAGATTCTCAACAAAAACTCTGCCCTGTGCAGAAAGAGAGTGAGTGAATGAGTTGTGCATAATAACGTCTAGCGGCACACGATATTTATTGTAAACAAAGCACAGTAGACGCAGTTTCAAGGTCAAGTGGGTTTAAGGCCTCATTATGGCCACGTGGGCATGTCATTTCTTACGTCTCTCCAAAACGTCTCCTTCCCATAGGCTTGCATGCTATAATATTTTGATATTCCGTAATTTGAAGTTCTTGTAAAATACTTTACTTGAAGGGCACAGTGCCTGTTCTGTTTTCCTGTTGGATAATTAAATAGGCCGTAATACCACGAAACAACTTACGCTAATGGATATCACACAGCCATTTCTTTCAGGAAACTTCATTTTCCAACTAATGTCAACGAGTGATTAGACATCAAGAGAATGAACAGATGAGTTTTCCATTACCGAACTTCATAGCGGTGTGGGGCAGAGGGGGAATACCGATGGCAGTGATTACCTTGTTCAAACAAAGTTCATTTGATAAAGCGGTGTAACTTTTGTAATTGATTCTTCACCCTCACGCAGAGCGGCGCTGATGCTTCTACCACCAGCTGTCCTGTACTGAAAATTGAAACTGAGGTCCAAGCCCCCCCCCATCAGATGAAACTCCGTACTTAATTAATGACTGGTGAAGCAACTTTTAATGAAGTTCTTAATGTTTTAGTTTAAAACTTTGATAATTAGAAAAAAGTGCACCAATAAAGAGGCCAGTCGCCACTCACCTGTACACTTGTCGAGTTGTTGCTTCCTGGGTACCCAGTTTAGTAGCCGCATTAAACTCTAGAAAAATTAAGCTATATAAAAACAGCGTCTTCTGTTCATGAACCACAGATAGTTTCCACTAAGACCAGACGGTTAATGATATTGTTCTGTTTGGGGAAAAGTCAAGGCAGCTTGTGAGAATATGCGAAACACATAAATGTCTCCTATGGGCAAGACGCAGAGTTGTAGATTAAACAAATGTCACATACACTTACCACTGTGCTGCACTACGTTAAATAGGTATCAGTCGTTTCCTTCAACATTTTTTTTTGTATAATTCTTACAATATCCCGTCTTTTTCAGCTGAGAAATCTTCTTCGGATAAACAAAAAATCAGTCTAAGTTCCAGCGAGCTGAAGTAGTTGTTCGTGTGGAATTATGTCATTAAGTTTTACAAGCGACGTTTGGTTAAGGCTTCCGGTTTTGAAGCTGGGAACATGTGAGCATCAGGCTGAACTGCGATGCACCCACACTGGTACACACACACACACACACATAGGCGCGCGCAAACGTACCCAGTGCAAAATGTAATCCTTTAGCCTTTGGAATCCCAGCGGTTACTTTACCCACAACCTGCTGCAACGTTAAGAAGCTCTTTATTTTGCGCACACAGTGTACTTATTTGTTTCCTGTGATTTTCACAATAAACGTAAATTATTATCCTCGACAGTCTTGATGGATTTTTAAACGGTCACAAATTGTGTTATGGGTGAGGAAGGAAATGAATTTTTATAACATTTTATAATTTATTTATAATTTGGATGAACATCAATCTTCAGGAGGCAAACAGTAGATTCACTGGATACGTACCTGCCCTAGTTGTCACTGAAATTTAAGGGTTAACAGGATAATTTATTGAGGTAAAACCAGTTAACAAGAATAACTTTCATGTAGACCCAGGATGATATGGAAAATGAAACGACAGAATCACGCAGGATATTTGCTTCATAATGATAAGATGATTTTGATTGATAAATCTCATTAGAAAATACACATATCAAATTTCATGGAAATCCGTCCAGTAGGAGCCGAGTTGTTCCATGCGGAGAGACAGACGGACAGACATGACGAAGCTAATAGTCGTTTTTCGCAATTTTTCGACAGAGTCTAGAAACAATCTGTTGGGGACGCCGCATAAGGAAATAATGACTGTTCGTTGTGAGACTGATATGGAACACACATAAATACACTGTGTAGAAAAACGTAGTTGCCTGTTTTTACAGCGGCTGGTACACATAAACACCACTGGACATTAAAGGTCAATATTAAGCACCGTCTTCCTTGAACAGCTTGTGGTCCGGGTAGCGTAGTCAGTATGGCGACTGGCTACGGGCTGGACGATCCGGGGATCGAATCCCCGTGGGGGCAAGATTTTCCGTACTTGTCCAGACCGGCCCTGGGGCCCACCCAGCTTCCTGTACAATGGGTAATGGGTCTTTCCCGGGGTAAAGAGCAGCCGGGGTTTGACGCTGACCCCTCACCCCCTTCTCGTGCCGTGGTCAAGAGAGAGTAGAGCTATACCTTTACTCCCCCTATGGGCCGAACGTCCTGTACAGAGCCTCAGTGCCTGTACAAGGGTGCACTTTACCTTACCTTTACCTCCTTGAACAGCTAACATTCCTTCGGCCCGATCTTTACACGCCCAAAAAACACACAACTGGTCCCTATTCGGAGGTGGGTACTATGCTTCCCCGAAACGTCGATAACTATCACTCGACACAGAGTTATGTCCAGCGAGACTTGGACCTTCATCAACAGCGCTGTAAGAACCTCAGCCTGTCACAGTGGAATGTGATTCACGCACTCATACATTATATCTTCAACACAGTCAGTCACATGGTTACTGCATGTAACATGCTGTTAGCTTTAACAAAATTCTGCGTTATATCCACAGTCTAGAGCTTACGGTGTTTCGCGTTAAACTCAAAATGAAGCATTTATTCCTCAAAATAACTTCCTGTGAAACTGAAATGACGCATAACCGTGCACTGAGCAATTGGATAGGATATCAAAACCAACAAGTGAAGATACGTGTATGAAAGTATACACACCGTATACGTCCTACGTGTCTCGGCCACTCATGTGGCCATCTTCGGGGAGGCGCATTACAAACTTAATAAAAAAAAATGAGATTTTTAAAAGTAATGTTTTTATTATTTTTAAAATTTAATATTTTATATATATGCACTGGTTCAAAAACTTCTGTCATATTTCGATCTGTCTATCTTTGTAATGCAGCTCCCTGAAGATGGACAATTGAGTGACCGAAACCTTTAGGAGGTATACAGTGTGTATAATATACTTTCATACACTTCTGTTCTTTTTGGGGGGGTTCTGAGATATATCTTTCCGTGATTTTATTCGTAGCATAGAAATAGTGCGTTTTCTGTGAGGTAGAAACTGAGTTCTAGAAATTATTTATGTTAGTTCCAGATTTCGGAGGGTTAAGATCCATCTTTCCACCTACTCTAACGTCTTCTAAATGATCTCTTCCCTTAACATTTTCGGACTAAAATTTCGTATATATCTGTAGTCGATCCCACGCGTGATATGTGTATATCCCACGCCCACCTCATTCTCCTTGGTATGATAGCCCTGGTAATAATGGCGTGTTTCATACAACGTACTAACCACGCAAATTCAGTGCAGTGATGTTCGTTTACTATTCCGTATTTTCCTCAGCCCCTAAGCGAATTGTCCACTGACGCATCTCAATTGTGGCAGCTGTGAAATGGCAGACTGAACCATATTCTGGGGGGGGGGGGGGAGAATTGTTAAAAAGAAACAGTGAATAATCTTTTT
>Ga0123354_10013766_pt1 | contig 12575 bp, 9 predicted proteins | sample TergutLab28metaG_2_FD_97872 | JGI IMG/M metagenome (GOLD analysis project Ga0123354, IMG submission 97872) | Labiotermes labralis P4 segment gut microbial communities from Petit-Saut dam, French Guiana - Lab288 P4 | ecosystem: Host-associated > Arthropoda: Insects > Digestive system > Gut ... | reverse complement strand
CTGTTACTTCTGTTTTATTCTTTTTTGAGTCGTATTGCCGGAAATCCCCAACCTACAGGCGCAATTTCATCTCGGAACTCTTTGCCTGTATAAACAAGAGTAATCTGCTTAAAATAATTAAACAACTTTTCAATTTCTTGCGGGGATAAATGTATATTGTTGATGTTTCTATTAGAGATTGAAAAGGAATATCCCGTTACTTTTGAACCATCTAACGACATAGTCATATTTACTATAATAAAAGTGAGCTCCCCTCTTAACTCATTATAATTCTCTTTTGTCAAGCAGTTTTTTAAAATATTCGACATACCGCCATCCCTTTCAATCATATCTGAAGTTTGCTGGCTTAATTCTATTTTATATTTCATTGCAAAAGAGATTTCACCACGATTTTCTTTTTCATAAAAAATCTTTTCATCTCTCGTATAAGAACTTGTAGAATACTGTAATCCATAATCGCCATAATTTGCTTTTGTAATTAAGGTATCCTTATCCAGTATATTGGATATCATACTATCGGCTTGCATTTTTATAAGCCTGCTGCTGCACGAGCAACTGCAAAAACAGATGAGCAATAGGTAAAAAATTATTGTTTTCATTTTTTTAATATTTATTATAATCACAATTTGATAAATTCCACAGGTTTAACAACGATACTGGTAACATTGTGGTGTCTATCGGCGCGGTATAAAAGGTTCCAGATCTGGGGTTATTTCTATAGTATGTTCTAAACTCTTCCATGGCTTCAAACCAGCTATCTTTTTCCGTCTTAGTCAAAACAACGTTAGAATGCATAGGATGATCATGAAGAAAGTTTTGACACCAATTTATTAGTTCAGTTGTTCCTGAATTAACGTCATATCCACCTATAAACATTCCAGAAAGTATCCCCATTGCTGCTTCTTCAAATTCAATATTTGAACCGCCTGTGTGCGTCGTATCCGACCGTATCTTACTGATTTTTCCATCTAGAAACTGCTCTTGATAAGCGTGAAAAAGTTCAGCGGAAAGTATAAGAGGGGTTAAATTCTCTTTCGGATTAATTTTTATACTGTAATCACAAGGATCAAAAGACGGCGATCCACTGCCTGCGCTGATATTAATACCATATGACTGTTAAGGTTATTCAAAAGCGCTGTCCTTAAACAGTTAATTAACATACCTTCTTTTGCAGTGTTAAATTGATCAAGCACATCGCCTGTCAAATGATTATCGAAAATGCCTTGATTGCCATCAATGCAATATGTCACTCCATTGCAAAACCTTTTGTAAGCATAACCGCCTTGTACCCCTGCACAGTCGCACGGTTTTTTCCCTGTATATCCGCCTACGCACTGTCCACAATCATCTTTGTATGCCGTCCCACCCCACGTATTGTTACAGTCTTTTACACACGGCTGTTTTCCTGTATTTCCGCCGACACATAGACCACAATTATCTGCGTATGCCGTCCCGCCCCACACATAATTACAGTCCATTTTACACGGCTGTTTTCCCGTAATTCCGCCGACACACTGACCACAGTTATCTTTGTATGCCGTTCCACCCAATATACCTGCGCAATCATAAGTCAATGGGGTTCCACCTCCACCAATTCCGCCGCCGCCGGTTCCACCTCCACCAGCTCCACCTCCGCCGGTTCCGCCTCCGCCAGTTCCGCCGCCGCCACCGCCACCGATAGGAGGACCGCTACCGCCCGGATTACCGCTGCAATTATGTCCCTCCCTACAGTCGTATTGTTGACCACAAACTGTACATTTACATATTTCAACTTCAGGAAGATCGTATGGATTACTCTCACTTCCATAACTTTGCGACATCGCTTCGCTACCGCTTCTTAGTTCCCATTTGCCATCCGACATAAACGGCAACAAATCTAAGCAAAAAACGATTAATATCAGTATCTTTTTCATAGCTTATTTTCCATTAGATAAAACAATCACTTGCGAACTGTGTTTTCCGGCAAACAATTTTACAATATATGTCCCTGCCGGAAGCAACGGACTTAAGATAAGATGTTGTTCTCCTTCGGGTAACCGTCCTGCATCGTACAAATAAACGCATGCTCCCAAATCGTTATATATGCCTATCTTTACCAATTCTTTTTCTGCTTGCACAAACGAGATATTCAGTTCGTGATAAAAGGGTATGGGATATACCCGCAAGTCTTCGATCTGGGTTATCGGCGTAATGTTCGTTATTCCAGCGTTTGCCTTTTGCAAACTTAGATACATGGGGCGCTCGGGTTCCATGCTTTCCGGTGAATACATCCGGATATTTCCTATCAGCGTCGTTTCCTGTCCGTCGTCGGTTATTTGCATTTCAGCTTGCTCAAACCGAAACAGTACCGGATCATTTGCATTGTTGTAATGGTCGTTGCGGTAATGGTGCATATCAATAAAGCGCAGGCTTCCGCTCTCCTTCTCGGCTTTCAACAAAACGGTATCGCTTGCTTCAATCCATTCTCCTTCAACAGTTTTTCCGTCCGAAACAAGGTTGAGTATAAGCGGCGTTTCGCGAATGATGTTTTTCCCGCTCCAATCGTAGGTAACAAGTAAACCTTCGAAAGATCCGTTTATATCCTCGCCAAAGTCTAAATGTTTAACTTTTGCAAACTTCGGCGGAATATTCATCGCTTGGGCGCTTCTTAGCTGCGTCGGACTTATATTGTTTTCTGGCGTTTCTGCTTCGATCTCATCGGTAGCAAACTTGTAGGCTTCTCTGTCGGCTTTCGCTAACCAAAAGTGAGCGTCTCCATCGCTACATGCTACTCCATATCCATTCCGGTAGCATAAACCTAACATATACATGGCAGGCGCATAGTCCATTTCAGCTCCTTTTTGAAAATAGCTATATGCCTTTTCATAATTCTGTTCACAACCCAATCCTTTATATAGCATATATCCGGCATTGTAGTATCCGTCGGAGAGTCCGCTTTGAGCCGCTTTTTCGAAATAAACAAAGGTTTTCTCCAAGTCCTGTTGTATTCCTCCGTGCGCATATTTATAAATAACGCCCAGATTATTCCATGCTGGAGAAAAACCGTTTTCTGCGGCTTTTGTCAGCCAGTAAACAGCCTGTAGGGTATCAGGGTCTGATATATATCCTTGAATATACATAAGCCCCAGTCCGTTCATTGCTCGGGGATTGCCGGCTTCAGCATACTTTTTCAGTATTTCGAATGCTTTCGGACGATCTATTTTGCCTGTTGCTCCGCTCGCCAATGCAATACCCATAGAAACTTCCACTCTGGCAAGAGAATCTACCTGTGCGGTAACTAAACTACCGGTAATAATTTGCATGCAAATAGCCGTCAAACATATTTTCATTAAAATTCTTCGTTTCATAGCCGTATTTATTTACCAAGTAAAACTACCTCTGTACCCTTGTTTTTTCGCCGCGTTTTTTCTGTTTATTGCATAAACCCTTCTCACAGGTGTTGGAGCATATTGGTCGATAGCCGCCCAAGCTTCTCTTTTTTGAGCATCATCATAAGTGTATAAATCAGTTGCTTCCATAATTTTTAATTTGTGTATATACACTTGATTCACAGCTTTGGCGCTATCCAAATCGCTTGTTAATCCGGCTTCTTTCAACCTCTCCCAATAATTCTGTGCGTCGCGCATGGCTATACGTGCATTCTTTATTGTGAAAAAACGTTCTAATTGTTCATCGTTCAGTGTGCTTTTAAATAGTTCCAATTCTTTCTGCCACATATCTCTGCGTGGATTATTAGCCAAATCTTTCTTAAATCCGATAGCTGCATCAAGAAATATCTCAACTTGTTCCGGCGTGATTATGGAATAATCTGTCATATTTTTGAAAACGATAGGCATATTTGGCGACGAAATATCGTTACCAGAAAGTATCAATATGCGATCGATGCTGTCGCTGTACTCATCTTCGATTTTTGCTTTTTCGGTGTAACGCTTTTCATGATCTTCTGGGTATAGAAAATCGAAGACAAGTTTTCTTGCTCCCATCTTTTCGACAATTGTTTTCAATTTGTCGGCAAGCTCTTTTTTTGATAACATAATGCGCCGCCAAATCATAAAATTCATCATTCTTGGCGATTTCATACCGAGCGTCAAATTCTTTCTTGTGGTGCAAGTAAACGGAACGCTCCTCCTCATTCAAATAATTAATTTGCGCTACGGCGCCAAATATAGCGCACATCATGCAAAAAGTCATCAGTAATTTTCTCATTTTTCTTTAATTTTAAAAGAGTTTATTTTTAAAAAATTTACCACCAGTCCATTTCTCCATTATTTCCTACCGTAAAAGGTCGTTCTTTCCCTGCCGAATATTCAGGAATTAGAATACACAGGGCGTTATACGGTACATTATTATAATATAAAACCGATTGCGGAGTGATTGCAGCTCCGGGCGTTTGGACTCCAAGCGAGATCCATTTTCCCGTCGAATCCCAATAGTATAGTGAATATTTTGCATTAGGGCGGAATATCAAATAGTTTTGTTTTTGTTCAATTTTTAGCGTCTGTAAATGCGCTTTATCGGCTTTTAACTGTTCAACCTCGTCGATCTGCTTCAACAAATAAGGGTCACCGGCAGGTATTTCCTGTCCGTTTTTATAAATGAAAGGCAGGTAAACTACTCCGCAACTCATTCTTTCAAAGGTGGCTTTGCCTTTTGCAACTTTCGCCCACCACGCAATTCGCCATTCTCCGCCATTAAAGACAGCAACATAACTCACTTTTTCGTTTGCATAAGCAGGATAAAGCGTAATTGGAATATTGTATGTTTTCCAGTATTGATTGGTAACATCAATGAAGTTACTTCTCCTCAGAAAACAATCGGGAATATCTTTTTCCGGAAGAAATGATGCGGGAGATTCTTTACGTTTTGAATAGGTTATTCTTAAAACTTTTGAAGGCTCGCGGCGCATAAAAAACTCGGCAGGAGTATCATCGCCCATAAAAAACGGGATGTTTTCTCCGGCTTCTCCAAAGGCAACCTGCCAGAAATGTCCGCCTGTGCTTGTCGCCCAGTATGGCGTAAAATCCACGCAACTTGCTATTCCCAGCGTGCGCAGCATATAAACGCCCCAATTCGCCATGTCTTCACAGTATCCTTGCCTGCGAAAGAGTATTTGTTGAGGCGACAGGACATCTTGCGGTTCTTTTTTTGTTTCAAAACCGAAAATATCTGTAAACCAATTCCTGTATTCATTTGTTAAAAATGTGCATACCTCCCTTACGTACAAATTTTTGCATTTTTCAAGCGGAGCGACAAAAGCACTTTTATAGCTGTTACGCCATTCGGTGAACGGCTCATCCATAATCCGGTATGGGAGAATATATTCGCAAAACATTTCAAAAGACAACTTTGTCGCCCATCTACTTTTCCAAGCGACAAATGCTTCATCTATATTTTTAATCAGATAATCTGCTTTTACGGTCGTCAAATCGGAAGTCGTGTATTTGACCGGCGTCAACTTATTTGCGGAAGAAATTTTATTGAACGTTTGTATGGCTTTTTCGTAATTGACATACTCAAATTCGTTGAATGGAATTTTTTGTTTGGTCTCGTTTACCCAATAATAACTTTGAGAGGAGTGGATATCCATATTTCCAATCAGAAAACAGGCTGCTTTCAATTTTTGCGGCTCATTTTTGTAGTAGGTTAAAACTTTTTTCAACTCTTCCGAGTTTTTACCTGCTTTAACGAGATTACTTTGTACATTTTCAGGGTAATTATCTGCGAATGAACTTTCCGGTAACAATACACATAATAAAAGAAGAATTATTACGCACAACTTCATATTCGCACTTATACTTATAGACATTCGGGTTATTTTTTGTTATTAAACAATCCAATTCAAAATTTATTTGACAGCAAAAATAAAAAAATAAAAATAAATTATTTACAAAAATAAAAAACAATTTAAATTTACACAATATTTAACAGATTCCCATTTATCTGTTCAATTTGGCAGCTTCTTTGTAAAACGTACCTTCTTTTGTTATTACCTTAGGTTGCATGTTTACTATTTCATTAGCCATTTGATTAGCTTGCTCCGTTTGATTAAGGCTGTCATATAAGAGCATAAGCTGATAACGTGATTTAAGATTCGTGGGAATCATATATGCAACAGTATATAAAGCATTTTCCGCGTCTTTGTATTGCTCATTTTGGATATAGCAAAATGCAAGAGAATAAAAAACATCGGGATTGGATGTGTAGTAAGAGGCTTTTTTTAAAATAAGGATGGCATCGCTGTAATTCTTATTGAATATAAGCGACTTTCCAAAATTTCTTAAGTATACTTCCGATGCTCCTGCCTTGTCAACGTGCTGTTTCAATAATTGAGAAGCCTGCTCCATTTTTTGCTCTTTAGAAAGCTCAAACGCCTGTTTTAAAGTGTATTGAGCATCAAAAAAAATTGCGCTTTCATATATAAGCCCAATTCCCAAAACAGAACAAACCAACAAAATTTCAACCGGAGGTTTTCTTATAGAAGCGACTGTTTTCTTCTCTTGTTCAGATATTGATGCTAAATATGTAAGAAATAATAACCACACAGGTATCGCCTGAACAATAAAATTAGAAAAACCCATAAGTACAATAGCTGCTGTTATTGAAATAATTTCTTTGTTTTTTTGTTTTACTGCCACCCAAAACAAAAGGACTAATATTGACAGATAAAAAAATAATCCAATTATCCCTCCGTTAATCCATTGCTCAATATATTCGTTATATGCCATATTTACATGATCAGCATTTTCTCTTTCCTTTTCACTCCCATATCCTGATTTGAAGTAATTGGATTGATATATATTGTAATTTCTTTCAAATAAACCATACCCATATCCGAATACCGGTTTTGATGTTATCATTTGAGCGGATAATTTCCATATAAATAATCGTCCATCGGCAGATTCTTTTTTGTGCAGGTAAAGATAACTCCCCACAAACAAAGCGCCTGCTAATATCAAAACAGAATAGATAATTTTACTTTTCTTAGATAACTTTCCGATTATATCCTTTATTTTCTTATTGCTGATTAAAAATACCACAATAACTATCAACAAGCCAAGATATGCAGTCCGGCATTCGAGCAACAATAATGCAATAAACAGTAAGCTATTCAGAATAATTCCCCAATATTTATGTCTTCGCAAAAAATAAAAAATCCCGAAAGGAAAGCAGGCGGTTATAAACATTGCCGTAACGTTTGGATTTTCAAGGGAGCCGGCAATATTGAAATATTTACTTGGGCTGCCAATGATTCCTGCATATTGAATCAAGCATATTACGGATTCTATAATACCCCAAAAGAAAAAAATATACATCAAACCATTTTTTGAGATAATTTTCAGACGGAAAGATTCAAATACGGATAGAAAAAAACAAAAATAAGACAACATTAGGTACATATCATAATAGGCTCCGTGTGGGATAGACAGTGTTTGTAAAACAATATAAACTGCCCATAAAAACATAATAATGAGCGTTTTTGACAAATCAATTTTTTCTTTTTTAATAAACATATAGAAAAAAAGCGAAGTCAAAGAAAAGAAACTAAGCAATACTATTGAAAAATATTGAGAAAGCGAAGGATAAATAAATAAGCCTGTGTTAACCATGCACAAGCCAATCATACAAAAAAATACAACATGAAAAAATCGTTTCATAATAATTTTTATTCATTAATTAAGTAGGTTGACGGCATTACCGCCGCTTTCCTCTTTAAGAACCGTACATTCGACTTTCATCGCATACGGCTCAAGTGATTACTAAGTTTATATCTCACAAAGATAAACCGGTTCAATGACTTTTGCAAGCCTTTGTCCGTGTAATCCCTGAAAAAAGAGGATTAATCGCCTGATGCGGGCGGTAGTTGTCTCCCTCGCGGTTTTGACTCCTTGTTAAACAAGGACTTTGTTAAATACGGCTCACAATGCACAATACACAGCAAGCGTAAAGTTTTACGCAATAAGGTTGCAAAAAACAAATTTTTTGTGTTTCTTTGCACAATTTTTATATTAAAATAATCAGAATGGCAACAAAAAAATTTTTACTTAGTGAGAATGATATCCCAACTTCGTGGTACAATATTGTTGCGGACATGGTGAATAAACCTTTGCCTCCGCTCCATCCGGGAACGAAACAACCATTGAGTCCGCAAGATTTGGAACCGATTTTTGCAAAAGAGTTAATCAATCAGGAATTATCCCAAGACCGATGGATTGAAATTCCAGATGAAGTTCGCGAATTGTATAAAATCTGGCGCCCAACGCCTTTGGTTCGCGCTTCGGGTTTGGAAAAGGCATTGGATACTCCCGCACATATCTATTTCAAGAATGAAGGCATTAGTCCGGTAGGTTCTCACAAATTAAATTCAGCGTTGCCACAGGCATATTATAATAAAAAACAGGGAATTAAACACCTTACTACCGAAACGGGAGCCGGTCAATGGGGAACAGCGCTTGCTTTTGCTTGCAGCGTCTTTGACTTAAAATTGGACGTTTTTATGGTAAAAGTAAGCTACAACCAGAAACCTTATCGCCGCAGCATGATGCAAACTTGGGGCGCCAACGTATTCTCTTCTCCCAGCGATACGACCGAAGCAGGGCGAAAAATTCTCGCCCGCGATCCGGATAATTCAGGCAGCTTGGGAATTGCTATTTCGGAGGCGGTAGAAAAATCGGTAATGACCGCCGACACGCGCTATACTTTGGGCTCTGTGTTAAATCACGTCATTCTCCACCAGACAATAATCGGACTGGAAGCCGAAAAACAAATGGAATTAGCCGGCGAATATCCCGAAATAGTTATCGGTTGTTTTGGCGGCGGTTCTAATTTCTCAGGAATCAGTTTTCCTTTTCTGCGTCACCGGTTAACGTCAGGCAAAGCAATACGTGCGATTGCTTCCGAACCGGCAAGTTGTCCGAAATTAAGCAGGGGAAAGTTCGAATATGATTTTGGCGACACCGTCGGTTTGACGCCGCTTTTGCCTATGTACACGCTGGGGCATGATTTTCAGCCTGCTGATATTCATGCAGGAGGGTTGCGTTATCATGGAGCCGGAACGCTTGTCAGCCAGTTGCATAAAGACGGATATGTAGAAGTGCAGGATATTCCTCAATTAGAATCGTTTGAAGCGGGGCAATTGTTTGCCAAGACTGAAGGTACCATTCCGGCGCCCGAATCAACTCATGCTATTGCGTCGGCTATTCGCGAAGCGATAAGAGCAAAAGAAGAAGGAAAATCCAAAGTTATCCTGTTCAACCTCTCCGGACACGGATTGATTGACATGAGCGCTTACGACCAGTTCCTTTCCGGTAATATGACAAATTTCCGCTTGAGCGATGAAGAGATTGCGAAATCCTTAAGCGCTTTGGAAAAATTAGTTCCTTAAAACGGCGAGTCTTTCAATGACGAATATTTATCTTTGCATACTCAATTTAATACGCTAAAAAATGTGTTATATGAAACGAACCTTTTTATTGTTGACGCTCGTAATGTTTTTTTTATCCGTTACCGCTCAAAGGAAGATAAATTTCGACTTCGACTGGAAGTTTATTACAAGCGACAGTACAATATTTTCCGAACCGGATTATATTGATTCCCAGTGGGAAAATGTACAATTACCGCATGATTGGAACATCAAAATGAAGTTCGACCGGGCGGCGGGCGGCTCTGCAGCTTATCTTCCCGGAAGCGTCGGCTGGTATCGCAAAAGCTTCACTGTCCCCAAAAGCTATGCAGGAAAACAAATAATGATTTTATTTGACGGTATATTTCATCAAAGCGATGTATATATCAACGGTCATCACTTGGGTTTTCGCCCGTATGGTTTCTGCAGCATCGAATATGATTTAACTCCTTATTTAAAAACCGGCGCTGAAAATGTGGTTGCGGTGCGGGTTGATTGTACAGGCGATCGTCCCCGCTGGTATTCCGGTTCGGGCATTTACCGCCACGCATGGCTGCAAGTAGTCAATCCGGTACACATACCAACTTATGGCATATCCGTTACCACCCCAACCGTATCGAATGAGAAAGCAGACGTTCAAATCATTTCTTCTGTTAATAATGCAACCGGCGAACGGCAAACGGTCAATGTTTCTCAGCGTATTCTTGATAATACCGGAAAGCAGGTTGGTCAGGCTGCTGCGGAAAAAACAACAATAGACGCTCAAGCGGTTTCCGATGTCAAACAACTCATTTCACTAACTTCACCCCAATTATGGGATATTGAAAATCCTGTTTTATATACGCTGGAAACGACTGTCAAATTAAACGGCAAAGTTACGGATGTGGCGACGACGCCTTTCGGTATCCGGACTTTCAAATTCGATGCCGATAAAGGTTTCTTTTTGAACGGCAAGTCTGTAAAGCTGAAAGGGATGTGCCTGCATCAGGACGCCGGAGTTTTGGGAGTTGCAGTTCCCGATAGAGCCTACGAACGCCGCTTGGAGATATTGAAAGAATATGGCTGTAATGCTATCCGCTGCGCGCACAATCAACCGTCGCCGGAATTTCTTGATATATGCGACCGCATGGGGTTTATTGTGATTGACGAGGCTTTCGACAAGTGGAAATCAGGCTATTACGCCCGTTATTTTGACGATTGGTGGCAAAAGGATTTGGAAAATATGATTCTCAGGGATCGCAATCATCCGTCCATAGCGCTTTGGAGCATCGGTAATGAACTGCAGGAAGCATGGGATGAAAGTGATACAGGCGTAGAGCGCGCACGGATGTTGCAAGACTTCGTACACCGGATAGAGCCGACGCGTCTTGTTGTGTTGGCAGCGCAAAACAATCATCAGAGCAAGTTTTCAGGCGTAACCGACGTTATTGGCTACAATTATTTAGAAGCTCGAATGTTGAGCGACCACAAGACTTTTCCCGAACGCCGTTTTATGATTACGGAAGAATTGCCTTACTACAGCGGAGAAGAAGGAAACATACGCAGTTACACCACAAACAATCCATGGAACATCATAGCGGAAAACGATTTTATTGCCGGCGGTTTTATCTGGTCGGGCGTTGACTATTTAGGCGAGGCGGAATACCCCGGTAAAGGCTGGCCCAACGGACTGTTTGATATATGTATGTTTGAAAAGCCCCGCGCCGCATTTCATCGCGCTATGTGGAACGACAAACCGATAGTGCGTATTGCCGTGAAAGACCAGTCGTTAGATATCGAACCCGGACGCGACTTGTGGCAATGGCCCCGGATAGTCGCCTGCTGGAATTTTCCCGACAGCTACAACGGGCTGATTATGGAAGCGCTTACTACCACCAACTGTGAAACGGTAGAGCTATATTTGAATAACAAATTAATGGGGCGTCAACGGACTGCTGATTTTCCCAATCACACGATTGCGTGGAACGTACCCTACATACGTGGAACTTTAGTAGCCAAAGGATTTAATGGCAATCAGGAAGTTGCTCAAGATACAATCAAAACGTCCAAAAATGCGCATCATCTTGTACTTAGCGCCGACCGCACGACAATCAAAGCCGATGGTCAAGACCTTTCGCATATTTCCATTCATCTGGAAGACGCCGACGGCAACCTTGTACAAACAGACGACCGCAAACTAACCGTTACCGTAGAGGGTGAAGGCAAGTTTCTCGGCATTGACAACGGCGATTTGCGCCGCACGGATTCTTTTGCCGGAAACCAGTTAAAAACCTATTTCGGCAGGGCGCTGGTCATTGTTCAATCAACCCGGAAGCAAGGGCAAATCAAGGTGAATGTAGCAATGGAAGGAACCGGTGAGGTTTATTCGGCGGTTATTGGGAGCCGGTTATAAAAGGAACGACTACTTAATTACCACCGTACTTGCATCTACGCCGTTTTTTACTGTGATTTGTTGACGGGACAGATTGCTGTTTTCGAGGGAGATATTCTTGGTATTCTCGCCCGATAATTGCATTGTGGCATCTTTTCCTTGCATAAAGAAACAATTTTGAAACTTCACGTCCGATGTTTCCGCTAAAATAACGGCAGTCTTTTCTTTACAATCAAATGTACAATTTTTGAATGTCAAGTTACGCGCTAACATAGTGGAAATTCCTTTATCTGTCTTGAAAACAACGCTATCAACTGTAATATTGTTCACCATCGGAACGTTTGAGCCATCGACCAAAAATGCGGTTCGTGCGCCGTCGCACACCACATTTTTTATGGAAATAGTATTGAAATCAGGAACTCGACTCTCCGCTCTCGTATAGTCAACATTCTTAACAGCAGCAGCATCTTCATATTTCAAATCAAAGAGAATAGCTTCGCCATCAATATTTTTCATGTAAATTCCATCTATAAAAATATTCTCTACTTTTCCGCCGCGCCCCACATTGCTTTTGAAACGAAGTCCTGTATCGCTCCATGTATATACGCAATTGTTCACAAACACATTCCGCACATTCCCGTCGGTATTGCTTCCTACAACAAAGCCTCCATGAGCATGATACACCTTACAATCTTTTATGACAATATTTTCCAAGCCATATTCATCAGGCTTATTTCCGCTTGACTTCATGCAGATGCCATCATCGCCCGAATTGACGGTGCAATGATAAACCAGCACATTTCG
>Ga0123354_10013764_pt1 | contig 12576 bp, 4 predicted proteins | sample TergutLab28metaG_2_FD_97872 | JGI IMG/M metagenome (GOLD analysis project Ga0123354, IMG submission 97872) | Labiotermes labralis P4 segment gut microbial communities from Petit-Saut dam, French Guiana - Lab288 P4 | ecosystem: Host-associated > Arthropoda: Insects > Digestive system > Gut ... | reverse complement strand
GGGGGGGTGGGGGGTGGGGGTTGGGGGGGGGGTTGGGAATAAGGAACGGGGGAAGAAAAATGACGGGATAAACACTGGTTGCATATCAGAATTGGGAATTGGTCAACACGTAAAATTTGGCAGTGTGAAGTACTGCTTTGTTCTGTGTAGCAATTTAAGAATCGTGTTCTTAAATTGGACCGACGCTGGCTTTTAGAAATATTTTATGAAATATATTTACTTTTACAGCTGAATAAAAAAACTTGTAGTTCAAGCTTGACCCTTGAGTATGTGGCCTGTAGTTTGTCCCGAAACATCGGTAAATAACTACCAATCTACGCTGCGTAACATCCAACCTAACGGTCCCATCTTCAAGGGTCAAGCTTGGCCCTGAAGATGGAGCCCACAGGTTGTCCCGAAACGTCGGCAACTAACTACCGAACTAGGCTGCGTAATATTTCTGACGATCGAAGACATCTTGACATAGCGACAGAAGCACGTGCACTGCTTACGACATACTGGCCACATTCAGCTTTGCGCGAATTTTGTTTCAGGTCGCGATATTAGGCGTTCTTTACAAAGTAAAACAAGAACGCCTTATGTAAGAATCCGCTCGCGAATTAGTATCACGCGTTACGCTTCTATTCTGAAGGTTCCTCGTTAGATTTTTAAAAAAGACTTTTTGTCCTGCGAATTTCTATGGTGTTCAAAGTGTCTCCATGTACAGTACATACTGACTGCCGGAATACCTCAGTCCGAATCGCGACTCGCTGGTGAATGGACGTTCCGAGGTTCGAACCCTGGTGTGGACGATGATTTCCATACCCGTCCAGGGTGTCTCTGAGCCCCATCCAACCGCCTGTGCAATGTGAAACTCGTCTCTTTCCCACGGGTAAAGCGGCCGGGGCGTGACGTTGACCACACACTAGCATCTAGCGCAGAGGTTAAAGAAATAGTAGACCTACAGCCCTACTCCCCTTTGCTCCTTCACGGCTTGTTGTAGAGAGAGAAATTTGCCTTTTTCACCCTTCTGAAAAACCAGTCTATTAACTTAAAACATTCCAAGGTTATCACAAAACAATTTTACTATCAAATGACACTGCTTAACCCCTGCAATTCAAATAGCTACGTTAAATACGAGTAACATAAAGTATTTTCTTGATCGATACCAATGAAATTTGCGGTGTGTGTGCTGAGGTGAACCACACGGTATCTGCGAATAAATCTTTGTTTTGCCATTTACTTGGATACTCTAGGAAGGCTTCTCCACTAATTAGCCACCCCTAACACTGTGTTTGCCCGAGCAGGGCGCCCCCTGTTGACACAGGGTCAACACAGAATGGGTCCAACAAGTTTCATTAGCTAACTGCCTCCACACAGCGTGTCAGGAAAATGCAGTCCTGATTTGGACACGTCTCCAAACATTCCCACCAAACTATGTAGCACATAACTTATGAAGCAGTTCGGATAATCTGTAACACGTTTGTCTTAGCGCTGTGGTGTAGCTGGTAACATATGTGCACCGTATTTAGAAGATTCAGTGACTCCAGGATTCAAACATTCTGTCTTCGGATATTTAGATGTTTTCGAAAAATTGGGAAAAGCCACTGTTAGATCCGTCCGTCTGTCCGTCCGTCCGCATTGAACAGCTGTGCTCCCAATGGACAGATTTTTATGAAATTGGATATTTGAGAATTTTTCGCGGATAACTCGAGGAGATTCAAGTTGAATTAAAATCTGACAACAACAAGGGGCATTTCACGTGGAAAACTAAGTACATTTATGATTTCTTCATAGAATGAGATATGTTTCAGAAAAAAATTGTAGAGAAAATCAAAACACGTGTTTTATGTGTAATAAAGTTTTCCCGAAAATCGCGCCGTTTATGAGATAAAGTAAAATAGGCCAGACAGGTCGCAGATGGGGGTTGCATGCGCTCTGCATGCTGGATGAATAAGGTTACGAACACAAACTAAGAATATATAACGCTTATTGATTTTTTTGTACTGTAATAATGGATACGTGAACGCGTCTCAAAGTTTTGTTGATATGTATATTGTCTGTCTCATTATAATTACTATTTTTTTCTCCAGACAGAATCCAAAATAGTGGCGTTTTCTACCAATCAGTCTTTCATATTGATCCTGTCATTCGAGCTCTTTAGATGATCAATTAGATATAGTGCCATTAAATGACCAAACAAACAAATATAAGTCCTGTTTGACAGGTATTGGCAATCCGCAAGCTTCTCAGTATAAAACTATAGACACTGGGTTGTGCACTCATAAACTTCACTTGCTGCCTTGCTAATTGCTGCTTTATAGCTATCCGTCTGTCCACATGTCAGTTAAACAAGCTTGCTTCCTGCCGGAAGAAACTTCGTGAGATTTTACACTAGTGATTTTTGTGAAAATATGCTCAGAAAGTATTCTGAAAGCAAACAATACAATCAGGCACTTTACGTGAAGATATAAATAGTTTTATGGAAATATCTTGCTGAATAATTCGTAGTAGGAAACTTTTTCAAATAAACATTGTGGAAAAAATTAAAACAGGTATTTAATGTCACGTAACATTTTTTTTTCTTTTTTTCGAAAATCGTAACGCATGCGGGATAATGCCGAAAAAACGCAACAGAGCGAAACAGGCTATCCGTAATCGAACATAATATGGTGCAAAAAGACTTTAAATTTGCAGGACGGTTAATCAGTATAGAAATACGTAAAGCAGTAAAACTGGATACCTGCTTCTTTGATAAAAATTTAAAGTTGTGTTTTAGCTAGATATTACAAAATACTTTGCCAGGTTGAAATTTTTAAATTATTTGCCATCGATCAATTTAAAGAAAACAAAAAAAAACGTAGACGAACACTAAGTTTTTCAAAGAAAAATGTCTATAAGCTGTAATAACAGTAACACTTCTTTTGAAAGAGTTGAAGAGGTCAAATATTTGGGAACAACATTACGGAAACAAAATTCCATTCGGGAAAAAATTAAGAGCAGATTGAAGTCAGGGAATTCTTGTTATCAATCGGTGCAGAATCTAATGTCCTCCAGTTTCCTATCGAAAAATATAAAGATTAAGATACACAGAACTATTAATTTGCCTGTTGTAATGTATGGGTGTAAAACTTGGTCACTCACATTGAGAGAGGAACGTAGGCTGACGGTGTTTGAGAATAGGGTGTTGAGGAAGATATTTGCACCTAAGAGGGACGAGGTAACAGGGGAATGGGGAAAATTACGTAATGAGGAGCTTAATGATTTGTACTCCTCACCAAACTTTTTGGGTGATCATATCGAAAGGAATGGGATGGACAGGGCATGTAGCACGTATGGGGGTGTATACAGGGTTTTGGTTGGGAAATCTGAGAGAAAGAGACCACTTGGAAGACCCAGGCGTACATGGGAGGATAATATCAAGATGTATCTTCAGGAACTAGTGTTTGGGGGCATGAACTGGATTGATCTGGCTCAATATAGGGACAGTTGGCGGGCACTTGTAAATGCGGTAATGAACCTTCGTGCTCCATAAAATTCAGGGAATTTTTCGATCAGCCGAAAACCGGCTGGCTTCTTAAGAAGGACTGTGCTCCATGAAAAAGTAATTCTAAGTATAATAAATTTACAAATTTGAAACAAGAAAAATTGCGACTTCAGTGGATTAAATTGTTTATGATTATCTGAGGGAATTTCACGGTAAAAGATAGGAAGGTACCCCCTTATAATGTTATACGCAAATACTCTATCTTGTTGGGTTGTCATGGATGTGTAATCGAGGCCTCAGATCTTCTGTACTGTGAGACGGAGTCACATCCCACAGCAAGTAACACATCTAGCGAAATGCCCGATGAATTTTCGCAGGAGAATTGTTGAGCAAAATGTAATTGAGGTAACAATTTTCTTCTAAAAATACAAACCACTGCAAAAATACCTGATCAGAGTGAAGCAGAATGCAATGAACTTTAAACACCACGCATAAAATTCGGCGATGTGCAGTTGCAAACACTAAGGCAAAGTTCACTATGTAATAGGCCATGATGTCACAGACTGGGAGTAGCGGCACAGCTCTACTCTTTCTTTAACCTAGGGTGCTCAACGCCACGCACCGGCCGCTTTACGCCTGGTAAAGAGAGATGATACCCATTTTACAGGCGGCCGGCTGGGCCCCAGGGCCTGTCTGGACGGTTGCGGAAACCCTCGCCCCAATCGGGATTCGATCCCGGACCATACAGCGCGTAGCGAGTCGTTTTGCCGACTGAGCTAACGCGGACCATACACAGACAATAAACTTAGGCAATAATGACCACTCAAGCATACCTTCAAATGCTGTTTTTTCCTGCCATCGGCCGCAACCAGTTTGTAACTATTATTAATTCCTACAAATTAGTATATATATATATATATACACACACACACACACACACGTATGTCTATATGTGTATGTGTGGGTGTGTGTAAAAAAAATTGTATTATTTAGTTTTATATATTCATGTATTATTTTAAATTACCCCACTTGTATTCAGCTCCTTTTGGAACTCCTCGTTTGCAAATCAACGTATGCAAATCTAATATACATGAGGTTTTTTGTTTACTCCTACATGTTTCGGCGGAACTCCGCCACCTTCAGGGATTCTTTACACCAATACTTAAAACCGACCATGTATAATATATTACAACTGTAATTATAGTAAATTCAGGATACTTATAGTAAATATAGGCTGATTATAGTAAACACAGGATTTTAATATTTTAAAGATATTTTACACTGTTGAATTCATCTGCAGACATATACCTGTTACTGGTTCTCAGTCGCTTTTCGCCACAGTTTCCGGTTTACTGCGTAGTCAGACTTTAAGTTACTCTGCTTCACGACCCTCTCAACTTCCTTTTCCCAGTTTGCTTCGGATCGTCCTCGTCGTAGTCTTCCTTCCGTTGGAGATGTCATTATTCGCTTAGGCCACCTGTTATCATACATACCTACTACGTGTCTATACCATTTCAACATTTTTTTTTCCAAATCCTTTTTATTGTTTGCATTTTTCTCTCATTACTTTGTTTCTTACTTTTAATAGTTTGGAATTCCTTGCAGCGCTTCTCAATAAAACCATATCTGTACTTAGCAGCAGCAGAAACATTACGATGGATTATGTATCATTATTGTAGCATATAGAATGTTGGTGAATTTTAAATACTGGTATACAGACTGCCAGAAGACGGTGCAGTTGCGCCGTAATTATGTAGGAGTTTCCAAAGAAATTTATCGTTGTGTGCATTAGATGTTCCTGTAAATGAGAAATTTATTCACCATGTACGAAATGAATAAAGCTAAAAATACTGCCGTAATATTTCTGTTGTAAACCAATAATTTACAATTAGTACTGCATGAAAAGGAACGTAGTAACAGTAAGAGAACACAAAGAGGAAAGGTGTTAAAGCAGGAGAAACGAGATGAAGCAGGTGATAGATTAGAGACACCTGAAAATTAATAGTAGGTGTAACATACGGAGAAAAGAGGCGTGTTGCATCATCAGTAGGAAATGCAAGAGAAAGGCTTCATTACCAAAATTTGGACATGAACGTTTTTAATAAAAATTCAACGATGCTTATAGCGAAGTAAGGAACAAATTAATGTTAATCCACATAGTATATTTAGTAAAACTGTAAAGCAATCCTATACAGATCTGGAGAGGCCCTGAGGATTCCAGGAGTTTCAGCTCCCAAATTTCAAGACATTAAATGGTAAGGACGTCAACCCTACGCACAGGTCGCCTTTACGCCCAGGAAATATTCCTGGTACTCATTTCTGTTGGAGGCTGCGGTAGCACAGTGGTTAAGGTGCTGTGCTTCAAATCGGTACGTGCTGGTTCGATCCCAGCTGGTGTCAGTGGATTTTTCACTGACATAAAATCCTTCCGATCGCATTATGGCCTTGAGGTCGACTCAGCCTCTAACTGAAATGAGTACCAGGAATATTTCCTGGGGGTAAAGGCGGCCGGTGCGTAAGGCTGACAACCTGCCACCATCTTGTGCCATTGTCACGAAATCTGGGCTTCCTGGAACCCTCTGGGCAACTCCGGGCCTGTAACGGGACGGCTTTATCTTTACCTTTACTCATTCCTGTTAGAGGCTGAGCTGACCCCAGAGTCATAGTGCAGCCGGAAGGATTATTTCAATGAAAAATTCCAAAGGCACCATCGGGAATCGAACCCGCGAGTGCATTTAGTACTATGTCATTAATTCCGTGTGTGGTGTGTTGTAATGTGTGTTATAACTGTTGCGATCAGTGGGCCCCTTTTATTTTCCGAGGTCGTTAATTCACACTGGCTGTAACACATATTCCAAAACTATTATGATTGTAAGAAAACATTAGACATATTCAGCAATATAATGCAACACCTTACAACATAAACCGCGTATATCGCTTGCTTTAAATCGGGCGACTAAATTCTGTCATTAATTGCAATGCCTTATTACAAAACGCATGGACCCCACTCAAAGCAGATTGGAATAGCGCCGAACTCTGCCCAGCCTCCGTCCCGCAGAAGAGTTCGCGCGCGAGAGGAAGACGGGGGAGGGGGGGGGAGTATGTGTGTGTAGAGTGAGACACATGGGTCTATGTTAAGTGAAGTGAAAGCCATATATCCTTCCAGAATATTGCACCCTTCTTTGTTTTACCTTAGAACATTTCACCAATTTAATGTGCTTCTGTTGTCTACATGTACATGCATTTCTTAGGCAGACTTTGTTATACACATCTTCATTATTACAGAAACCGTTTTCCCATCCACTTTTCTGTCACTCGTTACTTCATAGCTGGAAAATCTGCTCTGTAAAATATGCCTGTATATATTTCCTACTACCTCTCTTGCAGTCTTGTAACGATTATTCAAAACAGCCCTCTTGTATTGCTGTTTATAAGACATTATCAAATACGAGCTGTTTGGAAATCCAAGACCTTTCAACTTTTCACTCAGCTGTCTGTCGTTAGTGCAGACTAATTTATATGAAGACGAAGAGGTGAAATTTAATTGATCCTGTGCCTACATTCCATAATAGGATTGTTGAATAATAATAATAATCTTATTTGTTGTCAAATAGGCTTTCCATTTGCTATTACGTGATAAATGTTAGGTACAAGGTTTCGCCCCGGCTCATGCACAGAGGGCTCTGTAGTGTGGTGAGAAAATGAACAAATAATAACGAAGTCCAGAGGGCAAAGTCCTTCTTGAGGAGCTAACAGGTCGTTAGCAAGCCAAGAAATTCCTTGCATTTTATAAACCCTAAGGTTCATTACCGCGTTTACAACAGCCCGCCATCTGTCCTTATCATGACCCAGCTCAATCCAGTCCGTGCCTCTCCATCCAACTTATTCAAGATCCATTTTAATATTATCCTACCATCTACGCCTAGGACTTACAGGTGATTTATTCCTTCAGGTCTCCTCATCAAAACCCTGTATGCACATCTCCTGTTCCCAATACGTGCCGCGTTCTCCACCCATCTCATTCTACTTGATTTGATCATCCGAGTAATATTTGGTGAGGAGTAGAGGTCATGACGTTCCTCGTTATGTAGTTTTCTCCACTCCTCTGTTAAATCTTCCTCTTGGGCCTAAATCATCCTCAGCACCCTACATATCCTCGAACTTCTTAGCCTACGTTCCTCCCTAAGTGAGGGACATAGTTTCAAACCCATACAAAACAGGAAAACTTACAGTTCTGTGTATCTTAATCTTCATGTTTTTCAATAGCAAACAGGGAGACAAAAGATTCTGCACCGAATGACAGAAAGCATTCCTAAACATAATACATCATTAAGTGTGGAATATATTGCAATGTGAAGACGTTTCAGAGAATATTTGTTGCCAGGATCAGAGGTAGTAGAAATAATGGACTTTCTGTTGGAATTTTTAAGTGAGGACAAAATGAAGAGAGTTCGATTACAGATGCTAGAAAGCTTTGAAAAGTTTCTGGAGTTCCGGTTAAGAACGAAACTGAAGACCACTTGCCTTTGTAGTCTTGCTGAAGGGATACTCTTGAAGGGCAGTGATTTCTTTGGTGCTGCCAGAATGACAGATGTGAATGCTGCTGTATGGCTTAATGCCATTTTGCCAAGAATGTCCGTGGCTACAGCGATATTTATTTCTGTAACCTTCCTGCGGCCTGCATTTTGCATTGTAATAAAAATCATTTTGCGTCGCGAGGAAAGCCTTACTGATTATGGCCGTCTGTCATCGAACATTCCTTCTCATGCATTCGCCTAGGTTTTCAGCTTCCCAATTGAGATTTTCTATCAAGATTTCAGTCTTCTGATATATGACGCCGTGTAGTTTCATACGTGGAAATATTTCTGAAGATCTTCCTGCTGTCGTGTTCAATATGGAAAACTGCGTTCTATCCCTCAAGGTGCAGGGAGCAGTTTCCTCCGGAATAATGGTAAATGTCTACAAGAATACGTAGTGTCACATCCCAGAAGATGATGTTAATGTGAACCGAAGTGTGTGCTTCACGTCTCGTAATGCTTATCTCTTATCCTAAGAGGTTAATTTAGTCCTATTTTCAAATGACCATCCTGCAGTCGTAGAACACATGAGAATGGAGAGGCGAATTCGGGAGATGCATAGATTGGGCGTCCTTCTAGTTACTCATGTGGCTTCAAAATAACTCGTAAGATCTGAGGAAAACACAGTAAGAAACCTTACTGAAGTCCGTATCTCGTAGGAGAGTTGTACAGCTAGAGCGGTATTTCAGGAAGGACAAACAGGTAGTTCAGGAACTGCTAAAGAAGGGACCGAGTTTTGGGCACACACTGTGAACCACACGGAGGGATGAATACAGCTGCAAACCACTAAAAGCTATTACCGAGTTAGTAATATAATTAGTTAGACCTGTGCCTGCAGTCGCTGCACGTGCACGATAGACCTCGGAATCAGATTGCACGCCCCACTCTATTGCTTTGTGTTAGAGCTCTCAGATTATTCCCCCTATAAGCCAAAACTCGGACATGCATAATCCAATAAACCGTAACTCTGAAATATTGCTGTTTTGCATCAGAACTCGGAGTTCATTTCCCTTAAAACTACTACTCAGTGCTAATTGCTCTTACAATCAGTTTTAGGACAGTTTTAGTGAGAAGGCAGAATTGAGAGCTAATTGCTTTTAAATATCGTAACTCCGAGTTAATTATTCCTATTATTCAGAACGGAGTGTTAATTTATCTTAAAGATAATTGCGCTCAGACGTCACAATTTAGAATTAATTGCTTTTAAATGTCATAACTCCAAGTTAATCACTCTTATTAGTCAGAACGGTGAGCTAATTTCTTTTTCAGATTATAACTAGGAGATAATTGCGCTTAGGCGTTGCAATTGGGAGCTAATTGCTCTTAGAAGTCAGAACTAAGAGATAATTGCTCTGACGTATCACAACTGAGAGTTAAAAGATTTTATAAATCATAACTCCTATTTACTTACCCTTATTATTCAGAATTGAGAGCTAATTTCTCTCCAAAATCAAAACTAAGAGATAATTTTGCTTAGAAACCAGAACTCAGAGTTAATTTCTCTTACAAATCACAATCTCGAGCTAATTACTCTTACAATTCAGAACCGAGAGATAATTGCTCTTAAAGTCAGAATTGATCATTTTTTACTCGTATACGTCATAGCTGAGAGCTAAATTCTCTTACCCTTCAATACTGAGAGATAATCGCGCATTGAAAGAAGAATTGAGAACTAATTGCTTTTAAAACCATAACTCGGTGATAATGGCACTTATAATTCAAAACTACAACCTAATTGCACTTAGAAGTCGGAACTGCAGATTGATTTAACTGGGAATTCACAACTTTTAGTGATTCTCGTCCAAGATCTTCCTCAAGTCATACAAGCCATTGAAGCAGTGGATACAGTGTGCACATTTCCTGACGATTGAATTTGAAGTGGCTGCAAGCTAAAAGATAGTTAAGGTGATTTTAGGCTTCCGCCGCAGCATAAATAAGATACACTCGAGAAAGTGCTCGACTCTTGAAGATGGAACCCCTGGGTTGTCCCGAAACGTCGGTAACTAACTACCAGTCAAGGCTGCCTAGCATCTCGGAAGAGTGAATACCTCAACTAGAAAGTTGCCTTCGGCTCCCTACATTTTCATTATAACATGTCAAAAGAACCAGTTTGTACAGTGGTTGGCAACCCTGCTTTCTGTTCGAGATATCGCAGTTTCAATTTCCTACCCTGCGACTTAGTGATTTTCTTCATTTCTTGCAGGAAAGTGCAGAGAAAGGGTCTAAAATATACCACTGTCATATTAGCATACAAAGATACAAAATTTACCCAGTTGAGAAAATGATGTTAAATAACTCACAAATTTTTAATCATGCTGTTTGTATACGTAGGACTACATCGAGAAAGTGGGAAGTATTTTGTTTGTGGGAGTAAAGTTCTCCAAACCGATCATATTTGTGATTTCAGGGCAGTAAATCCGCCTTCTGTCATCTGACGTCAAGTAGTCTGGTAGAAAGATACAAACGTTGCAGAAAAAACTGCTGCCTCCCTGGTTGGGATGTAAGATCTTGTACCGCAGACAAGGAGGTGGTAGATTCTTCCGAAACCTTCGTACATGATGTTGCTTGCCAGTAGAGCGTGCTTGTGGAATGTAGATTTATTTACAGTGGGGTATTCTACAACTAACGATGCTACAACGGACGAATGCTACAACTAACAGCTTTTCATCAATAAAATCAGGACGCCGCAACGAACGCAGAGGAATACTATCGGCCGACGTAACACGCGCGTGCGCATGACGTGTCGGGCCTTCCCGCTTTGATTAGAGCGTCAGTCATCATCTTTGTTATCGTTTGTAAGGTTCAGTTATCAGTTTATTTCGGTTATCTGCTTATTTGTATAAAAGTTAAATAAATTAATTTTATATTATTTTTACGCTTATATTTTTGATTTTGTGTTACATTTTTCCTGTATAAATGGTTGTGTTGGATGGTAACTTTGCTCTAGTCTGTGCGCCTGGAACGGATTACCCGTAAATACATATATTTCAATGTATGCTAGAACGAAGAGATGTTATAACGAACGAGGTTCTAGAACCAATTACGTTCGTTCTAACATAACCCACTGTACTTTATTAAAATGCCGCAATTGTTGAAACAATAGCTGTATTGAAGTAGTGGATCTGAATGGAATTTAGGTTGAAACTATCCAGAGTTATTACCCTATTTTAAATTTACCTGTTATTTTGTATGGGTGTGAAACTTGGTCGCTCACATTGAGGGAGGAACGTAGGCCGAGGGTGTTTGAGAAAAGGGTGTTAAAGAGAATATTTGGGCCTAAGAGGGACCAGGTAAGAGAGGAGAGGAAAAAACTACATAATGAGGAGCTTAATGATCTGTACTCCTTACCCAAAATGTTTCGGGTGATTAAATCGAGAAGAATGAGATGGGAGGGGCATGTAGCGCGTATGGGGGAGAGGAGAGGTGTATACAGGGTTTTGGTGGGGAAACCTGAGGGAAAGAGACCCCTTGGGAGACCAAGTCATAGATGGTAGGATAATATTGAGATGGATCTTCAGGAGGTGGGATGTGGGGGTGTGGACTGATAGATCTGACTCAGGAACGGGACAGTTGGCGAGCACTTGTGAGTGCAGTAATGAATCTTCGGGTTCCATAACATGCAGGGAATTTCTTGATTATCTGAGAACCGGTTAGCTTTTCAAGAAGGATTCTGGTCCGTGGAATAAGTAAGTAAGTAAATAAGTAAGTGGGGAAGTAAGTAAATTAAAAGATTCGAAACTTAATGTAGAGGTCACTTACCGAAATTCTTCTACTCTTAATGTCGCCACTGACGTCATTTCTGTGTTTCAGTGTGGGGCCCATGTACACTACACATTCTAAATCCGTTACTTCACTGATGTGCACACTAAAACTTTGCAAATTTTATGAGGTTGTTTTATTTCTTACTTTTGTTCAGCGGTACGAATCTGAAATTAAATTAATTCTTCCTCTCTTGCCTTTACCCTTTTTCGTATTTCCCATTTTCCGTATCCCACAATAGTCTCTTCCCCCTCTACCATCCGTCATAGACTTTGCATATAGCTTCAACAGGTGTATGTAACAGTGTACCTGTATGTAACAGTGCACCTGTATGTAACAGTGCACCTGTATGTAACAGTGTACCTGTATGTAACAGTGCACCTGTATGTAACAGTGCACCTGTATGTAACAGTGTACCTGTATGTAACAGTGTACCTGTATGTAACAGTGTACCTGTATGTAACAGTGCACCTGTATGTAACAGTGCACCTGTATGTAACAGTGCACCTGTATGTAACAGTGTACCTGTATGTAACAGTGTACCTGTATGTAACAGTGCACATGTATGTAACAGTGTACCTGTATGTAACAGTGTACCTGTATGTAACAGTGCACCTGTATGTAACAGTGTACCTGTATGTAACAGTGCACCTGTATGTAACAGTGCACCTGTATGTAACAGTGCACCTGTATGTAACAGTGCACCTGTATGTAACAGTGTACCTGTATGTAACAGTGTACCTGTATGTAACAGTGCACCTGTATGTAACAGTG
>Ga0123354_10013763_pt1 | contig 12576 bp, 7 predicted proteins | sample TergutLab28metaG_2_FD_97872 | JGI IMG/M metagenome (GOLD analysis project Ga0123354, IMG submission 97872) | Labiotermes labralis P4 segment gut microbial communities from Petit-Saut dam, French Guiana - Lab288 P4 | ecosystem: Host-associated > Arthropoda: Insects > Digestive system > Gut ... | reverse complement strand
TCTTCAAGTGCTGGGAGTGAGAAGATGGAGAGAGTTGGTGGCAGATAGGAAAAAAATGGAAGGACATTGTTCGACAGGCCAAAGCCCACAGTGGGCTGTAGTGCCAATGGAAGAAGAAGAAGAGGAGGAGGAGGAGGAGGAGGAAGAATACATTATTTTATGGTATAAGATAGGAGACGGGAGACAGATGTCTCTGAGCTAAATTTTAACGCCTTAAAAACATCTTAATGCTGTAACGGGTTGATAACTTAGCTATCAGTTCCTGCTTCACAGAAAACACACTGCATCTCAACCACAAGAGCCAACTGGTTAATGCTTGGTAGGAAGTAACGGATAATTATTGTATGGATATTATGAAAATCGCATACACAAAATGTATGTAAAAATGCATAATTTCTTAGCGTTAATGCAGGTGACATAAAATTATCACTGACATTTAAAAGCTTAAATTGTTCGTACAAATAATTTTTGTTTGTTAATATCTTTCCTGAATACATGACTTTTGAATTACAACGTGTTCGATGGAATCATTAAATTATTTTTATTTCGTCACGATGTCCTATATCCCGGTGAAGGATCATTTCCTGTGCACAACAATAGATACAACTCCCCAAATTGGTGGCAATCAGCAACACCGAAATGACGCTGCACAATTCCAAATCGAATTGCATCAAGTCAGCAAAAATTTGCATTCAAATTATGTAGACCAATACAACATGTATCTGCATGCTTACACCGTGCATCAATGATATTCAATGCTTTATTGTCCAACTAATGCACTCAATTACATAAAAATATTAAATGGTTAAAAGCCAATTAAACTTATAAAAGCCGCTCCAACATGTTTCAGTTCACGCAGGAACCATCATCAGGGAGCTACAACCAGTGCTTGCCTAAAATTACAAGCCTTGTTCAACTGTGCGTGTCGGTACAGACGTTGTTAGTGGTCGTGGCTCCGTGATGATGGTTTCTGCGTGAACCGAAACATGTTGGAGAGGCTTTTATAAGTTTAATTGGTTTTTAACAGTTTAATGATTTTATATAATTGAGTGCTTTAGTTGAACAATAAAGCATTCAATAATATATGTATTTTTCATTTATTTACAATAGGTACACCATGTTGTGGGGACCGCAGTAGCACAGTGGTTAAGGTGCTGTGTTACAAATCGGAAGGTCCCTGGTTCGATCCCAGCTGGTGTCAGTGGATTTTTCATTGACATAAAATCCTTCCGATCGCATTATGGCCCTGGGATCGACTAAGCCTCTAACACAAATGAGTACCAGGAGTATTTCCTGGGGGTAAAGGCGGTCGGTGCGTAAGGCTGACAACCTACCATAATCCTATGCCGTTGTCACGAAATCTGGGAACCTTAACTTCCTAAGAACCCTCTGGGCCTGTCCAGGCCTGTAACGGGACTGCTTTACCTTTACTTTTACACCATGTTGTCGTTTAAAGAAAATCTGTCCGGCTTCTTTCCGTGAGACTTGCTAGTGGTTAAAATTTCCCCTGAATGGGTTACGGGCCCAGAGCAGGGTAAAGTCCATTGGTAGGATTGCTACATTTAGCCTCTGGACCGGCATGTTTAGGGATGGCATTTCCTAGATTCCTGGTGAAACAGTTAAACCGCTGTGACTCGATCGTCATTTCCTCGTTTGAGACGGTGAGGAGGACCGTTCGGTAGGACAGGCTATAGTATTACGCATCATTACCAATGGAAACAGATTACACAGGGTAATGAAATACTACACCCCAACTGGCAGAAGGACCTTTGAAGAGACTTCTGGATACGTGAGACCGGAACGGGTCAACAATTGGCGCAACTCCATGAAAGATGGATGATGTACACCATGTGGTAAACCGTTCTTTAACAGCTTCCTTAAATCCAGAATCAGACCAATACGTGTGCGTCATTCAACAACGCTATCATTTTCTAGGATTACATAGGGTCGATGGTAGACGCAGATGAGCAATGAGTTTTGTTGGAATGAGAGCGACAAGGGAAATCAGAAGTACTTGAAGAAAAACCAGTCCCAATTCCACTTCTCCCACAACAAGTCCCACATGGACTAACCTGGAATTAAACTCAAGCCACTTCGGTGAGTGGCCGGCGCCTAGCCGGCTGAACCACGGCATGACCGGATTTCAGATCATCCACAGTGCATGTTACAGCGGGCCAAAACGGACCAAGACGGATTGGCAACAAATTTAAAACGATGAATTCCCTTACCAGATATAAAATTTGAGGTGAACGGATGCTTCTGCCGATGTAATGAGTCACCAGAACAATATGCAAACCTCCGCAGAGCGAAACACTTCTGACGCGTGCGCGTAACCACTGTTGTCACGGAAACGTAACAGTGAGTTCCCTTTCGTCTTGTTATTGAACTGCATCGATCGCTGTGAACTGCTCCGTGTGTAAAGCACCCAACATATTTGTCCAATTTGAACCACACCCGAGTTTTCTCGACAGATTTTTAAAACAAGTCTCTAACATCAAATTTCACGAAAATCCGTCCAGTGGGAGTGGACGGACGGACGGACTGACATTACGAAGCCAATACGAGCTTCTTGCGACTTTGACAGCGTGCCTAAAACAAATCGAAGAAATTTACACATCAAAAACCAGCAAATTTACTTCGTCGTACTGAAAAACAGTAAATTTTTTCCAAAGTTTGATGTTTTACTGGCCCTGTATCTCAGTTTAATCTTAGTAATTAACCAACTTAATGCAATGCATAAATTCTTGTTTTATAATAAGTTTATTATATGCCTCTACATGTTTCGAACACTTTGTGCTCATCATCAGGAGGTCAAAATTGTATTATACAGCATCTGGTATCATCACACCTGTAGGTGGCCGTCCGGTGCACAGGAGGGCCACCTACAGTGTGTGACGATACCAGATGCTGTATAATGCAATTTTGACCCCCTGATGATGAGCACAAAGTGCTTCTAACATGTAGAGGCATGAAATAAACTTATTATAAAGCAAGAATTTATGCAATCAGTTGATTAATTACTAAGATATTTTCCAAGCTATGTTAAGTTCAGCAGTTCTGTACTGCAGCATTCCATTCCTTTGAAACTGCAGTAAATAACACGATCATGCCCAATCCATTTCCACTCCCAAACGTTTTATCGGATTTGCATTCTGTCTCCAGGCTTGAAATTATGGGGCGGCGGTACTAACCGACAGAATCACCTAAAGTTTTACACGAAAGGGGAAAGACAATGAATTCTCTCGGTGGACCAGAAATACAGTCACCTTCCACCGTAAACGGCAGCTTGCTGAAGAATAAACAGCATCAACTACCGCAATCTGTGCCAATAAAATGCCTACCAGTACGTTCAGATAATATTCACTGAATTCATATTTTAACATAAACGTGTCTTCATAACGCACGCAATTAAAATTTTCAAAATTTTAAATGATTTGTTTTCGTTCCACAGAGTATGCATATACTCACGAGTTTTTAATTTAACACAGCACAATAAAGTACAGTCCGTTGAAGTTTTTATTAACCTTCTACAGACGAAACGTAATCTGCTTGATATAAGGAATCAGTCCTACCGCGCTGTAAACACTTTCCACCACAGCTATAAAAACCAATCAGTTAATAACATGAAGCAAAGGTCGCTGTCTGTTCTGAGATCCGTACAAAACATTCAAGGCAAAGCGAGTACCATGTAGAATTTTTTAATATTAAACCTGGTTGTACGTAAAGAAACCGTTAGACTTTAAAAGGTTAATTGCTTCCTCCCCCTCGCGATATGTCCCTAACGTTAGGAACAGATTGATTAATTGATCCACTGCGGTGTTCAACGGCAGCTTCAGTTGTTGAATTTTGATGCATTCAGAGGTTCTGCTCCCCGTATTATGACAGTCGCATACCTTATTGTGTTGCTTCCTAATAGCCTTCCTGGTGGATGGCGGTGCCAATTGTGTCACGTGACTTGGCTGACACCTCAGCCGTCCCTCGAATACGACTTCAAGTGGTACAACTAGATTTTCTGCTGCGTTCCGAAGTCCGTTAAATTAATAAAGCATAACGTCTCTGTCATCAGAATTTCCTGGAAACTTCAATATCTAGCATTTTTACGATGGAATGAGAAAGTTGAATCACTTCTCCCTCTTAGGTTATTCATTAAAAAACACTCACAGCAGAAGGGACCCAATTTCTTATGTACATAAAGTTTTTCCATTATGACGTCACGAGGAGGATCGGCAAACTGCCTTGTCCTAGTGACTACATGCATATTCCTCACACTGCACAACTGTCTCAAGTTTATTCGCACTTTCTGTAAAGCTGTACATAACTAAGTCAATAAAGTTTATAGAGTGGCTTTCTGGGTTAGATTACCGCATGATGGTACGAGAGAACCCGGTTTCTGAAGAGCTAACAACCTAGGCTTCTACCCTGAGGACGAAAGCAGCATGTTCCCGCGACATGCTGGTACCCACCCAACACACTACACAAAGTTAAGTACCAACCACAATGCGATCGTCATAGCCCTAAAATCAAATCTTAGACATACGTTCAGATGTCGTTGCTCTGTCTTCAAATCAGGGCCAGCAAGATGCTGGTCGATACTGTTCGAGACTCAATTCTGGTCTGTTACATTAAATGGAACTGGATGACGTACTGCATGCTGAACAATATGAAATACCTGCAACCAAACGCAGTCACAAGACCAAAACATTACGTAAGCCTACGATAACCACAGCAAGAAAATGTTCAAAGTCCGAAGTCGTGTGATCAGCAGCATCAACCTGGCAACAATTTAGGACTAAGCACTACGAAGGTCTATGTGGCGACGCCGTGTCGTTTGGCAGAGGCTATCAAGTTTCGGATAAACCTGCTGTCTCCATCGTCAGAGTCGGCGCCACTATTCTACAATGAAGACAAAGGCAGCACGTTTCTCACAAAACTTAGAATCCATCTACCCGACAACACAGCATCAAAGTCCGGTTGATCACCACCTTCATACTAACCACTGTGACAGCCTAAAATCTGATACTTTTAAACATTTTGATGTTTTGTTGACCGTGCATCTCAGTAGGTGGCCGTCCGGTGTACCGGACGGCCACCTACAGAGTGTGATGATACCAGATACTGTATAACACAATTCTGACCTCCTGATGATGAGCACAATAGTGCTCGAAACATGTAGAGGGATATAATAAACTTATTATAAAACAAGAATTTGTGCTTTAAGTTGGTCAATTACTAAGATTACTACGATTTTTAAAAAGTCTGTATATAAAATGGCCAAGTCTGATAATGCATGATGTAAACGCGAATACCGGTAATTAAGATATGCGGTACCTGACTGTTGACTAAATTAGCATGGGACGACGTAGGCACTTTATGCTGTTGGTCAGGTACATTTAATGTCACGTGTAGACGCCATGGAGAAGAAATGGATTCAAAGTTTTGATACTTTAAAAGTCACGGACAACGACGTGAGAGATAAAAGGGGTAGGAGAACTATCTTAACGACTCTCAGACAAACTGACTGCAAAATGGTAATTGGCTCACGATAGACAATTAGCAAGCTTTTGTCTCAACAATGATGAACCCTCGCGTTCTATAAAGACAGAAAAACATTCAAGTAATTACATATTTCGTAGACTTTCAGAGATTATTCTTACGAAGAAGTTCGATTTTTTTAACTACCAAAGGCAACGAAACAGGATTTGCATCAAAACAAACTTTACACGTTTCAGTGTACTGCGTCAGTGGAAGTTCAGGATTAAATTCTCGTTTGGACAGACGATTTGTAGAAAAGAGAAAAATTCAAGTTTAAACGCGAACGGAACTTGCGGATTCGACAGTATGCAGTCGAATTCAGGAGAGATAGAAGAACTTCCTAAACACTTTTATGTTCTTGCATACAGAAACATGTCCCTTCCCACCCACCAACCCCCCACCCCCTCCCGACAGGTAACCGATGTAGGTAACGAGTGGAACGTAACGTGATATTTGCGACTAATAGGTACAGAAATTGCCAGAACACTATGTATTGAACGTAACAATAGGTACAGAATACAACAGAACACTCTGTATTTAACGTAACAATAGGTACAAAATACAACAGAACACTATGTATTTAATGTAACAATAGATACAGCATACAGCAGAACAGTAAGTATTTAACATAACAAAACACTAAAGACCGGTATATAATACAGATATTTTTATCACAGGCTCTGAGGACATAAACCAAACTCTACTGCAATTTGCATTTACATAATTCATCTAAACTATTAAAGTCACACCACTAAAACATTTCCTGTATTTAAGGTACCTAGCCTGAATTCGGAGCGCAAAGGGTTTGAGTTCGAACAGTTATCATAATGAATGAAGGCTATCGTGGTTATCCTCAGCCATCCCACAACACACGGCTCAGGGACAAATAACTTCTTGGAAAGGTATTCGGTCCTTAAATAACAAAAGAAGCGCCAGGTAGAAACTTAGTATCAACCCGGAATACAAGTAAATGCTTTCTTATAAGAACGCCATTCAAACGCGTTTCATTTAGGCCTACTCGCGGGGGACGAAATTTCGCATGTTAGAAGAATTAAAGTAAAGTCGTGGCTAAACAGATAACTGTGAGCTCACGGTCCACATGAAGCTGCATTCCAGCACCTCATTCCATGTCCAGCGGGGATTTTATTCATTCTGCCAACGTATAATTAACTAACTAAGCAAACTCACTGAAACGTTTCTCCTCGTATTACTCAGTTCCTCCACGCAAATTCTGGGATAGTACTCTAAATTACACCAACATTGAGAATTAGGGTTCCACCCCTGTGCATCTGAGGCCTGCGCCCTTCTGGGATGCTACGAGGCGTTCCAGGGCAGCCTACCAGTCCCGAAACGTCGGTAACAAACCGATGAAGCTTAGGGTCCCAGGAAAACGAACGCACCAGGCCAACAATATCTCTGTCCACTTCAATTCCAATTCATCATTTATTATAATCCTGTCCTTCGGTAACAAGTCGGAAGTTACTTAAGCGCCACTACAGAGAGCACAATGGGCGACCAGCCGTCTGAGAATCGATGAAGAAAATAAACGAATTGAATTTCGGATGCCTAAAACGAACACTCTCATAATTAGCAATGAATCTGACAACAAAAATAACTTTGTCCAATACAAGGTTTAGGAACACAAAGAAAGGTTCATCGTCCACTCACTGCGGCGCATCACGTGTTCTTCACAAAACGCAAAACGTTACTTTGTAACCACAAAATGTTGTGCAGAAACCAACGTTTTCCAGCTGAAATGGTTTTACACTTTTCGCCTGGTTCAACCAGTAGCTTAATATCACCTCTCACAGGAAACAGACTGTACAACATGTGCGGTCAACATTCTTCGGACGTACTGGCTGAATTTTACGGCATCTAATTGGAATTCTGCTGTGAATGTATCTCGACCTGTATGCGGCATGTTCCACCAATACAGAACCCACAGTACTTCCCACATAATTAACACTGTACTTGTATTTTCACGCTGTACTGCACTGGTTGCTGACGTTTAGAACGTCTGAAGACGTTGGTACCAAGGCAGCGGAAAAGAAGAAATACGGCATAGTTGTCTATCATTGATTAAACACACGGAATATGGGGGAGATGGGTAAAGCTCTAATCATTCTTTAACTCGACACGAATTGGAATGGTCAGCTTCACACCCCAGTCGATTTACCTCCAGAGTAAGAGCCCACGTTGAGCCTGGGTAAAAGGACACGTGGCAAATTTCTCATACTAAATGTTATATGGCAGCGAAACTTGGACTATTAAAGCAAGTGACGCCAGAAGAATAACAGCAGCAGATATGAAATACATGAGAAGAACAGCAGGATACACTTGGGCAGATTACAGAACAAATGGACAAATTGCAAAAGAGTTAAAAATAACACCGATTTTAGACAAATTACTGGAATACAAGAGAAGCTGGGTACAACGTGTAAATAGAATGCCTCGAAACAGATTACCCAGGGTAATGAAATCTACTCCCCAACTGGCAGAAGGAATCATGGTAGTCCTTTGAAGAGACTTCTGGATACGTGAGACCGGAACGGGTCAACAAGTGGCCCAACTCCATGACAGATATGATATATATATATTATTATTATTATATTTATATTTATTTATTTACTGCAATTGGGTTGTTACCCGGTGGCAGTAGTTATTTTACATGTACATGATGATGATGATGATGATGACGATGATGGACTAGGTACAGCAAGTTACTTTCATCTAGAGCTTTGATCGCTCCCAGCGGCGCACTTCGTGAATGACACACACACACACACACACACACACACTGCTCTGCCAAAATGCCAAAGTGTCAAGTGCTTACAATGAGCTGGCCTTGACACACATTCGGTGTAGGCTACTGGTTTGTTGCATGCATCGCCCCTCGTCAACGATTTCGACCTTGTTGACAGTCATTTCCCTGTCACATTTAATTTCTATGTTGAGCTGGCCTTGGGGAAACAGTATTTCGTAACACTCGCTTGTCCTATGCATCGCCACTCGTGAATGAGTTCGGCCTCGGTGACAGCCCACAGTGCACTGTCAAAGAGTCCACATTATTTCACGAGTTAAACTGGTGGGTAGACATTACGAACTGAAGCCAAAGAACCATGGATATCAGACCCGATGGAAATTTCATCGATAAGTGGACCGTTAGCATGAACTCTTTACGTCACGTTTTACCCAAGACATTCAGAATTCTGTGAACAAAACATCCTAGAGCTGCGAAATATGCATAGTAACTCTTAGTTCTTAAGGTGTATTAGTCTGTAGGAATCCTGCTGCCCTATTTCACTGATCTATGGCATCACACTACGCAATTACACATAGAAGTTAGGCTACACAGCACGTTCCTCAAATTCGCTGTACGTGACGTCAGGTCTACAAACTTCACATTCCTTAAATCACAGAAATTTATATACTGTAGCTCCAGAACCTGCTTGTACATTAACAATGTGACTTCTAATTTGGTTCGCACTATTTACAGGGTCATCGAAAAAGATGGACGGGATTTGAAACCGCTATAACTTAAAAAGTACTAGATTGAAACCTTCGAACAAGAAATTGTAAGTAGGGTTATTTTTATGCAAGCCCGAGCTCCTCCCCATTTCAGTTGCTTTGTGACTGACGTTTTAAATGATAGATTCCCTGATGCCTGGATTGGAAGGGGTGGACCAATACCCTGGCCACCTCGAAGCCCAGATCTCTCTCCACTTGATTTTTTCCTGTGGGGGTACATTAAGAACTTTGTGTATGCTGAGAAGATAAGGAATATACAGCACCTGCAAGACAGGATCACATCAGCCATTGAAACTGTAACACGAGACATGATTCAGAAAACGTGGCGGGAGATCGAATTTGGTTTGGACGTCTCCAGACCTACAAACGGTGCACATATTGAAATATACTAAGGTAAGTCTAAAACTTTAAACTTTTCTGAACATTTTAAGATGCCAAACTTGTAAATCCGTCCAATACTTTTTACGTTATAGAGGTTTCAAATCCCGTCCCTCTTTTTCGATGACCCTGTATTTATGTGTTTCGTATGATTCCCACAATAAACATAGATTATCTCCCCAAACAGCATTAATTAACTGACTTTTGTAGAGGAGACGAAGTATATATACTGTGCGGTAGGAACTGCATGTTTAAATAGGATTGCCACCTTATTTTTTGGGCGCAACAGCCCCCCCCCCCCCCAGGGGGCCGGGTCCTCCTCATTCACGAGGTTTTTAGATCCAACAAAGACGCACCACAGTCCATAGGACTCCTCTGTACTAGTGATCAGCTCGTCGCAGAGACCTCTACCTGACAACAAACAACACTCACCCACAATCTAAGCAGGCAAGCGGCATCAGACCGACGATCTAGACCGCGCGGCCATTGGAATCCGTGTTGCGACAAACACAAATTTAAAATGTTATTTTGTATCACTGGTATTTATGTTTAAATGTGGCTCATCGAGGTCTTGTAGCTGGGTAATAATTGCGTTTTGTTTTTGCATTTGAATTTTCGAATTACTAACTTTTACTCAAAACACGTTAAAAAAAACTCACTGCGAATATTTAAATTTTTGTATGAAGTTTCTCTCACACAAAGTCTAGTTGAAGTAGATATTTCGTTTAATGACGAACGAACAAACCCACACTCCTTCCAGTTCACAGAATACAATTTAAAACAGTTATAACCTGTTGTTTGTTGTTGTTGTTGTTGTTTTTGTTGTTGCTGCTGCAGCAACAGCTGCTCCTATTGTTGTTCTGATCACAACAAGAAAAATAGGATGGGAGAGGCACGCTTCATTTTCGAGGGAGGGGAGAAATTTATGCAGAATCTTGATGGGGTAACCAAAAGAAAAAATCTTAGAAGACCCAGACATATATGAGAGAATAATATTAAAATAAATATCAAAGAAATAGGTTTGAAGGGCACTGACCTGATTCATATGGCGCAGAAAATAATAAGCGACAAGCTACTGTCATAACGTTAACGTGCTCCAGCTTTCATAAACCGCTAGGAATTTCTCGACCAGCTGAGGAACTACTGACTTGTCAAGAACAAATATGCTCCAGGGAGTTGTTGACTGACATCTTTCATCATCTGCAGTGAAAGGAGTGGGAACAACTGTTCTGTCCTTTCCTTTGGGCGTGGCCCAGGGTACAAAAACAAATCTCTCACTCGGTAATCCAATTCAAATTACAGGCTTCTCAAGCACGGCTCCGCGTACTTCGTTAGTTTCGTTAGTTACGCAATCCGTCTCTTGAACTTGTTACATATTACAAAACCAATGACACGGATAAAGTCTCAGATTCCCCTCGACTGGACCGCAACACAATTTTAGGAACCCACTCACACGCTCCTGCATAATCATAACCTTCGAAACAGAAACAAGCAGGCTGTCTCTTGTCAGATGTGAGCAGTCTTACACAGCTTTTGCATCAAATCCTGCGCCAACATCGCGATCGTGCGGTTTACACAAATTAACGTTTCTGACGTCAGAGTACGTCGTTTGTTAAACGAACATGCCACGAACTCACGCAGTAGTTTGCCCGCAAGTATATTAGGTCACATGACATGACTTCGGGGCAACCAGAAAACTCCATTATACTAGAGTCAGAACGGCGGCAATTTTCAGAACGCACCTCACAGAATTTGAGTCGTTGGCGACCGCTATGACACGTGTAACTGCAGTACTCCCAAATGTAAATCACCACCTGCACGCGATATACAAATAATCTGTCTTGTGACACAAAATTTGCGTGATCGCCATTTGTTTCTATTTTCGCCTAAAGGCGTTTTTTCCAACGGCTTACGTTCTACAGTGCGGAATTACGGATTTTAAACGCCGGATAGGGAATGCTACTGAAGAAGGGAGCGTTCGCTGTCTACTTTTAAGCGATATCTGATAAGGGGGCTGAAGAAAATTATACGAAAATTGGGCCACAAATGCCGTCTAGCGGCCGAAATTCGAAGTGCAAATCTTCCCCCCCCCCCAAAAAAAAAAAATCCCAAAAAATTAAGTACTACGAACCATTTGAAGACTAGGGTTTATGTACGGTATGCAGTTCGTACCTCACAGAGAACAAGGTGTGCTTCCATTAGCCCAATCTACAAACGCAGCGCAGGAAAGCATCGGTTGGTGTGAGAATCCTCAAAAGGAACACGTGAATACACTTCTATCGAAAAACCCAGCGTCTTTAGGTACGTTCGCAAAATTGCAAGAAGCGTCTAATAGTTCCGTCCCGTGTCTGTCTGGCCGTCCGCATGTGACAACTCGGCTCGCGTTGGACCACATTTCCGTAAAATTTCAAATTTGAATAGGCCTATTTTTCGAAAATCTGCAGATAAAATTCAGGTTTCACTAATATCTGGCAAGAATAACGGGTACGTTACATGAAGACCTTACGTACACTTACAATAATAACTCGCTAAATACTTCTGAGAATGAGAAACGTTTCAGACAAAAGGTGTAGAGAAAGTTGACAAAAATCACACTATACGTTCAATAACTTTTTTTCCGAAAATAGTGCCGTTTATGAGATACTGTAGAAAAATATGGTACAGCCAGGCAGGCTACAGATGACAATCTAATTGGGCGAATGCGCTTCGCACGCTGGATAACAAAAGTTACAGCCACACTCAGAATACGTAACACTTGCTGTTTTTCCATGGCAACAATGGTTACGCGAACGCGCCTCAATGTAAGGCACGTATACTGCCTGTCTTATCGAAAGTTAATGCAGGCAGCGCACGTACTAATCACAAGACGATTAACAGCCACCGCCGCTGTCAGCCACTGTCCAGTCCATCAACCACTGCAGTAGATCTGATTCAAGACAAATCGAATAGTAACCGTCGCATCCTATTTCTTTACAGCCCATTTTAATATTATTTTTCACGTGTAATGATCCCAAGGAGTTTCTGGCTACAGATACAGAGGTCCCGGGTTCGATCCCCGGCGCTACCAGATTTTCTGCGTAGTAGTGGGTCTGGAACGGGGTCCACTCAGCCTCGTGAGGTCAATTGAGGAGCTACTTG
>Ga0123354_10013762_pt1 | contig 12576 bp, 7 predicted proteins | sample TergutLab28metaG_2_FD_97872 | JGI IMG/M metagenome (GOLD analysis project Ga0123354, IMG submission 97872) | Labiotermes labralis P4 segment gut microbial communities from Petit-Saut dam, French Guiana - Lab288 P4 | ecosystem: Host-associated > Arthropoda: Insects > Digestive system > Gut ... | reverse complement strand
CGAAAGACACGCCACTTGAAAGCGTGTACAATGCTTCAGACTAGCAACTGTGCAGTGGATGGCGGTTGATGCTAGACGCTGATGTCACAGAACGCGAGAGGTGCTCGTAGGGAGACAGCCATCATTTCGATAGAGGCCTACACACACACAAACACACACACACACACACACACAAAACCTAAAGCATACATCTTTAAAAGCTCTGTTTTTGTGTTTCCAAGCGAGGAAACAAAACGTACGTGACCAGAATGCTACAGCAACACACCATGTGCATATGTGATTCATTCGACCAACTATCATGCATGCATGTGTGAGCGGTAATCGACCACCCAGTCACTAATATAAGAAAGACCGTTAGGCAAACACACATGTATGTATCTATACGTAGACACGCGTATACATCTCAAGCTGTAACCAGATGCAATATTGTTACTGAATTACATAGTCTAATAATTATTCTTACGCCCTTTGCAGTTTATGGTCCTTAAGCGGGTGTACTGCTTTTTATGAATATAACTACATTTGATGCAAAATGAATGACAGAGATGATAAGCAATTAGCAATGTCATTTTACATATTTTATACTAGCGAAATACACAGAGTCAGACATTCAGAGAACCGTGCATCGTGATACATTTTTATAATAAAACCAACGAGATGCACTGACTTCTCAGATTTATTTTGGAATAGAACTGTACATGTCTCGGACAGTTTCTCTGTCCATCATCAGGAGTCTAGCACTGTACACACAGCAATACGTACATGTTATGCTGCCTGCTTGCTAGCAGGCAGGCAGCATAACATGTATGACATATACCTATTGATGTGTGTACTGTGCTAGACTTATGATGATGGACAGAGATAATGTCTGAAACACGTAGAGTTCTATTCTAAAAATAAATTTTAGAAATTAGTGCTTCTCGTTGGTTTTATTATAAGAACACACAGTCATAATATATATATATATATATATATATATATATATTGAAGAGACAGAGAAACCTAACACTCAAAAAACTTAAATAAGTGTTCTGAGGCAAATTTCTGAACACTGAGACACATACAAAACAGGAATACAGTAAATAAAATATAGTTATATCTATCCCAGTAACGAACTTCACACATGAATACGGTTACAGTAAAATAATAGGCGTATATTACCAGATGTATATATATATATATACACACATGTATTTGGATGACACGGATAAGGCAGAATGATCAGAATCTACGTTTTATTTATAAATTTAAACACGGGAACACAAGAGCCTGAAATGGGATGAGCGCAAGAAAGGACCACAAATATTCACCTAAGTACAACGTGCTCGCAGAGCTGCAAGGAAAACCGAAGCAAGTGCAAGACAAGTACAATTGTAGTCTTGTTTTAATATTTGTATTCCTGACCAGGATACTCAGATACAGATTTTCATCATAATGGCAGCAAATATATTCGGAATTTCTATTTATTATTCTGCAAGTTCACTCTACATGTTTCGGCTGACAACTACACCCATCATCAGGAGTACACAAAACTGTAACTACACCCTCTGGTACTGGTCATCTATGTGCAGCTACCTCCCTCCAACATGGCCACGTTGGAGGGAGGTAGCTTCACAAAAAATATGACCAGTACCGGAGGCTGTAGTTACAGTTTTGTGTACTCCCAATGATGGGTGTGGTTGACACCGAAACATGTAGAGTGAACTTGCAGAATAATATGTACACTGTTTTATGTTGCATCTCGTTGGACAATTATTAATATAGATCAGCGATGCAAGGAACCATAAACATAATATTCGGAATTTGATCCGCTCTCGATTTTCATCATGAACATGATGTGGGTTTGCTCTTGTTCCTTACTACACTTGACCAACGACAAGTGTTCAAAATATCTATCACCTATCCTTGTAGGTATGTTACTACTTTGTTCTGAACTCTTAGAACGAGTGATGAGGCAGCAGTGTGCGCAGTCATCAACCGCGTGCTGCATGGAAACACACCACACCACATTGGCATGCATCACACACGACGGCAATCAGTAAACCCTCAATCAAGTTCGTAAAGACCTCAGATGAAGAATCAGTGGTGTCTGCAGCAGCAATGCGGTTTTGGCAGGGTGGTCAAGACAATGCTCCTGGGGGAGAGATTGTTCTACACTGCTACAAGCTCCCTCAGGCGGCCTAACCGTGATTAACAGAAAGAGGAGGTGAAACTCGGCAACTTGTGTTTAACCCACAGCAAGTTTATTTAAGACAAAGTTGTAAAATTTGTTACATTAATCTTACACGAGTGACAAACTTGATTAGAGTGAATGAATGGTATCATGCAGGCCAAAGATTGCTCCCTGGCTCTGAAACAGGCCGTTCTGAATGAGGTGTATCATGATTTTATTTAGCCCCTCCATCAAAAGTTTAATACAGTAAATCAGAGAAGGCCTTGATTCCTTTCTTCAATACGCTTTGTAATTCATTACTGATCTCGTAGCCTGTGTAATCGGTACGAACGATAAGAACTAAGACCTACATCCTATCTTCCTGCTAGTTCACTGAACAAACTGCGTGCGCGTTACGAAGTTCAGAATGTGGCAAACCTTATCTGTCGTCTTGCAGTCTCGTGAGCGACCTCATAGGGTGACGATATAAGCGAGTCTCATGGACTATAACTTTTTAAAGCCTACCGATTACGTGACGTACCAACAAGTTTTAACATTCAAGAATTTTACGCTTTGCCCACACTGTATTTATGTGTTTTGTATTTATATGACAACAAACAGCGACTTGTGCCACTTACACCATAAACTGATTGGTTTTTATAACCGAGTTGAAATGTGTTTACTGCGCGGTACGAACTGGGTCTTTAAATAAAGTGGTCTGCGCTTCGTCTTTAAAGGGTTAATTCCACACTAAATTGAGCAGCCGGTGTGTGTAAATGTGGTTCACAATGATTTCGTTCAGTCGCAGCAAACCTCGTCACCTTCAGATTTGCAATGCTTAGTTCATATAAATGCACTGTCAATTGCATGCTGAATAGCTTCATTTAGATTCCAGGGAGGGATACATTTATCTCCTCTCCACCAGTACGTCTCAACAGGCTCTGGGCCAAACTATCGTCCTACACAGTAGGCACCGGCGGATTTTGCCCTGGAGTAAAGCAGCGGATCGTGAAACTGTCTACTACCCTGAGTCGAAAACCAAGGTTTATTTGTAAATGTTGCCTGTATGTTCTCGCACGTCTTCACGGCGCAATGCTTAAGTGCGAGGAATAAAATACAGCTGTGTGTCAGTCGCGAAGTGTGTGTTAACACGACAGTGGCAAACACCAAAAAAGCCCACCTGCTGACGGGAATGTCATTCGCATTTAGACCACCGTCCTGCTAGGACGGAACGCCGCGTCGTTGGATGTTTCCCAGCGTTTCGAAACAACGTAGTGGTCTTATGGTCAAGGATCCAGATGTCGAATATTTCTTTACGGAGACGCAAAAATGCAGATTGTGGTGTATGGTGTTAAAACCAAGTACGCCACAATCTACACCTGTCGCAACCATGAAAAAGTAAGACGCCCGAAGAGGCACTGCGCGACACTATATCCTTCACAGGGAACGTCACCTATACTTGTAAGAAAGATCCCTCTTTCATTCATTTTAATATCTCCTTGCTTTGTGTATATTTTTGCACTGTATCGCTTTAGGATGGCCCTCGTCCGGGCTGAAACATGCAGCAAACTTACGTATGTAGTAGTTTAGTCATACTGACAACAGACGTGTTGTATTAGACTTCAATATTATCTTTTTAGGGAAAGTATCATATTATGACGTAACACTATGCAGAGTAGAAACAATCAGTATGAAAGAAGCATTCTTACGCCGAAGATGGAGTTAGGTTTCTTCGAAACGCTGGTAAGCATTTAACACACTAACAAATGTATAAGTCATACGATTGCAATAGAGATCCTTTCTGATTCAACATTCAAAGTCAAAGTGCGATTCGACATTAAATAAGCCATGCAGTAGAGAAACAGTCACGAAATAACCTACGGAATGAGAAGATGAGAACTGTAACAGTGCGCAGCCGGTTGAGGAACCTGAGCAATATACTCAGATGTGCGTAAGGACAGGGAGCAACAGGCTGCTGGAATATACGTACATGGTGACAGTGTGCTCGTCCCCAGAGAGAGACATGACGAGAACCTAGGATGGGTAAGGCGATTCCTGCCTGAAAGCATCGACAGGCACGACACGCATAGCTCAAATGCTCAGCGATTCCAGTCAGCATGTCTGAGCTTCTGCTGGAATCCTTACTGCAAGTTGTCTACGTATCTCTATTGTTCTGGGCACAAGGTATACAAAACTGAACTCACGCCTCTGTTTTATGTTCTTTCTTTCTTGCTTCCTTTACTTTCATCCTTATCTACGTCGGCTTTACTTCGTCTGAGGGGTACGCCATTAGTTGAAACACTGCACAAGCCGGAAGGCCGCGACGTCGATTCTCGATGGGTCACTGGCTTTTTTCGTTGACTTGATCCTTCCGGCCACACGATGACCCTAGAGTTGGCTCAGGCTCTAACGGAAATGAGTACCAGGAATATCTCCTAGGGAGTTAAGGTGGCCGGTGCGTATGGCTGACAACCTTGCCATCCTCATGTTCCGTCTGTCTTGAAATTCTGGGAGTATCAGCCATCTAGAGCCCTCAGGGACTGTCCAGGCCTATAACGGGATAGCTTTACTTTTCTTCCTTCGAATAGTCTTTCTTTCACATTCTGTTTTAAACTGTAAAAAATTATATCCTCTTTACGTTTTATTTTTCGTTCCGTCTTTTGTTTACTTCTATCAATCTAATTTCCTTATCACACAGTGGAAAGTTGCGTCTTTCTTTTTATTTACGTATTTATGTCAGTTCTGTCATTATTTATCGAGTCACTAGTTCCTTTAATTCCTTCCTTCCTTCCTTCGGTTGCGTCTTTCAGTCCATATTCCTTCAGGTGTTTTTTTTTAAAAGTCCTATACAACATACAAAGTAGGATAAACAGGCTACATGTTTCGGCATATCAAGCCATCATCAAGACCTAACTAAGTATATTAAAAGGACAAAACCGCAATATGTACGAAATGTCAACCCTTACATGTGATAATATATTATGACATTTTTTAAAGCGGGTTAATTGCGTAGTGGTGAAATGTGTCCCTTCCGTTCTTTGTTAGTTGCATTTTATCCTTATTTCCTTCCATCCTATGCTACTTTTTGTCACTCGGTCTTCATTCCTCAGCTTCTGCATCACTCTCGCTCTCTTCATTCTGCCCCGCTTTCCCCAGAGAAAGCGAAAGAACACGCATAAAAAACGCCAACTCAGTTAACTGAACTAGACTAAAGACACTCTTGCACGCTGAAACTTTTCTGTTGTTTTTGTTTTACACCTGCGCCGGATGAGGTGTTTTGAAAAGGAAGAGAAACAAGACGGCATTTCCTGGAGATGCCATTCAGCTGAATGTACGAGTATCTCCTTTATACTGCGTTGACAACTCAGCGGAAACGTGTCATATCGACGCAACATGCAAACCACTCGACGACGCACTTGCTCTCGAGTTACACATTACGGCCCTTCTTATGTGAGAAGTGCCTGTGTTGTTGGTGGAGTTAGAAGCCAAGGTCACATGTTTTACCACTTCTGCCTACGCGAATTGCAAACGGTCACATGTAAGATGCCAGTACATGGGGGAAAAAGAAAAAAAGAAAAAACCTCAAGTTACCAGAACAAATAGCCGAGGAACGTATCGGCAAGTGTATGGGGTTATATAATGTCTGAGGTAAATGAAGGAAAAGTTATTAACAAACTTTTAAAAGTTAAAATTACTGATTTAGGATTTTTTCCGAAAACAGAAGTAACTTACTCCAGAAGAAAATAAGTACTTTACTCGGGAAAAACAATAACAAAAGCAGGTTACTCGGGAAAACACAAACAGAAGTGCATTGAAAGGGAAATAAAACTAGAGAAGTATGTTGTATAGATTACCCAGGGTAATGAAACACTACTCCCCAAATGGCAGAAGGAATCATGGTAGACGTTTGACGAGACTTCTGGATACGTGAGACCGGAACGGGTCAACAAATGGCCCAACTCCATGACAGATATATGATGATGATTAAGTATGTTATTCGGGAAATGCGCCAACAGAAGTACACTACATGGAAAATACAATAACAGAAGAAAATCCTTTCGATATCAACACGCGTGTACTGACCTGATGATAAATAATCTGCTACACGCACGGTCCGAATTCCCGATCACCTGGTGCCGGTCAATTGACATGCAATGATACGGAAAGTCAAATACGATTTCTGGCTTCAGTAATCAATAACCTCCTAGGATGCATGGAACGAAATTATTAATTAACGCTCATACAGTTAAAATTACATGGTAATTAATGGATTGCAGTAATTAGTGATGAATATAGGAATACAGATGCAACAAGAGAACAGGAAAACCTAAACTTAGCAACGAGGTGTAATTATTACTGTATACAACATTAAGTCAATTTGTGGTGACAAATTGCATGGTTTATGGTCACAGATACGTGCAGTGTGTAACACTGATTAACAATTTTACGCGTGAGGCACACCAATGAATATTTGTGGGCCGGATGAAATCTTCAAAGCATGGTGAATCCACCTGCTTTGACAACAGGAGGTTCTGCACTTTGAACACAGAGTGTACTTGCCATTTTTTTTTTATGTTTTGCTGACCGTGAATCTCAGTAAAATCTTAGTAATTAACCAACTTAATGCACAAATTCTTGTTTTGTAATAAGTTTATTATATGCCTCTACATGTTTCGAGCACTATGTGCTCATTATCAGGAGGTCAAAATTGTATTATACAGCATCTAGTATCATCATACCTGAGTCCTCTCTCAACCTGTGCACGGGACGGCCACCTACAGGTGTGATGATACCAGATGCTGTATAATACAATTTTGACATCCTGATGATGAGCGCATAGTGCTCGAAACATGTAGAGGCATATAATAAACTTATTATAAAACAAGAATTTGTGAATTAAGTTGGTTAATTACTAAGACTGTACTTTCCAGGTTTATATGACTCTTAGAATAAACAACGATTCACAGCACAAGCAGAATTAACTTGTGTATATACACACGATTGTGACGAAGAGTGCTTCTGTGACTTAAGAAGTCAATTTTGATGCATTATTTAGCTACACGCCCAACTTCAAATTTTCTGAAATACAGAATGATTCAGGACGAAAGGTCAATATTTTTGGAGGTGACAGTTATCGGCTATTGTGACAGCAATGAGGACGAGGGGGGATCTGTAATCTTTCACCTCATGTAACCCACACCGCCCAACCGTTCTGACAGATTCGAGATCTCGTGCCCACTTTACCCCCTCCCTACCCCATAAAAACAGCCCATGTACGTTTCGTATAACTGCTTAATAAGTATTTCATGTACAACCTGAAGATTGCCACTACCAAGCGCCGAAACATATAGTTGTACCTTATGTAGAAAATACTTTATATTCTACCAATAAATATAGTTGTGTTAGACAAGTACACACACTCTACATTAGTTCTATCACCTTAAAAAATTTCACATTTTGGGAACTGAGCGAAAATTCCATAAGGGTTCATGTAATCGCTTTCCTTTCCTATCTAATCCAATAAAATTATATCTTCAAAAAATTCCTTTATCGCTCCCATATTTATTGCCATACATCACAATAGGGCCCTACAATAAGCAAAGTTCTTCTGCAGTCAGCTTCATTGTCCAGGTGCCCGTATGACAAAAATTTCTCTCATTGCCGCTACCAATCTTTTGTACTGGATACACACTGGAATAACCTTCGGATTCCAGAACGCAATGTTTCATGATATGTAAGTAAACTAACGTGCACTATACTTAAAGCTGTACAACGCACAGTCGTGTGACATTGCGGTTATTTAGCTTCGCTATATTTCGTCTAAATAAAATTTCTGTGTGTACTGGAATTATATATATACATATATTTCAGTACCAAAGCACAATACTTTACAGTAACCTGAACAATAGCAATGACACTATTTTACATGTGGTGTGTAGGCAGCGCTTTTTTGCGACGACGCATAAATTCAGGGGCCTCAAAGTGTAAATTCAAGCGAGTGTCCCACAACATCCTCACCGCCTAATTACCAGGATCTGTATTTATTTCCGCCCCACATTTCATTGCCTTGCAGTGAAACACGGTACGGTCTGCACCGTGTGTTTCCGTGATTCCATTAGTACTCTAAAACATTCCGCTACATTTTTCACCACAATATTTATGAATTCCCAAATGAAACTGAAGAATAAAAACCAACTACATTCCACGTATTATTTTTTGTACTTCTTTTAGGGTCAACATGTTTCCGGTACAACCATGCCCATCCTCAGGAGCTCGCGACTATAATGTTGATTACCACATTGGTCGTTTGGTTCTTGGTTTGCTGTATGTTGAAGGTTAGGTGCAGTTAGGCTGGGGTAGTGTCCTGGCTACAGGCTAAAGCATGTTGTAGCGTGCAGTCCCGACACTACTCCAGCCTAACCGCACCTAACCTCTAACCTACAGCAAACCAAAAACAAAACGACCAATGTGGTAATCAACATTATAGTCGCGAGCTCCTGAGGATGGACATAGTAGTGCCCGAAACATGTTGAGCCTATAAGAAGTACAATAAAATAATAAGTGGCATCTAGTTGGTTTTTATTCTTCAGTTATCACAATGATGAACGGTCCAACAAACATCAAATTCCCAAATGAAAGTTATAATAAAGCCCAGAGTACTTACACTAAGCTTATGAACAAGTTACTCTAAAGTTTTAATCATCGTTTCTTCTCGTAAAGAAATGTTATGCGATAGTACGGGATCTTTCAGCTGGCTACCAGCAAAAACACTTCCAGGAAGACAGTTTCGTGACTGGCTGGCTGGCTGACTGATAAATAAACTCAAAAGACCACAGTTATCCTTGACAGGCTAACAGTCACCTAGTCAAGGAATCCCCACCTATATGGCTAATAGATTTGCATTACTGCTCATTAATAATTCATTGATCCAACACCCAATACAAAACAAATTTACAAATTGCAAAGGAGTTAAAAATAACACCAATTTTGGACAAATCACTGGAATACAAAAGAAGCTGGATACAACATGTAAATAGAATGCCTCGAAATAGATTACCCAGGGTAATGAAACACTACTCCCCAACTGGCAGATGGAATCGTGGTAGACCTTAGAAGAGACTTCTGGATACGTGAGACCGGAACGGGTCAACAAGTGGACCAACTCCATGACAGATATATGACGATGATGACCCAACACCCAAAACATATAAATCAAGTACACATCTCCAACCCTATTTCTTGACCGTTTATTCTAAAATTATACTCCCATTAAAGCTTGTTTTTGCCAGAGACTGCAATTTTTACGTTGTCAGCTTGTAGGCATTGCTAACACATCTTTAAAGATACACAATATCCCATGTAGTTATTTCTTTGTCAAAGGGGTGAAGAAACAGAAGTAGCCCTGTGCACTCATATAAGGCCAAGCAGAAGATTGGACGAAAGGAAGTAAAGGTCGACCCAATATTAATCTCTGGAAAGGACGGATATTCGTGGTTTCCTTCACGTAAGTGCCGGGGAAGGAAAAAGTAGGCAGCATTCATATCTGATTGGGTACAGAGCAGTGTGGACCGCGGAGTCGGCATGGATGCAGCACGGGAGAAAAAGGCCTCTAACCTAACCGAAAATCCAATACTGGTATTCCAGCCCGTACACAGTAACTCTAGTGGAATAACTGTCCCAATTAGACATATAAAGGTTGTTTATCTCAGTAATTAACCAACTTGATGCACAACATTTTTGTTTTACAATAAGTTTATTTCATGCCTCAACATGTTTCGAGCACATGTGCTGATCATCAGGAGGTCAAAATTGCATTACACAGCCTCTGGTATACCAGAAGCTGTGTAATGCAATTTTGACCTCCTGATGGCTGTGTAATGCCATTTTGACTCCTCTGGTATCACCAGAGGCTGTGTAATGCAATTGTGATCTCCTGATGATGAGCACATGTGCTCGAAACATGTAGAGGCATGAAATAAACTTATTGTAAAACAAAAATTTTGTGCATCAAGCTGGTTAATCACTGAGATAAATATACTGAGGTGTACGGTCAGCAAAACGTCAAAAAAATATATATACAGGTTGGTTTTCTGATTCTGTGATCCCGGTGCTCGACGGGGGCACAGAGTTAAAAAATGCTTTATTAAAATAGGTGGGACAACTAATATAGAAAAACGACCGCAAGGTGACGTTTCTAGAATCTGATTTGAGGTAACCCTTTTAGAGACTCAGACAAACCAGAATTGTACTGAAAGACTCTGTTCGTACCTCATAGTAAACACACTCCGTCTTCAAAGCTGTTCATCTGTGCGTATCATGTTCCATGTTGATGAAGTGCGCTAAGTGGATCTGACTGTACGTGATAGGATGAACATTTTACTATAGCGGTATTTTGGTTTGTGGAGGTGGACTTCCTTGATGATGGTGGTGGCCGCCACCGAAACATGTTGGAATGCAATGTGATCTTATAAATTTTAAACTCATGGTTCCCTGCATCGTAATTCAATGTTAATAAAAATCCAACCAGATGCAACAGTATGCAGATATTTATTCACTGTAAAGCCCGATCGGGCCACGTTGGAGCTGTACCAGTATTATGACCTGTACCGGAGGTTGCGGTTACAGTTTTTAGTACTCCTGATGATGGGTGCTGTGACACCCGAAACATGTACAGTGACTTTGCAGTAAATAAATATCTGCATATTGTTGCGTCTGGTTGGATTTTTATTAACACTGATCTTATAAGAAATTTAAAGTCATTGTATGTGTATGTTGTTGCAACAATTTTTATATAACTAATTTGATAGATACGCACGGTGCAAGCAACGTCACAACACTCCGTCTCGTTTATAAAAACCGACCAGTCAATGTTGTAAAAGGAAAAAATTTCTGTTTGTTCTGAGATCCATACAAAGCACGGGGAATTTTGTAGTGTTAAACCTGGTGAAACATGAAGTAACCACAGGGTTATAGAGGGTTAAAAACTTTGTCCTCTGTTTCTGTATTAGACATACATGGATTGACAGAGAACAAGTCCAATTAAATTTTCGAGTCACACGTTTTATTGTTTTCTTTGTGAGATGTGAAGTGTGGATAAAGGAAGAACAGAGCATCGAGCGTACAATATAACGTAGCGTAACCAAACGGCAGTACTCCGATAGATGCACTAACGCTTGCTTTGCTATTCTAATAAAAAAAAGCACCCTGTGAGAAGTGTCGTGGAATAGTGAGTGGATATTATGGCAGCCTGTTACATGACGGTCACGTGACTACGAGTAGAATAACTGACAATGTCTATGGGACTTGTAAGATCATAGAGTGTAAATCTGCCCACTGCATGACGCAACAACGCATTACAACATTACCTCCTCTCCGTACACCACATATGATTTGAAAGAGTCAGACTATATTCGGCATATACATGTGTATTAAAAAAACAAAATGTAACGAATACGAAAACAAACCGCATCGAAGGGAAGTTTTTTTAATAACTGAGGGTTTAACCCTTATCCTGTCAATGTGGAGAATATGGTGAGCTCCTAATAACGTCAGCAAATGACAGATGGGATTTAACTGGGCATTTAAAGGGGTTAAGGCTGCAAACTGTCCTGACAACATACTCCACCAGGATTAAATAAAGTATTGCCTTAAGGAATGTAAGTCTAAGCATTCCTTTAGACCAGTGGTTCCCACAGCGTGGCTCGAGAATTCCAAGAGATACGCGACCAATTTCCATAGAATCTGTGAATGCATTTCTATAATGGCTACTTTGGAGTCTGATGTTTCGTTAAAGATAATTATGGATATTATTTCATCGGAGATATGCTATAATGTATGAACTTTAGAATACCTAATTAAGAAACACCCTGTACCCACGCAGCGAGCTACAATCTGTAATTAAGATCAAATCAGGCAACACATTGTGAAGTACGCTACTCATATGTACCTGTAGCTATCTAAAATCACTTATGAAATAAATTTTTAATTCTGGATATCTATCATCCGGACACTACATGCTGAAGTAAGCAACGATGTGAGGATCCGTGGTTATATTTCGAAGGCAAAATGGGTCCGCGATTAAAAACTTTTGGGCAACATTAATTTGTATAACAAATGTTAAGACTTAAGTACCCGCATTTTCCACAACATCACAAAGGTAAGGAAGTTAAGACGTGGACTTTGAACCAATCCTTCGTCTGTATTTAATATTCAAATCTTACTACTACATCGCGGGCCGTATACAGCAGCGCCGTAAGAACAAAAAAAGAACCAGGCACGAAGTTCGGAACGTGAGGTACTGCATAACAGGACGGTTGACAAGACATCGTGTGGAAAAGACATTATGAGGCAACCATAAGCGTGTGTGTGTGTGTGTGTGTGTGTGTGTGAGAGAGAGAGAGAGTGTGTGTGTGTGTGTGTGTGTG
>Ga0123354_10013760_pt1 | contig 12578 bp, 4 predicted proteins | sample TergutLab28metaG_2_FD_97872 | JGI IMG/M metagenome (GOLD analysis project Ga0123354, IMG submission 97872) | Labiotermes labralis P4 segment gut microbial communities from Petit-Saut dam, French Guiana - Lab288 P4 | ecosystem: Host-associated > Arthropoda: Insects > Digestive system > Gut ... | reverse complement strand
GGAGAGTGTTTACTGCGCGGTACGGACTGGGTATTTAAATGTAATTTGGGTTATATGCTTTATATGGATCTGAGAACAAACAGCGATTATTTCCCTATACAACATTAACTGACTGGTTTTTATAAGTGAGACGGAGTGTGTTTACTGCGCGGTACGGACTGGGTATTTAAATTTAATATCGGTTATATGCTTTATATGGATCTGAGAACAAACAGCGATTATTTCCCTACACAACTTTAACTGACTGGTATATATAACCAAGGAGAGTGTTTACTGCGCGGTACGGGCTGAGAATTGAGATATAATTCAGGTTAATCCTAGCTTGAATAGGGCCGTGCAATGCCTCAGTAGGCTATTCGCCGGCCTCTCGCCGCGGAGGCCTGTTTTCAGTTCCCAGCCAATTAATGTGACACATACGGTGGACAACGTGGGACTGGGGCAGCTCTTCTTCCCTTTTCAGTATTTTACCACCAACGCTCCACAGTCATCTTCTTCTTCATGTCGCTCTTAAAAGAAGGACAAAGTAACGAAGTCTGGGAACCTTCCAAAAAGCGAATTTATTTCGGAATACGGGGTGCGTGTGATATAAAATAACGTTCACTTAAATGTTAAAGGTTCAAGTATATCGTGCCATGTAGCGAGGCACGATATGGCCTAACATGTGCCTGTGCACACATACTGGCGGCGAAAGTTGCACTATAGCAAGCCTCGTCTCCTTTTCACTCCAGCCGACAGCGAAGCTCGTCTCTGCAAATCATCGCAGAGTGCTGCAGGTTGCTACAAGGATTGATGGATCAGAGGGCGACAACAAAGCAGCATGATGTCATCTTCCTTCCTCCGTTCCTCCCCGGTCATTCTTTATTTCCCAGCTCCACACAACTAATATAGCCTGACATTCATTTTGTGTCTCCAGGTCGATTTCAGTTGTGCTTGGAAATTGTCCTTGTTTGTTTCATTTCTTGATTTTCTTCAAATTTGCTGAATAACCTTCCTCCCATTTTCTTTTCCTATTTCTTCTTCCGTACTTTAATTTTATTCTTGCACCTTAAATTCCACTTCTCTCCTCTACTTCTCCCTATTTGTCTCCTCCCTTCTATTACCACAGTTTATTATCCTCTTTCTCTTCTTCCTCTCCTTATGTTCTTTTCACACTTCTTTTTATACTTTTTCAAATTTCCCATCTTTCTATTTCATTTCTTCTCCTTTATTACCTTAAGTTATTTCTTCCCCTTCACTTCCTCATCTTCTAATTACCATCTTTTTATTTCTCTCACAATCTTTCTGTGCATATTCTTCCTCTACGGTCTCAATTTCTTCCCCTTATTTATTCTTTATCGTCCTCTCTTCCACAAATTTAACACGTTGTCTCTGCACGTGACTCCAAAGCGCTTGCAAAAAAAGACCATTAGCCTCACCATACATGTCTGTCCGTCTGTCTGTCTGTCTCATGGTACAGCCGAAACTCCCAACGGAATAATTTCCATCAATATTTATATTTCATACTTTCATAAAAATTTGTTGATACAAACAGATTTTGTTTAAACTCGGACAACAGCAACAGCAGTCACGTCACTTGCACAGAATGTCAGGTAATATGTTTATAACTGTGGCAGATTGTGTTCTCTGTGAGGCATGAACTGAGGAAGAGGAGAGAGTGAAACGCGTCAGAAAACAACCGGTCATGCTCATTTGTAAATATTACTGTTTACGAGGTATGTATCAGAAATAATACACACACACACACACACACACACACACACATATATATATATATATATATATATATATACATATATCGATTAAGATCAGTTACATATCTGTTTGTGAGCATGGAGAAAACGTTTAGGGCCAGTACAGGGCTGTCCAACCCTGACCTGCCAACGCGGCCACATTTGTCAATTACGTGTGAGTAGACGTAAACTGCACTATAAAATGGCATAAAATTCTTGGCGGAGAGGTGCTGTACACCCCTTACTGCGCTCTCTATCAGTGCAGTCCGCAGTAGCGGTTGTGGCCAATGGCACCCGCAGAATATTTTGTGCAAAATATTCGCGAATTTGAAATCTTGAAACTAAGACATATCTAATGCGTCAGAGGTTTTTTTCCGTGCGTTTCCTAACTTGTTGTTTGCTCCTCGATTTCTGCCCTTCCTGTAGTGTCAACACCCCCCCCCCACAGTCTTCACACAAGAAATAACTTAGTATTTGTATTTTTAGAGACATTTTTTCGTATTGTGGAAGGCCTATTTATATTAATGCTGGGAGCTTAGATGGACAGCAGTTGTGAAGACAGAGTTATAAAACAGAGACTGCTTACTTCCGCAAATTCTTTTTAAGTATTAATCTGTCGAAGTTCCGAAAAATTACTGTTCGTTCGAATAATACCGTGATGAAAGTAGCGTCAGTTTGTCCCTGTGGGCGCTATAATGGTATATGTTCAGGGGGAGTAGAATAGTACCACCATTCGTTCTTAATGTAGGTACTAGGTGCAGGTGAACGGTGAGCTTTACGCTCTGACTGCATTAACCCGTAGAAAGAGTTACCGAAACCAATTGAACACGAGGCTGGGTGGAACCCTGTCCCGTTCCGGACATTTCAGAAAACTATCTGTTATCCGTTTTAGGTTCTTGTGACCGTGCATCGTGAACATAAGGTGAAGAGAGCGAACCAACATGATGCAACTAATTTATGTTTATTATCAAACTTTCTATCTCAACATGTTTCGGGCATCATTATGCCCATCATCAGGAGAATAAAACCGTGTCCTACTGCGTGTGGTGTTCTGCCTTGATGTGTAGGCTGTGGTTGGCTGTGGTCTTGTGGAGCTGCGTCGTGAGCTGTGTGCACTATGTGCACTTGCTATCCCAACATGTTTCGGGCATCATTATACCCATCATCAGGAGAATAAGACCGTGTCCTACTGTATGCGGTGTTCTGCCTGGGTGTGTAGGCTGTGGTTGGCTGTGTGCTGTACACACAGCCAACCACAGCCTATTGTAAATTTGCGATTAATTTAGCACGACAATTTGAAGAAAATGGTTTTTTGCTTTGGGTAACCAGGAAGGTGTCATTGGACAAACCGTCAGGAAACGATAAAAAAGAAAGACAGAGTGCAACGTGTGGAAGAAGCTGCTTATATGAGTCTTGCAAAGTGGAATGGACGCCAATTCAGGCTGTGTTTCCACTCTGCTATACGACTTCATAGCTTTGAGGTTACTCAGAGTGAAAATTGGAAGCGACAAACGTCCAGAGCACTCAACAAATGGGAGTCTAATTCACGCCACGTTCTGAAAACACCAGCAGAATCATCTTACTGCTAAACATACCTTTTCAATTCAATCTCGTTCATTTAAGGACAATTTCCCCAGTGAAGACGTAAACGGAATGTTGTATGCCATTTCCCCTCAACATAACATGAATATTCAACCACTGGAGCCCCACGATATTACCCTCATCCCACCTCTTTTCAAACTCGCCCCCAACTCTTTATCACCAAACAACAACAACAACAACACGTCTGTTGTTTCATTTCCCCGTCTTGTGCTCACAATACTGCTTTTATCGGGATTAACACGCATCCCTAGAGAACTGCAAATGGATGGATGGAGGGCAAGCTGACGTGTGCCAAGCTATCCCTTCCGAACGGATCAACCGTGTACGGAATTACCAACAGCAGTTCACCCATACAAAATTCGCACTCTTTCCATCCCCCTCACGAAAACGAAAACTAGTAATTATAGTGGAAAAACATAAACATAGGATTTGATTTTTAAGAACATAAATTATTAAAAAAAAAACTGCTGATTTTTGTCTTACAGGCATGGATTCGAGCCCAAGTCAGATTCTTTGCCCGTAATGTTACGAGACGCCGAATTGCTAATTGTAGGTTCATCTGTAACAGCATCGGTAAAGCCGGTGGTAAATAAAATTTTACAAAAATCCAAATGACATCCTAAAATTCTAGGCGTCGGAAGGAAGACATGAAGCAAGTTCCTCACTGAGGGCCCACAAATGTCAGACTCCTCCGTAAGAAATTCATTCCCCCGGTGACTGAGCAGTCCTGATTTAAACTATTGGCGCCGGAATTATTATTTTTTAAATTTTAGCACATCCTGTATATAAAATGTGATTAATACAGGAAACAAATACGTTAGAATTATGAAACAAACTTCATTTTAAAGAGAAAAAACCGGAGAGTATATACCATGTTTAAAATATTCGGTACCTATATTTGTTGAATAAATATATAAAATGCAACTTTGGAGGTTAGAGGTGCGGTACGTCAATTATAGTTGACGTTAGGCGTCTAAAGGTTAAGCAACTCGCAATAGTAAGCAGTTTATGCTGTTAGTCATCGCTTGTGGAAGATTTGCCTTAGGGAGTCGAAGTACATCACAATGCATTATTGAGCTCGAAACTGGGTGTGGGGGATACAACTTCGGCTGATTTAGACCCGAAAAACAGTTCCTGGTATCAGTTTTGAACAGGAGCCTCTGTGGACCACGTCAACTTTTGTTGGCACCCGAAGGGAGCGAGATAATCGATTTCGTGACGAGTAATTAAGCTTTTGGCGCCGGAATTATTTTTTTTAATTTTAGCACAACCTGTATATAAAACGTGAATAATACAGGAATCAAATACGTTAGAATTATGAAACAAACTGCATTTTGAAGAGAAAAAAAGGAGAGTATATACCGTGTTTAAAATATTCGGTAACTATATTTGTTGAATAAATATATAAAATGCAACTTTAGAGGTTAGCGGTGCGGTACGACCACTGTAGTTGATATTAGGCATCAAAAGGTTAATGGTGCCTAAGAAATTAAGCAATTTCATTGGTATTTTGTTTCAAATAATTTTTCTTTTAATCGTTTACGGCTACTTTCCTCTCCCCACTGAACTGACTCCATATTCCACGGAACAGAGTGCATCTTGAGAAGCTAGCCGTTTTGCAGCTAGTCAAGAAATTCCCCGCATTTTACGGAACCCGAAATTTCATTACCGCATTCACAAGTGCCCCCCACCTGTCCCTATCCTGAGCCAGCTCGAACCAGTACATACCTCCATATCCCACTTCCTGAAGATCCATCTTAATATTATCTTCCCATTTGCGCCTGGGTCTCCCCATTGGATTCTTTCCCTCAGGTTTCCCCACCACAACCATGTACACGTGTCTCCCCTCCCCCATAAGCGCCACATGCCCCGCACATCTCATTCTTTCCTCCCACTGAATCCCCAACTATTTATCCCAGCATTTCTGTATACAAATGTGTTGATTATTTGACACTCTTTTTGCAAAGATAAATCACATGTTGAAACAAGTTACGTAAAAGTGATTACAAATATAATCTTCTAATAAACAAATGTTGAGTTGGTATAACCGTTTGTGTCTGTTAGCCAATAGTTGTTTTTAATTACTTAGCAATAGAACTATTATTATTGCTTGTCTTTTAATCTTTCTTTATTCATGCATAAAAGTCCTAGATATTCTTATAATAAAACCAACTAGATGCACTAATTTCTCAAATTTATTTTTGGAATAAAATTCTACATGTTTCGAACAGTTCCTCTATCCATCATCAGCAGTTTTTCGCTGTACACACGGCAATACATACAGCTTTGCTGACAGCTCGCTCTCAAGCTGTCAGCAAAATTTTATGACATATATCACTCCTGTGTGTACAGTGAAAAACTCCTGATGATGGACAGAGGAACTGGTCGAAACATGTATATTTTTATTCCAAAAATAAATTTGAGAAATTAGTGCATCTAGTTGGTTTTACGAGATATTATAAGAATTTATCATGCTGAACGGACACCCGAAAATCAAATTCGCTCTTGATTTTATTGTAACGTCTTAATTTTGTATTATTTTCGGACCTTGTTGTGCCACGAAGTACATCAGTTTTTCACGTTTCGTCGCCTTACCGTCCAGACATTTCAGTCCGACTCAAAGGATTTAAGACGGTTTGTAGCTATATGGTACAATGTTCTCAGTAAATTAAAATCCATAATAATGTCTAGAAAGAAACGCAGAAGAAACAAAGGCGCAGAAAACAATAGACGAGAGAACAGCGAGTCATTTCATTTCCGTACAAGCTTTGACTTTTCTCTCATTTCCCCATTTTATACACTTTTCATATTTTAGAATCTCTTTCTGCCTGCTTCATTCAAAAGATCGTTTTGGTTGGTTGGAATAAAAATAGTGAGAAGAAAGGATAGATGAAAAGAATCATCCACATGGATAGAAAGAAAAGGTAGCAGCCATTTTGCTTTCTCTTGTTGTGTTCACGTTGCACTGAAGAATGTTTGCCGCTAGGGAGCAGGCCGGTAGCTTGGGGACTCAAATTCAGGCGCGCCATTGTCGTCCATTTTTCGCTTCTGCGTCTTTCACCATTTCTGTTGTTATATATTTCTATATGGTAGAGGTAAGTCTTGAGCCAAGAATAGGGGGAAAAAGGAAAAAATCTACAGAAAGATATACATACAAAACCAAACAGGCATACCATGAGGCACGGACGCAACAAAGGCGAGTGCAATTTCCGTTACAGTGCTACCATCTCTCGGGAAAAAGTGAAGAGTCTTTTCAAGTTAACGTTCAAAAATAGATATTAAAAGAAGACATTGAAAAGAGTAAATCTTTTGTAAAAATTATTTATTTTGCACTTTAAAAGTGCGTCTGTAATAATGTGCAAATGTGGCCATGTTGTGTTATACAAATGCGTGTGCATTCGTAATTACAATGACGTTTCAACAGTGCAATAACATTCCTTCATTCAATTCACACTGTGCTGAATTTCAATTGATTTAAATTCCATTTAAATGTTTGTGTCTTTAAAAAGAATTGACAGTTCTGTATGTGGGATGAGTGCAAATCGCAAAACGTAAATTTACTTGAGAATTTTTTATGGATTTACTTCAAATTTCTTATTTCTTCTTCTTCCTCTTCCTCTTCTTCTTCCTCTTCCTCCTCCTCCTCTTCTTCTTTTCTTTTCTTATTCTTCTTCTTCCTCTTCCTCTTCTTTTTCTTCTTCTTCTTCCTTTTCTTCTTCTTCTTATTCTTCTTCTTCTTCTTCCTCTTCCTCCTCCTCTTCTTCTTCTTCTCCCTCTTCTTCTTCTTCTTCTTCTTCTTCCTCTTCTTCTTCCTACACTTCTTCTTCTTCTTCTTCCTCCTCCTCTTCTTCTATTCTTTTTCTTCTTCCTCCTCTTCTTCCCCTCTTCTTCTTCTTCTTCCTCCTCCTCCTCCTCCTCTTCTTCTTCTTCCTCTTCCTCTTCTTCTTCTTCTTCTTCCTCTTCTTCTTCTTTCCGTTTCCTGGCCATTACCTCCCCCGTTTTCTTTTCATCCAATCGTTCCTAACCCTCGCCGTTGAGCGCTAATTTTTAGCATTGAGAAATTAGGTTGCGTTTTTCCTCACTGCATCTTGCAATAAGCCCGCAGCTTTCCAGTGGGTTTTTACCACGACATTTCTTTCCAAAATTCTTCTTGAGATTCTGCAGTTGAACATCCTTACTGCATGCCCAGCCCACTGTAATTCATCGACACTCATATGGGTTACCACGTTATCGCCTTCATATTATTCCCGATTTCACAGACCTCCTAATCACCGCGGTAACCTCATGCACATCTCAATTTACGGCTTAAATTATAAATACATCTTTGTGTTCTGTCCATACAGTATTTTTGCGTGTATCGTATGAATATCACAATCAACAGCGATGATTTACCTAACAGCGCTAACTGGTTTGTCCTAATAAGCGAGAGATTGTTGCTGTCCTTCAAATGATCAGTCCATTACTTGAAACATATTTTAATACCGACTCTGTTGATGCAGGCCTGATCTTACGTTCTCTTTCAAGGTTATGTCTTTTCTCATGAGGAACTAACATTAGTTTTGTTGCCCCTCTTACTTGTGGAGTGAACGCACAGCTTTAGCTATTACTGTCGCATGCGTCATCGCTGTCAGGAGAGCTATTGCAGACGGACGCAGTCATAAAGGAAGACTGTATGCTGTTGGCCAATCTGCATAGAACGAGAGAAAGCTCTTTTCTCTTATTACAGCTACCAGGATAGGGTTTGAATTTCTGTGTCACAGTCTAGGGACAAAAATGTTTGATACACCGGTAAGAGGATTGCCATGAGTACCGCTGATATGTTAAACTCAGACTGTCAACATAAACCTTCGTCCAAAAAATACTTACAAATATAGCGACTGAGCTACACCGGCTCCCGCAGATTTATAAGTTTGAAGCAATGCGCTAGAGCAATGCATCTCAGCAGTTCGCATGTCTGTCGGGATTTATTGAAGCCAAAGCCTAATAAAAGAGCTTAGCGGTACATACAAAGGCGAAAGATTTGTGCAGGGCGCAGAGCGTCCAGATTATAGGAGACGGTATTAACTGACAGCTTTACAGCTAATAAATACAAGGTGGAAAGTCTTTGCCGAGAAACCGATAGTAGTTCAGCTGAGTCAGTACAATGACCAGGCTACGGGTCCAGCGACCGGGGTCCGAGGCTAGGATTTTATCGGGAAGTTAAGAATGCGAGGAGCTTAACCTCCAACCCCAATTTCAACACTGTCCAATACCAGATCGACCCAGTCAGCATCCTCGTGCCATATTTATTTGAAGAATTTATTCTTTTGACGCTATTTAGCTTAATTTGAATGAAGTAAATAAAATCATTCCCTAAATTAGATAATGTCCTGAGCTAAACAAAAACAATTCGCAACCTTAAATCATGAAATTTTTAAGGCTTACTTTAACAATATTCTAAAACCTATCCGACGACTTGTCAAAATTTACTTCCTTTCAGGTTTAAGATCCTGCGACCGGCCACCTCGACACAGGTTTTTCTCGGTTTCCCTGTGTCTATAAGCAAACGCTCAGACGGTTCCCAACATTCCAAGTTACCACTACATGCTTCTCATGTAGCCCTCCGGACTTAAATCTAGTAGTAACCAATTTCATATTTTGTATACATATAAAATAACCACTGCCACCGGGTAACAACCCGATTGCAGTTAATAATAATAATAATAATAATAATAATAATAATAATAATAATAATAAATTTATGGCTTACATTTTTTATCTATTCCAAGTGTTCCTCCTGCCTCCCGTATCTAATCTTTCTTGACACGGTAATCGTTTGGCAGTAATTATAGCACTATTACACAGTACTTTGTGTAATTCTCTGCAACAGGGATGCACAAATCCAGGGATATATGTGCGTCTAAAATTTGTGTGTCATCTGTATTCATTTCGTCACATGACAGTGTACTGGAGCCTAGAATTTTGACGTGGTGGCCAGACTTTCGGAAAAAAATATCCTGTTTTGGGCTATTTTATTCGTTTTACAGATTGTAGAATGTCAAGATCCTGTTATAGAAGGACATCTAATGCAGTTTTCCCCCATAACTTTCTCCGCTACGATACCGATCTGCAGACCAATAATTCTGCACAGCAGAGGCGATAAATATTTGTCCTAACACATTCATGAAACATTGTACAGTAGCTACATCTACAGCGGCTACAAGCGACTTTCATTTCAAATGCCAGACTGTAATTACTTCTTTCACAAAGATATCTGTGCTTATTTCAGGGAATATCAGAGATCTTTTAACCGCTTAATCTAACTAACTTACGTATTTACTGACTCATTTACTCATTCACTCACTCACTTACTTACTTACTTACTTACTTACTTACTTACTCACTCACTCACTCACTCACTCAATCACTTACTTATTTACTTACTTACTTACTTACATACTCACTCACTCACTCACTCACTTACTTACTTACTTACTCACTCACTTACTCACTTACTCACTTCCTTATTTACTTACTTACATACTTACTTACTCACTCACACACACTCACTCACTCACTCCATGCAGCACAGTCCTTCTTGAGAAGCTAACCGGTTGGCGGCCAGTCAAGAAATTCCCCGCATTTTATGGAACCCGAAGGTTCATTACCGCATTCACAAGTGTCCGCCACCTGTCCCTATCCTGAGCCAGATCAATCCAGTCCATACTCCACATCCCACTTACTGAAGATCCATCCATTTTTACTTGGCTCTCCCAAGTGGTATATTTCCCTCTGGTTTCCCCATCAAAACCTTGTATACGCCTCTCCTCTCTCCCATATGTGCTACATGCCCCGCCCACCTCATTCTTCTCGATTTGATTACCCGAACAAATATTTGGTGAGCAGTACAAATCATTAAGCTCCTCATTTAGCAGTTTTCTCTACTCCACTCTTAACTCGTCCCTCTTAGACCTAAATATTCTCCTCAATACCGTATTCGCCAACACCTTCAGCCTACGTTCCTCCCTCTATGTGAGCGACCATGTTTCACACCCGTACAAAACGACAGGGTTAACCACTTGATCAAATACATGAAATGGTGATACATATTGATAAAGGAAGTAACAGGAAGCAAGGAAATTCAATTCAGCGGATGTCGTATAGATGGCTCTGGTCTCTCTCGTGCACCACAGTTCAGGTATGCTAATTCTTGAGATTTATACCACACGGACAGACTTTAACATTTAATGGTGCAACGTCCATTAGCGAGATTACAGCTCGAGTCTTTTATACGCTGCATTATGAGGTGATCGGGAGGGACAGGATTTACTGGCTTACCGTTTCGTTTCTGGGAGAGTGGCTAAGGAAAATGATGTCAATAAACCTGCAAACGTACGGCTCATATTTACTGGCACCTATCAAAATTAATAATATTTAAATATAACTCTTCAAAGGCCGAATAACATCTTATTCTTTTAATAAAACCAACCACATGCACTAATTACTCAAATTTATTTTTGGAATAAAACTCTACATGTTTCGGACAGTTCCTCTGTCCATCATCAGGAGTTTTTCACTGTACACACAGTAATGGTATATTTCATACATGTTTGCTGACAGTTTGCGAGCAGGATCAGGACGTTCCGTCCCGATCCTGCTCGCAAGCTGTATGACATATACCATTGCTGTGCGTTCAGTGAAAAACTCCTGATGATGGACAGAGGAACTGTTCGAAACATGTAGAATTTTATTCCAAAAATGAATTTGAAAAATTAGTGCACGTAGTTGGTTTTATTGTAGGAATTTATTACGATGCACCGTCACCTGAACGTCAAAACCTGATAACGTCATATATTCTATGAACGTGTATTACAAATATATTGTTTATTTTTTTATTTACATTATGAACCAACAAATGTACATTTATAACTTTATTTTATTGTCAAATCATAGTAACACCGGGTGCGTTCATGTTGTTTAGCGGATGCGAATCAACTATACACAACTACCAAGAAGCACAATCACGTTCTGTTTTATTGCATTTTAAAACTAATTTAAGCTCCCAACAGAATTTTGATGTTTCATGACCTTGAGATAAGTGTAGCATTTGGCGGTTTTTATCAAACGTTTTTGTAATATTACTGTATATAAATTTTATTCTTGTTGTAACACGCCCTGATGATGGTCACAGGAGTTGTCGAAACATGTTGCAGAAGACTAACAATATGTGAGTGTAAATCTTTATACGGACGTTTCGAGACCACCTATCGGTCTCTTCTCCAAGGGTCAAGAAGTACGCTTCGCAGTAACGCAGAAAAGCGTAGACGCGGTGTACCGCAAGGCGAAAGGCTGAAATATCTAATGATTATTTATTTATCAATGTGTATTTGTTGGTTTATCACATAAGGAAACAACAGGATAACATCTTGAAATTCAAGGCTGTAATACATAAAGCCACATAAATTAAAATAATCGCTGTTTATTCTGATAATAAAGAAGTAACGCATAGCTCAGTCACTATAGTGAAGAGGCGACCGGTTTGTTACGTGAGGATGCATAGTTCGATTCTCAGCAGGATGAAATAAACTGTTTCTTCACTGTGTTCAAACCAGCTCTGGGGACCAATCTGCATTCAATGCACTTCATGCCGGGAGCTGTTATCTGGGACGTAAAGCATCCTGGGAGTAGAATTACCTCTCACCTTCATTCATTGCCATGGTTAACAATTCGTGGAGCTGTACCTCCACTCCCTCACACACCGGCATGCTGCGCTATTTAATTAAGTACAAGAAAACTTTACTTACCATTTTCCTAGGACATTTAGTGAAATGAATTTTGCTCATTCGCAACAATTGACTTCAATTCTCATTATCTGTTTCTCAAGAAAAACACCTCCTGAGGAAAGGACCGGTGAATATTTAGTATACAAACTGATCGAACGGAGGTTAAGCAACTTTTTGACCAACTGAGAAAATGTAAGATTCTTATTATAGATATTTTTCTTAATAATGAACCGAAAATTCCCAGAAATATAATTGGTTTTCCAAGATAGTTATTCAGTGTCATTTAAAAATACTTCAAACAATTAACCCCATAAACTTCAGTGGTCACTATATGTACCGCACAGTGGTCACTATATGTACAGCACAGTGGTCACTATATGTACCGCACAGTAGTCACTATATGTACCGCACAGTAGTCACTATATGTACCGCACAGTGGTCACTATATGTACCGCACAGTGGTCACTATATGTACCGCACAGTG
>Ga0123354_10013756_pt1 | contig 12579 bp, 4 predicted proteins | sample TergutLab28metaG_2_FD_97872 | JGI IMG/M metagenome (GOLD analysis project Ga0123354, IMG submission 97872) | Labiotermes labralis P4 segment gut microbial communities from Petit-Saut dam, French Guiana - Lab288 P4 | ecosystem: Host-associated > Arthropoda: Insects > Digestive system > Gut ... | reverse complement strand
ATTCATTTCAAATCTCGGGCAGTTTGGTATAGCTATAGGCTCGTATCTGTGAGACATTCATTTCAAATCTCGGGCAGTTTGGTATAGCTATAGGCTCGTATTTGTGAGACATTCATTTCAAATCTCGGCTTCGTTTAAGGTTCTTCGTCTTTTTCTCAGTCCCTCCAGAAAATTCGGAGATTAACTTCCTGAAACAGAGTTCTTCTTGAGAAGTTGATACTTCCGTAGCTTCCCTCATTTTATGACATCAGAGGTTTCAATACTGTGGTCACAAAACCCAACCACTTCTCCCTGTCATGTTCCCGATCAGTCTAGGCCACCATCCTATTTCTTTAAGATTAATTCTATAATTATCCTGCTATTTATCCCTGAGTTTCCCAAGTGGTTTCTATCTCTCACGTTTGCCCATTAAATCATGGTAGGTACTTTACCCCATACGTGCCAAATGCATCGCCCATCTTTTTCTTCTTGGTTTAACTACACCGATGATATTTGGTGAAGAGTACAAATCATGATGCACGTCATTGTTGTCAAATTTCTTGTATTTCCCCCTTTCCTCATCCCTCTTAGGACCAAATATGCTCCTTAGCACCCTGTTCTCGAACACCCTCGGCCTATGTTCTGAGCTCTTCCTTTGACACAACTTTTAAAAAGTAGCCCTTTCTTTGATACGTAGTATGGGTCTACACCAAGAATATCGCACTTTTGTCTACATTCTGCACAGTTCTCTTCCACTGCCTGTTTTCTCGTAACTTCTTTCTCAGTCGATATTTTTGTACATATTCTTTTAGTGGTCTAGAATTTTTAATCTCAATTTTATCTGTTACTCTGTGGGACTCCTCACAGTGACCCTCCATACAAAGAACACCACCAAAATTAATGCTTTGAGATGGATTCTAACCCAAAACTCCTGTTATAACAAACCAAGAGAGGGTTGTTCAAGAAAATTCAAGGACATTACCTCAAATTAGCTCACGAAAGCTTCCTTCCAAATCCTCCCATTTTTCATTCCACACTGCAAGTCTAAGTTCTGGACTACGGTCTACGAAGTCAGCCAAGTCACAAGATACTTAAAAATAAACGACCTTATAACACAGAAGTCCAAAATATGAACATTCAAGTCATAATGATGTTATGGTTCAAATACCAAAATTTAATTCAAACCTGAAGAAAGAGACAATATATTTGTCCGAACTTTGTTAACTACTACAGGATATTATTATTATCCAGAATACCGCAATATGACCCTTAATGTGTTTGTAAAGTTCAAACTTATGCATGTGCTGCTGCTATGTGTCTGTGCCAATTAACGTTTATTTGTAAGGATAATCCGAATAGATACAATAAAACCGGGTTAGAATTTGCAATTGTCAAACACATTTTTACATGTATGACGAGTTCCTGCTTAATAAAAGATAGAGGAACGCATTTTGTACAGTTCATTTCTAATTTCCACGTTCCAGTTGACTAGTACCGAGATTTACGTTTTCGCCACAAATGTGCAAAGCATGTGCCTTAAGCTTTATTCATAAGCTCAAAGTTACTGTATTTTTAAAGCTGCTATGTGATGTAACGGTATTATTTGATCTGTCGGAGGTGATATTTCTCATGTGACACCCACCTGACCGCACCTCTGTCGTTGCTAAAATTGGTTTCAGTACCGCTACGTCTCTGCAGTGTTGAAGATCGTCTCAGAGGAAGAAATGAAGGGTAAGGAGGACATGTAGGATGGCTCCACTTGTCTCGGCATTACTGGTAACCACAATACAGCTCATATATTTCGTCGGTGATTGCCACTCTCCTACGCTTAAAGAGCAAATGATTTTAAAACCACGTCAACGCCTGTCTGAACGAGTGTGGGTTCAAGGATTGGATTCCAATCACCCACGGATACACAAACACACAAAGACAGGGGCCAAACCTTTACGAAACTTAAATTATCCCTACTGTAAAATATATTTTTTTCTGTTCGTAATTAACCTTTTGGCGCCGGAATTATTTTTTTTTAATTTTAGCACACTCTGTATATAAAATGTGAATAATACAGGAACCAAATATGTAAGAATTATGAAACAAACTGCATTTTGAAGAGAAAAAAAAAACGGAGAGTATATACCATGTTTAAAATATTCAGTTCCTATATTTGTTGAATAAATATATAAAATGCAACTTTAGAGGTTAGCGGTGCGGTACGACCACTATAGTTGACATTAAGTGTCAGAAGGTTAAGCACCATGCCATAAAGAGAAGTAAGGAGAGGAGATATAGTTGCACGTATTTTAAACCTCGGCGTGGTAGGACAGCTTCACGCTCCAGCCGGTTTAAACTCAGGGGAAAATCTCCAGTCCCTGTGGTACGTGGTCTCAGAGCAGACGTGGATGCGTGTGGAGGAAAGATTCTCTTGCCATTACCAGGAATCGAACTTTGTTCCTCGATCATCCATGCCGTATTCTAGATACTAGGGTATATATTGTCTGAGACACCTCGTTATGGCATATTTTTTATGAATTAATTATATTGTGGTCTATTTATTGAAGCTCTCGGTAGCTCAACTAACAAGCGTACCGTCGAACGATTGGATGATAAAAGCAAAATAAAGTGGAAGTAATGTGGAAGGAAGAAGTAATGATGTAATTTGTTGTCCTAGTCTGGTACTTGTCTGGAAGGACCGACCAATGTCGCTACAGACCTCAGTCAGAATAAACGGCGTACCTGCCGGTTTGCACCGAACAATGCCATACTGAATGGAGTTACCACTTGAGCCAACTTGCTCCGTCCCTTCGGGCATAAAATTACACGTAGGCATGTAATTTGCTTAAGAATTGGTCGTATTATGCCGTAAACTACATTTTGTGATTTACTTTATGAATCGTACCATCGTAGCACAAGCCATGTACAGTGTGATGTTATGATTCTTAAGTAGATTATGACTTACTTCTCAGAATTACTTTCAAAAATGGCGGGAAACGAATCCTAAACATTTAGTGTGACGATCCAACTGGCAGCTAAATTTCTGTACCGACTGAATTATAACGTCCTCTTAATATATGTGCATTAATGTATGCGAAATTACTATATGCATATTAATATATGCCATTAATATATACGCATTAATATATGCACATTAATGTATACACATTAAGATATATTAATATATGAGCATTAATATATGCCATTAATATATACGCATTAATATATGCACATTAATGTGTACACATTAAGATACATTAATATATGAGCATTAGTATATGCACATTAATACATGCGCGTTAATATACATGCATTAATATATGCACATTAATGTATACACATTAAGGTACATTAATATATGAGCATTAATATATGCACATTAATATATGCGCGTTAATAAACATGCATTAATATATGCGCATTAATGTATACACATTAAGGTACATTAATATATGAGCATTAATATATGCACATTAATATATGCGCGTTAATAAACATGCATTAATATATGCACATTAATGTACACACATTAAGATACATTAATATATGAGCATTAATATATGCACATTAATACATGCGCGTTAATAAACATGCATTAATATATGCACATTAATGTATACACATTAAGGTACATTAATATATGAGCATTAATATATACGCATTAATATATGCGCGTTAATAAACATGCATTAATATATGCGCATTAATGTATACACATTAAGGTACATTAATATATGAGCATTAATATATACGCATTAATATATATGCACATTAATACATGCGCGTTAATATACTTGCCTTTACATATCCACATTAATGTATAAACATTAAGACACATTAATATATGAGCATTAATATATGCACATTAATACATGCGCATTAATATACACTCATTAATATATACAGCATTGTACTGCTGACTGAAGGTTACTAGCCTTACTTCTACACATCTGGGGACCGCCGTAGCACAGTGGATAAGGTGCTGTGCTACAAATCGGAAAGTCGCTGGTTCGATCCCAGCTGGTTTCAGTGGATTTTTTATTGACATAAAATCCTTCATATCGCACTATGGCCCTGGGGTCGACTCAGCCTCTAACAGAAATGAGTACCAGGAGTATTTCCTGGGGATAAATGCGGCCGGTGCGTAAGGCTGACAACCTTACCACTATCCTGTGCTGTTTTCACAAAATCTGGGAACCGTAACTTCCTGGAACCCTTTGGGTCACTCCAGGACTGTAACGGGACTGCTTTACCTTTACCTTTACTTCTATACATCTTCATCACAATGGGATTTGTGTTTATTAATGCTTTCATAACACTTGGGAACAAAATGGTGCATTGTACGGTGGGCGACGCAGGCTGCAGACTGAGTAATCAGGTGACCTTACTTGACCCATTCCCCCACCCTATGACACTTTCGCCAACATTTCCCACATGTCATTACACTAATACAAATAATGGGCTTATATAAAGTGCCGCTATTGCAGGATGTTGCACTGCCACATCCGCTGCCCACAGCTGTTTGTTGCTCCTGCCTTCTGCAGCATTTCGATACGAATCAGTAAGGAATGTTATTCTGCTGCGCTCTCTCATCTGGGTGCTATACATTTCAATACGATATTCTGTAATCTTTATACCTAATTTCGTTAATACTTTTATACATATTCTCCTTGCTCCCTTTCAACCTTTCTTCAATTATATTTTCTTTTTATCATTCTCTCATTACTTCTTTCTTCAGCATTCTTCCCATTTTTTCTTTCTTTGCTTCCTTCCTTCCTTCCTTCCTTCAAGTTCTACAATTTTCTTTTTTCTTTTTTATCCTTTCTTCCTTATTTGTCTTTCTCCCTTTCTTGAGTTCCTTGTTTTTTATCTACATTTCTTAATATCGTGTCTGTTGTTCTTTCTTTCTCCACGCAGCTTCCCTTGCTACTAATATTTTCCTCGTTCTCATACATTGCACTTTGAGTTCTCCCCTCAGTTAATCATCCATCACAAGAGCACTGCATATCTAGGCAATGTTGGCAGCAATTCTCCTTCGTGTTCTGTTAGCCCAGGATAAAAAGATACTGCTCTCGTATAGGCTATGTTTACAGAGATTTGTAGTGCTTATCTTGTCTTTCCGACAAATGCTGATAGTGTAATGTATCTCCAATGAGTCCGCGTTCTCTTCCTTCCTAATAGCCTTGCAGTTATTCAGGCACTAATCACTCTAGTTTCTACGATATGTAATGTGAGATGTTGAACTCTTCTTTAAGTAAAGGATTGAACAGACAAAACAGGGTGTCCAAAACATGCATTTATCTGGGATTTTTCCTTTCTGCTCTTCAATATCCTTAGATGCCACATTTCTTGTCCCCCGTGTCAAACTAACAACATTATTAATAAAACTTCGACAACAGGGGTTTGTTTATAATTGTATTTGAATATCATACGAGGCTCAGTATTTGTGTGTGTTAAGGGCACTGATTAGCTTTAGTCTGAATTATGAAATTTAATCTACGTCACTCAGTAAGCATGCGCATACAATAACTACCAGGATTACAGTTTAATAATTACAGCTAGCTAAATCTTTAAAATATCGTACGCTATGAAGAACTTCTCCTCTAGTGGTTCGTTCTTAGACATTAGACAACCCTGACCTAGCATTATATACAAGATCAAGCATGTCCGCTACATGTTTTAGACACAAGTGCTTGGCAACACAGCGTCTTCGTGAAATCCCTCTCTGTGTCGTTGCTGTGCAATGACGAGTTTATCTGTCGGTATGTCCTGGCTCGTGGAATCTTATTTCAAATTCATCTCTCATTTCTGTCTTTCATTCGAAGTCATATTATTATCACAACATTATGTCCTGAAAAAGTAGCAGCATAACGTCTTTCCCCTGGGACATACCGCACTAGAAGTAAAGTTGGTCTTTCGCCTCCATTTCAGTGCCAAGCTTGAAGATGCGTGCAGTTACGCTGCCCCAATGTTTATTGGAATTGTACTTAATTATACACAGAAAAGTATTTGTCCTCTTTGTTATATATAGATATTATAAACACTTTGTTTATTTTCCCTGTCATTATTTACCTTATATGGTCTTACTGCAATTAGGTGCATGAGGGAATGTTAATTTCGAACACAGTACTGTGGCGTGTTGAGCTTGTTGACTAAGAGGAAGGGACATGGATATCTGTGTGACTGGAATTAGCCTACTTTCGTCTCAACAGAGATCAAAATAACTAAAACAGATACTCATGTGTGTCTTTGTCTTAACCTTATTGTGTTGTTGGCGTAATCTAAAACACGAACTCTGTGACTTACTTCACCCCCTGGGAAGTAGGCCCCTGTTATGGACTCCTAATTTATGAGCATGTTATCTACAAGAATTAATCTCTGTCTTGGTTGGTTTACGTAATGTTTCTAACACACATGTAATAGTAACATCTAGAAACAGAAGTATTGCTGTGTCGAGCTGGGAGTGGTAATTGGCAAAGAGTTTCTATTTAATGGAAGTGATATAGACATGACATTGTACTGCCACATATAGAACAAACCTACTCCGTTTTCTGACATTAAATTTTGTGATAAAACACTGTGAAAATGCAGTACACAGTTTTAACGGTTCTCCACAGAATGCTTCACTCTCACTAAACTTATTTATTTGACTCTGTAACTGCAGACTCCCCCCGACCGTTACTTTCCGGAGGAACCGACGCAAGTGATCAAGTCAGAAATAAGTACACATACGGTCAAATATGTATGTACATGGGAGTCCATTTTAAAGCCAAATTCCAACACACTGAGACTTAAGCGGCTGCAGCATGACCGCCATGCCGTCAGTGTTTTCGCCCAGCAGTATACTTCCGCCACATTCGTCTCGTTGTACGCATTTAAAAAAAATATTTTCATAATATATTTTTTTTTAAAGTCGTAGGTCTGAAATTGCGTAAACTTACGCTGTGTAAATCCTAGAATGTCTGTAAACGTTTGAAGCATGTATGAATTTTAAAACCTGCATCAGCTGAAGAAATTTCGGGAAAGCTCCGCACGGCATTCCATTGGTTGTTATATTTGTTAAATTGTAAACCAAAAAAATACACACACTGCTTTCAAAAAGTCCTTTGGTTATTATTTATTTATTTATTTATTTATTTATTTATTCATTCATTCATTCATTTATGCAGGCAGGCAGGCAGGTAGGCAGATAGATATAGAGAAGGACGGACGGACGGACGGACGGACAGACATATATGTATATATACAGGTAGGTTAGCTGGTACGTAGTTAGCTCGGTCGACCATTCTGCTGGTTGGTCACTTGTTTGGACTTTAGATACTTTGTTACTTACGTTGAAAGTTAGTGTTATTCAGTAAATTGATTTATCTTCCGGTTTGTGGGTTGGTTAGTTAATTAGTTTATTTTACTACCACATAGGATAAAGCAGAATTTCTCGTAAAGTTCGACAAAACAGTGATCTAGAATAATTCCAATTACAGATAAAACTAAACGTATGATCGTGACATGACATCAAAATCGGATACAACGTGAGGCAAAATATAACCACAAGTCTTACGTCATTTGAGGACATTTGAGATGTAATGATCGATAAAAAGAATAGAAATGGGATTTAAAATCACGATAAAATCGGAAGATGCAAAAATTTTGAAAATACTTAAGCAAGTAAGCCCACTGAATTTCCTTCTTTCAGATTCCCAAATTTTAAGTATTAGATGAGTTTGGAATACATTCATAACTTGCGGCGTTTTGTATCTGTAATTTGCGGTCCGCGGTGGCTCATTTGGTTGAGGCGCTGCGCTACAAGCCGGAAGACCGCAGGTTATTGAGATTTTTCAATCTTTCCGGTTGCAATATGTTCCTGGGGTCGATTCAACCTCTATTAAGAAAGAGAACGAGGGGTTTTCTGAGGGTAAAGGGGGCAGGTGTTTATGGCTAACACCCTTGCCACCTTCCAGTGCCAGTTGTCTAGATCGTTCAGGATATTACATCACAAAGAACTTAGTCTTCTATAAAAGTAATCTACCATTGTTACTTACATACTCCATGGTGCAGAGTCCTTCTTGAGAAGCTAACTGGTTTGCAGCTAGTCAAGAAATTCTCCGCATTTCACGGAACCCGAAGGTTCATTACCCCACTCACAAGCGTCCGCCACCTGCAAGCATCCCCCATGTGAGTGTTTCTTAACATAAGTGTTTTACTGGGAGGGGTTGTTAGCACCTCGCCCAACCCCCAAGCTGGAGGACCACCCCTCGTCGGTTGTCCGTGACTGCTTATTCAATTTATTCGCAGTTACCCTCCTTGTCGGAGGCTGTTCGTCTATCCGCAACCCACTACTTGGAATCTACTATTATTAGGACAGTGAAAATAATAGAATTTTAAATTATATCAATACGCTTTAATGAGGATGACTAGCAGTTCGTACATAATTTTGTTGATGAAACTTCTGGAAGATATTCACTTGGCGGAACGAGAGTGAGGTTAGAGAATATCATGAAGTTGGGCACTAAAATAAACAAGCTCCTAAGAGGAAAGTACATGAGGAAGAGCGCGGACTGGGGTGTTGGTGTTTCAAACTGCGGGTTTTGTTGTCAGAAAGTTAACCATGTAAAGTTCCTATTCCTTTGTATTTTGGAAAACCGTGAAGTCAGGGCTTTGTCGTTGAACGAATTTGAATGAATGACTAAATAAACTAATGAATATATCAAACTTTTTGAAGTTACAGACGTTATTGTGCAACATTTTATGTGGTCAAACCGGAAGAAATTAAGTGCCGTTAGAATAACAATTTTTTACTTGATAAATACTTGATCTAATACAGCGTTGTAAAACGATTAACTGGCCCGACAGAAGGATGAAAAATATGGCGACTAAGAAATAAGCTTGAGAGTATGAAAGTACTGACAAGCGGGAAGTTATGTAACTAACCATAGGAAGAAAGTATTGCTTTGTAGCTAGATAAAATGATTTGGGTCCCTACAAATGCTTTATGGTACATATCCGTTTGGAAAACACAGGAACAATTTTATTTACTTATGTATTTATTTTTATTTTGTATTTATTTCTTTACGTTCGTGGTAACAGAGTCTATAGACATGGTGGAATGTTTAGTAAATGACTGAGTGTAAAGGGCGCAGAAGGAAGCGGTCGTGGTCTAATTTAATACTATTCCGGAATTTGGTTAGAGGTACTGGGGAAAAATACGAATACTTTCAGTCAGCACAGTTGAAGACCGAGACGGGATTTGAATGTTGGACTTACTGAATATGAAGTATGAGTACGAACCACTCAATCCAACGTTCCGTGGAAACATATTACGAGCGGGTTGTTAGGAATCAAACTGTACTAAATCGTCCGCCGACTTTTTATTTGTACGATGTCCGTACTGTTAGATATCAACTGTACAGCACTCTCTATTCACTTATTAAAAGTAGTCTCCACTTTCCATATGAATACAAATCTCTGGAACCTTTACTTATTTTCAGTCCTGTTTCATATTAGGGGTTTTCTGGTTCGAGTGTGATTGGAGATATCATCTATCTTCACTGTGTTTTCGTATTCTTTCTCAGACGCTACAAGCAACATTGGAATAGTTTCTTGAACTAACCAATCGTCAGTTTCTTCCACATAGCAGCCCATCATTCATGCCGTATTTCCTTCGACGCCACATACACTCGGTATCTAAAATAAACTTTTTTAAAAATCAGTGAAAAGTAACACATTTTTATTCTTCTTTGTGCGCGCCTATCGATAGTGAATCGCAAAATACATGTTGGCAAGGGCAATGGAGAGGAATTAAGCACTGAGTTGATGTCTCGTAAACCTTCTCCGTGCTTCTCATCTCTTTAAGATAATGAAGTACAATTGAACGAAAGCCACAGAGTAACGATTTGTATAAATTTCCATACTTGTGTGATTTGAGGTTCACACAGCCTTATTGATGAAGTATATATTATTCCAGGATACAGTTAAAAATTGAGTGGCAATAATTTGCCTACTTTTCGGGAAAGCTTTCTACATACTTTTTCAGTGTACTTCAGAGGATTCTTGAAATAAAGCCCGAAAAATCAGTAAATAATTACCAATCAGTACGGCGTCATATGTCAGAAGACTAATCTTCCTTTCTTGACCTGCCAGTGACGAGTTTGGTTGTATGATGAAATCTAAGGCACGAATAAGACGACTGGTACAGTACCATAACGTGCTTTTAATGGTGTGAAGATAAATTAGTACAAAGAGAAAGCAACTAAATTGGAATAATTTCAAAGTGATGAGTAAATCACTCTTTAGTCGATACCTCTCAAACGGCGCACTGCAGTAAAAGTACTTTCACACTGCCGAGAAATTTGGCTCAGGTCTAAATTATACTGGAGTGACAATGAGTTTGGACCGAACCTATCACGAAGGAGCTAGTACTCCTGCCTGTCCAGCATATCCTTGGTGAGATTCTTTACCGAAAGTCCCCATTCCTGAAGTCTTTTGAAGGGAGATTTCTTCATTTTCGCCATGTAAATCCTGAGGAAGTACCTTAAAATGGATCAGGATTCTTTAGTTCCAGATTTTTTTTCAAATAAGTTATAAAAACCTTTAAAGACCTAAATGAACCTGAACTTTATATAACGTTTCCATTCGTACCGCGCAGTAAACACGCTCTATCCCTGTTACAGAAGCATATAAATTAGTGTAAATAGTCACCGATTTTCTGTATACCACACGAAACCCATAAATGTATTCTGTGGGCAGAATTTAGAATTTTTTAATGCCAAAAGTGACTCTATATACAATAACTATTGCGTACATGGTTAATAATCTCACACTCATGCATATTGTATTTATAAGAAGAAATAACACTGGGCCACCCAGAACAACACAAAGATATGACCTGAAACACACCACGGTCACGCCCATATCCATCAAAATCTTATATTTCTCACGAATTTTTCGATTCTTTGATATGTAACTAATTATACCATGGTGCAGGTTTTACAGTTGTCGTACTAGGACGTTCACTTGAAGGATTTCTTCTTCAGTATATTAAATTAGCATTGCAAATAATTTGAGATATTTAGCTGGTATCGCGATATAACCGACATTGTTTGTGTCCGCATGCGGCTGGTTCTTTAACCTGACAATCTACGAGAAATATTCAGGAAATTCTCCGTAAAGTGAAACCACTTGTTCATGCACCAGTTTCGTTTTGCAACATAAAAGCTACGCAAGTCCTGAGAATGTATGTTTTACTCACGTGTGTTATGAATGCAAGACATTACGAGTACGTAACAATGAGTCCATACAGTTCACGTTTTTTTACAATAATAATAAACACTTTCACTGTCTCACGATATGCCGGAGGGGGTTGTCCCCCCCCCCCAACTTAAAACGCGGCTTGTCAAGGTTAGAACCCCTCTGCAGGGCAGACTATATAGCAGACCCCCAATCACCCCCACTTATCAGTCTTGAATTGTGTACAGACGACACGGCGTACCATGAAGACTAGCTGCAAGGTACGTACCATGGCTTCTTCCCTCATTTCGGTCCACGTTCCAGGGGTTAACGAGTTCGTGCCAGACACATCCTTCACTGGGATTAATGTTCGTTTATCACAGATAAAAACTGATAGTTAACAGAATTAACCGACTGAGTATGTGTTTTTTCAAACAAAACCAATGTCTAAAGGAAAATTGACAGAATTCTACTACGAAACAGGAAGTCATGTTCTGCTGTTGACAAAACTAGCGAACAAGACAAATATTGCTATACGGGGTGATGTAAATTATATTGTCACTCTATCTAATATGAGGAGAACAACCCTCAATTTTTTCTATTTTATTGATTTGAAAAACTTATACTGGTATAATTATAATAATATTTATAATTATAGTACTAATTAAACAAAAACATCTTACGCGCCACGTATGTAACACGTAAACATGTTCTGTGACCTTTGGAACCTGTCATGTTCAGTGCTCGATGGTCAAATATTTCTCTGCCCTGAGCAAACCTCCCAAGGAGAAAACATTCTAAGTTGGAACTGCTTTTTCGATCTGAGGAAGTACGCCGCAGAGAACATGTTCTGATAATTATAAAGACCAATCATGGCGAGAGATCTTACGTGTATGTAGGTCTTAAAAAAACTGTGCGTCATTTTTGGTTTTGTCCGAATTTAATCAAAATCTGAATTTATCGACACTTATTAGTAAAAAGAGCCAAATATGACATTTAAAAAGAAAAATGTGTCCGATGACAGTCACACTGATGCAGGCAGAAGGAGGCGGAGAGGAAAAACATGACGAAGTCAGGAGTCGCTTTTCGCATCTGTTTTGTGACAGTGCCTGATAATGATAGAACTTACTATAGCCAGATACTTTTTCAAAAAACTAAAAATCATTAGTTAGCCCCCAAATTCAGTGCCCCTTTTCAACTTTGAAGCAGAGTAGTGTAAAACACTAGCACCAACATTTCTGCACGTATGCCCACAAATTGCATTGATTTTTTTTCATATGATCTCGAAAATAAATAGCAAATATTTCCCTTAACAGCATTAAAAATTTTGTATTTATTGATATGGAATGCCCTCTATATTTATTGATATGGAATGCCCTCTATATT
>Ga0123354_10013755_pt1 | contig 12579 bp, 4 predicted proteins | sample TergutLab28metaG_2_FD_97872 | JGI IMG/M metagenome (GOLD analysis project Ga0123354, IMG submission 97872) | Labiotermes labralis P4 segment gut microbial communities from Petit-Saut dam, French Guiana - Lab288 P4 | ecosystem: Host-associated > Arthropoda: Insects > Digestive system > Gut ... | reverse complement strand
GGGTGGTGTGGTATCCGTATGCAGGCTTCAGCCTGCATCCGGATACCACACCACCCCAGCCAAACCACAACGTAACACCAACACACATCGAACCAGAACAATACAACCCATGAAATAACTCAAAAAATAAGTCGCAAGCTCCTGAGGATGATGTATTAACATCCAAAACATGTTGAGCATTAAATAATGAAATAATAAAGCAAGTGACATCAAGTTGGTCTCTCTTTATTCAACTATGGTGACGTGGTATTTTAGTGATATGACATCAAGGCTGACGGGATGGGATAACCATGTACCACACATAGAATTTATGAGAAATTTTTACTTACAAATTCTTTGTAGAAAAACCAGCAGAGGCATAGGAACGAGGCGTAAAGGGAAAGATAATATTAACATGCATCCTCAAAAATAATATGTGAGGCTGTGGACTTGATTGGTAAGGCTCTAGATAGTGTCCGACAGCAAAGTGATGTGAGCACTGTAACCAATCTTGTGGGTTTCATAAGAAACCAGGACTCAAGCCAGGCTCTTCACTGCGGTGTCAGCGATGGTCAGCTGGGCACCAGAGCCGTTCTGGACACTGCAGACGAAAGCAAAATTTCTGCCTGTGCCTGAGAATGAACCCCGGTCCTCGTTTTGTCCAGTCTGTAGCCTAGTTCTTTTTTGTATGTGAAAATGGCTTCATGTGCGATTAAATACTATCAGAGGGCCGTCATTTGCCCTCTTCTGATGCAGAGTGAGGGCACGCCGATGATTAATGATTCTCATAACCACTGAACAAACTTAGTAACACTAACTGCTAACTGTGTGAGTTGGCATAAGTATTTGTGATGGTTGTTGTAAGGGTTGCGGGTCTCTTACTTCCTGTTGTTGATCATAAAGATGGCAGTGTAGTGAAAGGCATGACAGCAGTAGGAAGGTCTCTTGCCCCTGGTCTCATGACCAGTCTGGATACCTGTTTTGGCATCTGGTGGCTATTTGCTTGTCCTCAATTGCAACCTAACAATGGCATTCCCTTAGGCAGGGGACTTCCCTAATATGGGCAACATTAGAGGACACAGGGGAAATTGTTTTATGACGCTGTTTTCCTTCCTTTGTCACACTTTGACACAGCAGTTTAGCAAGTGGACAAATTAAGAGCAATCGAAAAACTGGTCAGTTCTAGAGTTTTTGTTTACAGTCATAAAATGTTCAATTGCACTTTAAGGACAGGCGACAGACATTTTGTGTGGCTGTAAATCTTGAAATATAAGAAGTGAAATTCGGGGTCATTTTAACAGACTATGGCCATTGCTGCCTTCGGGTGTGTGACGCCATGTACTTCTGTATATAGGTAAAGCTCAGTTGAAACCTGATGGTACACGGCGACGCACGGTAGGGGAAGTGAAGGGGAAACATGAGAATGGAATGGGTAGCCAGTAGTCTTGCACTCTACCTCAGAATATGGTGTATCCAGCATTACTACCGTTGATGAGCACACCTCGGCTGCCAGCAGTCGACTGAACTGAACCCCCCGCCGATTTAAATGGACTCGTACGTTTCGCTGGTTTCTGCGCGTGTGCCATCACATTTCAAACGTGCTCTACAATTCTTTCGTAGGAATAGGCTGTCTTCTTTTTTTCTTTTCTTCCTCCTCATTCTTCTTCTTCTTCGGGGCAGAAGACCAAACTACACGGCATCCTACCCAGAACTCAGCTATTTTCACACTCACTGTGCCATGATTTATACTTAAATGTAATTTCGGTTGTCACTTTTAAAGGAAGACCATGGAATTTGATGTGTGTTGGACCGTGCATCATTGTGATAACTGAAGAATAAAAACCAACTATATGCAACTTATTATTTTATTGTACTTCTTATAGGCTTAACATGTTTCGGGCACTACTATGCCCATCATCAGGAGCTCGCGACTATAATGTTGGTTACCACATTGGTCATTTCGTTCTTGGCTGGAATAGTGTTCGGTCTGCAAGCTAAAGCACGACTCGTGCTTTAGCTTGCAGCCCGGACACTATTCCAGCCTAACCGCACCTAACCTCCAACATACTGCAAACCAAGAACGAAACGACCAATGTGGTAATCAACATCATAATCGCGAGCTCCTGATGATAGGCATAGTAGTGCCCGAAACATGTTGAACCTATAAGAAGTACAATAAAATAATATGTGGCATCTAGTTGCTTTTTATTCTTCAGTTAAGACCATGGAATGTCTACATCTGACGTTCTCGCAGTATGAGTGTTAAAAGAATGGTGTCCTGCGGCGTGTGACGCCGTGCAGTTTGATACGAAGAGACAAAAGTTTAACCGGTTGATAGAGACAGCAGCATCTTATAAAACGTTGGGGTGGAGGGAGCCCTTTTAATAGAGGTATAAAAAGCCAGAAGACCATCTAATTAAGTATTAAATTAAATTAAATCCCTACAGCACGTCCTTAGAGACAAACGATTTAATTTTATGTATTCCATGGATGTAAACACGATGGGATCCCAAAGTGTGCATAGCATCTTGAGACACAATTGACAAAATAGGCCTGAGGATGACTAATCTATAGTCGAAACATGTAGCCTTATAATTACCTTGAGTGATAAAGTGATTGTGCTGACGTACACTATTTAATATTGTAGCAGCTGATAGATTCATTCTACCTAGTAGGAAATACCCTGCGAATTATTTAGGCTTTCGCAAGGGTGTGATTTGGGCTGACTGTCCTTCCGGAATGTGGCACCGCGCCAAAGGGTAATTGTTCCCCGATGTTTCGAGGCGACACAGTGGTCTCATCTTAAAGGGTCGAAATGTCTACATTCCAGAAGGGGGCTCAATAAATTACCTTATTCAGAACACACCTTCACAGAGATATACAAGAAAGCCCAACACTGCACAGTCACCTCATCTCATTCCAGCTGCTGCACAAACCTCGCCAGTTCTAACAGGTTTGTAAAAGTAATGGAGTTTCAATAGGATGAGAGGAATGAAGTCCGAATGGCATTTGAATGAATTTGACTTCATTGTTACGCTGGCAAGAGATATATGACACCTGCTGTAAAGTTTTATGACGAATGGTACAGACGGCAATAGCTGCAAGTGGCATTATCCTGGATAAGTAATACACACAGCCCAAACTAAAGTCTATTCACACCAGCACTGTTGCTGATTTCTCTAATTTACATGGAAGGACGAACGTACCCTATGGCTGGAGGCCAGAGAATTGTGGGTCTATTCCCGAAGTAGGCAAAAAATTTTTTTTTCTGTCCGCGTCTTGAAGGCGTATAGTGAGAGTGGAATTTCAGCTCCACCCATTCTTAACCTCGCCACTAGGAAGGGTGAGTGTTTAACTTCACGCTCCGGTCGCTTTACCCCCAGGAAAAACCCCGGTACCCATTGCATAGTAGCGTTGGTGGGCCCCAGAGTCTAACCTCTTGCCCCTACCGGTACTGGAACATCGAACCGTCCACTTCGTAGTCTTGTCGTTAAACCGACTACGCTGACTTTGCTCTCTGAAGAATATAAGGGAAAATCAGTGTATTGAACTAATAGCCTACAGATACACTCGATCAATATGGGCGAAGATTAATTTTCTTTCGTAGCTTTTAACACAGACTTTCTGTATAGGAAGATCTAACAGAAATCCACCTAGTTGTGTGGATGATGAAATATGTGAGGCAGACGTGACCTTTCTATTATAAGTTCATATCAAAAGCTGAGGTTAAAGACCGTAGCATAGAAGGTAACAGGCAGCCTTACAAAAACTGTGATCCTTTGTTATAAGTGGTATTTATGGTACATCGCTTAAAAACCCCCATATAATAAATACATTCCAACCCTTACTACGGTATTTCATACCTGGCAGGTGAAACAGACCCTCCCATCCGCCCCCCTCTTATTACTTTTGGCATTGAATTCGACCAGGATTTGTACAATTGCCGTAATAGTGGATGGATCAGTTTATCTAGAAGAGAGAGAAAAACAGGAGAGCCTCCAGAAAGGTTAGATATACGTACTTCAGATGACGGTCTTTTCAACAGAGTGGAGTTCGTCGGTTGACACAGACGTTTCGGGGAAACACGCTGCTTTCTCTTTCAGGGTGACGGAATCCCTGAAGATGGAGACAGCACGGTTCTTCCAAACGTGACTGTCAACCTGCGGACCTTCACAGAGTCAGAACAATGAATACAGGCATGCATCGCTTAACGACGGGGATACGTTCTAAGAAATGCGTCGTTAGGCGATTTCGTCGTTGTGCGAACGTCATAGAGTGTACTTACACAAACTTAGATAATTTATATATATATTTTTTTTTTTGAGAGAGGCCATCCAGTAAGTAAGAATTTTCATGTTTTATCAAGGTTTAATGTGAACGAAATGGGATCCCACTGAGTAATATTTTTACTGTACCTTAATTGTTGTACTTAGTTGGCCTGAAGATGGCCGGTCACGGCCGAAACATGTAGCCAAATATTACGTAATTGTAAATATTGCATCCTGTTTGAGGTATGTTGTGTATTGACGGTGCGTAATATACAAATTAGATAGTACAGTGTAGCCTGCTACACACCTATGCTATATGGTACAGTCTATTGCTCCTAGGCTACAAACCTGTACAGCACGTTACTGTACTGAATACTGAAGGCAATTGTAACACAACGGTAAGTATTATGATACTGTATTATAGTTCACCCTAGAACAGCCCACGAAGTCCCAGAAGGGGAGTACAGGTATAGCTCTACTTCTTCTGTAACCTCGGCGCTATATGAGTGTAGCTTTACCTCCAGAAAAAATCCGGTAGCAATTGTGTAGAAGGATAGATGGGCCCCAGGGCCGGTCTGGACGGGTGCGGAAAATCTCGACCTCAACGGGATTCGATCCCCTGACCATCCAGTCCGTAGTCAGTCGCTATACCGACTGAGCTATCCTGGCGCTTATAATATTATATTATAATATTGTGATATAATATTATAACCATATGGAACCACCGTAGTATATACGGTCCGTCGTTGACCGAAACGTCGTTATGGGGCGCATAACTGTACTATACTTCGCAAAATATCGGCCTCGGAAGTCTGAGAGTCCATACGCAGTTAATTGCTGAAGGTCTGGTTCATAACCTACTTACTGGGGGAGGAGCAGAGTAGAAGAAGGCGAAGCAAGATGCGGTAATAGGGAGAATGAAATACACAGGAAACAGTGACAGAGGAAGTAAAAAACAAAATAATAATAATTGAGGGTAAGGTAGTAAGGCAAAGGAAAGAGAGAGCGTTAGAGTAAGGTGGAGAGATAAAAGAAGAAATGAAAGAGACGGCAAGAGATAACATACAGAAAATGAGAATAAGGTGTGAAGAATCAAATAAGAAAGGAAAGAGACGGCAAATAACATACAGAATGTGAGAATAAGGTATAAAGAATGATATAAGAAAGAAAAGAGAGTTTCAGAAATAAAACATAACAATATAAGCAAGGTAGAATACGTGTAAACTAACATTATGACGCCTTTCGTGTGACAATTTCTGCAACGATGTGTGATGTTGTGCCTAATGACACTGTCAACAATGAGCGGTGAGCAACAACGCTTTGACAGATCATTCATGTAGCCGGTAACAGTAAAACACACTTGAGTCTTCATGTAAAGTACCAGATATTTTTCCCCGATTTTAACCAAATTTAAAATCCATCAACAGATTTTCACATAAATCCCAATATCAAATAGCGCGGAGATACGCATGTTGGGAGTCGCGCTGTTACATGCGAACAGACAGACGAACTAACAGTCTGATACCATTTCAGTCGAAGACAGCGTCGTCGTGGCGATTTAATGTCGCCGACAAAAAGAAAACGTACTTAGGTCTACATGTAAGCCCCCCCCCCCATCTTATCCAAATTTGGACTGTCTTCAGATTCGCTGTTCGATTCCAGCTGCTGTCAGTGGATTTTTCATTGACATAAAATTCTTCCGATCGCACTATGGCCCTGGGGTCGAATCAGCCTCTAACACAAACGAGTACCAGGAGTATTTGCTGGGAGTAAAGGCGGCCGGTGCGTAAGGCTTACAACCTACCACCATTCTGTGCCGTTGTCACGAAATCTGGGAACTTTAACTTCTTGGAACCCTCTGGGCCCCTCCGGGCCTGTAATGGGACTGATTTACCTTTTACCTTCAGATTTTCACAACAGTTAACAATATCAAATTTCGCGGAAATCCGTCCGGTGGGAGTCGTGTAGACGGACGGACGTAGGCACATGAGGAAGTTAATGGGCGTTCATCGCGGTTGTGCAGTTGAGTCTAAGAAAAGCCGCTGTAGGTGCGTGCGAACTGCGTCGCTCAGCTTTCATAAAACACGGTGTTATCAGCTGTGCTACTCAGGTGCACACAAACCGGCGTGGAATTCGCCCCACTACCCTGGGAACTACAGGTATTGACAGAGGTAAAGATACGATTAGCAAACTGGCAGGAAAAGCACAGGTGGATCCCACTTAGATAAGGCCTCTTCAAGAGATAAGGCATGTATATTCTGAGACATGAAACAAGTCAAGCCAAGTGCAGGCGCACCGGATCGTATTTCTTGTTGGGAAGATCCTGAGAAATAATAAACCGGTTTCGATTTATATCGATAAGAAAAACTCATCTGTCTTTTCGCTTAATTACAAGACATCGAAGTTGTTAAGGCGGAAGATGGAGTTGAGTGTTCAGCTTCGCGCCCCGGCCTTTTTACCTCCCAAGTAATGAGTAACATGAGGATGGATGAGCCCCCGGAGCCGGTCTGGATGCTGTGAAGTACAGAAAAACCTCTGATCATGCCGGGAATCTAACGCCGGTTCCACGGTCTGCCAGTCCGTAAACTGGTCACTATAATGACTGAGGTATTCCGCCTTATACAGGGATTAATCTCAACACAGACACTCCCCAACTTATGTACTTTCATACTTAAGTGATTAAAAAAAAAAAGGGAGAAAAGAATCGATATAATAGGATTTTTGAAAGGCGAACAGAAATTTTTGCTTGCGGGGATGAGAGGGCAACAGGACGACGGTGGCGGAAGAATACTGTTGGGCGATAACACAGGCGACGGGGCGGTCATGCTGCGGCCGTTCAGGTTCCGGTGTGTTGGAGTTTGGATTTCAGTCGCACTGCTATGTACGCGCGTAGATATACTGTATGGTTGACCGCATGCGTAATCAATTACGACTTGCGCAAAATTGAACTTTTGTGGCGTAACTACTGCATACGTCGGGGAAGGTCTGTATTATCCGTTTTATTTTTGATCTAATAAACGGCTGTCCATACATTCAGACCATCTGACTTCCTTAATTTAACTGGCAATACAATAAGGCAGGTCTGCACAATGGACAGAATTCCTCTCCTACTCGGAGTATCCCGGGTCCCAGTTCTAGGCCGGAGATCTGTTACACTGACCCTCGACTTTCCCATTGATTTGGCACACACTGGGATAATACCGCAAAATAAGCCACGGCCTTTCGTTTCTACACAAACATATCATTTTATCAGCGCGTGTGTGTGCGTGGGTAAGGGTCGGTGGATATCGGTCCGTTCAGTCCAACAGAAACGATTTCATTAATCATCATGTTTGTACCGTGCATCAATGACTATTAAAATACTTTATTATCCAACAGATGCACAAATATATAATTCGTAGATACAATTAGAATTATTATAAAATATTTAAAATTGCTCCAACATATTTCGGATCACAAGGGATCCATCATCAGAGAGCTCTATACAGTGCTTGGCTAAAATTACAGTAACGGTTCTATCGTTTCCAGTTGGTGTTATGGCAGCATATTTACCCGTGGTGCGTGTGTGTACTGCACAGTCTAGAGAGTGCTCTCTAGACTGTGCAGTACACACACGCACACACGCACCACAGGCAAATATGCTGCCATAACACCGACTACGTCCATATCAACGGATAAGATAGAACCATTACTGTAATTTTAGCCAAGCACTGTATAAGGCCCTTGATGATGGATCCATTGTGATCCGAAACATGTTGGAGCAATTTTAAATATTTTAAAATATTTTATAATAATTCTAATTGTATCTACGAATTATATATTTGTGCATCTGTTGGATAATAACGTTTTTTAATCGCTTGTATTAATCTTGGAATAAAACCACGCAAAGCAATGCCACCCAACAGTCATACTCAATGCGTTGTTCTGTGTGTAAATGTGTACTGTATTACTGCCACCGGGTGTCAACCTAATTGCAGTGAACAAATATATCTAATACTTTCCCACTATCAACAATAATAACATAGCGGCCATGCGAAATATCAGGGACCCTTTACTATAGGCTCTGTAATTCTGGAAGATTATGGACATCAAATGTGTGAACATTAGTGTCTTAGAGGGTAATATTTTCTATGGAAGTAGCTACTTAAGGAATTCGAAAACCATGTAACTTTATTACATGTGGTTCTTTCCGCCACGTGGAGGCCGAGGGAAATAATTATTGAGCTTTGCGTTTGACCCGACCAAGCAAACAACCACAGAAGTCAGACATGATATCACCGAGACTGGATATGAAGGTAGACCATAGGCATAAGCACAGATTACAAATAGGGCAGCGACATTATTTTCGGGACACAGAAATAAAAACAAAAAATCGCCACGACGCCTTGCGGGTTAACTACCAGGTAAACTATTTGATTATATACACATATATAAGGTAAAGGTAAATGTAAAGTGATCCCGTTACAGGCCCGGTGTGGCCCAGAGGGTGGGTAGTGGTATAGCTCTATTCTTCCATGACCGCGGCACTAGAAGGGGGTGAGTGGACAGCAGCACGCCCCGGCCGCACTTTACCCCCTGGAAATACCCGGTACCCAAGGCCGGATGGGGCCCTGGGCCGGTCTGGACGGGCGGAGAATCTCGTCCCCACCGGGATTCGATCCCGGACCGTTCAGCCCGTAGTCAGTCGCTATACAGACTGAGCTACCCCACACATATATAAGGACGGCTCATTAATTATGGTAATAATTGGAGCTAGACTGCTTACAGAAAAAAATATTTAAAGAAAGTTCTGCTCGGGACTTCTTATAAGGTGTCATGAAGTTGTGAAAGTGCACTGCGGGGAGGAGGTGAGATCTCACGCCTCTGTTTGCTTTTAGCCATTTGTTTGTTGGCTTGAGGTTTGCCCAAGTCCTTCAGATTCCCTCTAGTGCCACCATGCAGTGCATGTAGCAACTTGAGAAACGCGTAAAGTGGGCCAAGCAGACACTTTGCATCATGCATTGTGTGTATTTGTGTTTTGTCTGCAAGAAATTTTAGCGGACGTAATTTGAAGAAGGAAGAAATCGAAGGGGAAGAGTGAAACAGATAGAACCAATATAAAAGTAAAGACAGAAAATGCGGAGATAGACAAAAGAACATAACTTGAGACAGGAAACAAGAAAGAAGATGCTAGCATAAGGAATAGCATTGATATGGAGATAAAGGTCGACTTATAACGTAACGTCGCGGTGGTGCAGTTGGTTGAGGCACTGCGCTACAAGCCGGAAGGTAGCGGGTTCGATTCCCGATGGTGTAATTGGAATCCTTCCGGCCGCACTATGGATCTGGGGTCGACTTAGTCTCTAACAGAAATGAGTACCAGGAATAGTTCTTTGTGGGTAAAGGGGACCGGTGCGTAGGGCTGACAACTTTGCCATCTTCTTGTGCCGACTGTCTTGAAATCTGGGAGCCTCAAACTCCTGGAATGCTCAGGGCCTTTCCAGGCCTGTAGAGGGATTGCTGTACCTTCTATGACATGCCGTGAAGTCAAAGCGGGTGAGTAGAGGTAGCTACAGCTCTATTCCTTCTTTAACCTCGGCGATAGATGGTGTGGGTGGTGAATACCACGCTCCGGCCGCTTTACCCTCGGGGAAAAGCCGATACCCATTGTACAGGAGGCTGGGTGAGCCCCAGGGCCCGCCTGAAAGGGCACGAATAATCTCGCTACCACAGGGGTTTGAACCTCGAACCGTCCAGCCCGTAGCCAGATGCTATACCGACTGAGCCACTCCGGCCATAACCTTGGTATGGAACAGGCTGCAATGGCTGTTCCAAAAAAACCCAGTGGGGTAACGGCATATGTGTGTGGCTAAATTAAGTCATACAACAAATGGGGTACACATCTGGCCAGTTATTTCTAGAGAAGAAATTTGGGCAAAAGTAGAAAGTACCTGCAGAATGCTTTGTACTCAAATCCAGTCAACACCCGTTTTGAAGACAATGGCTCTAATTCAATGTTACAGATTTTTCCTTGAGCAAATGGTAGTTGTTTTCTGCGTCGCTGAAACCCCACAACAAAACTGAATTTTATGTTTTGCTGATCGTGCATCCTGGCACAATCCTGATGATGAGCATAATGTTGCTCGAAACATGTAGAGGTTTACTTAAAGTAATAAATCATTTTAAACAACGTAATTGTGTATCAAGTTGGTCATTTAGCCACAGCCTACAGCAACAGTTAGTCAAGGTAAAGGCAAAGTTGTCTCCGTGCTTAACTATGCACAACGCTATGAAGGCGTATGGGGAGAGCAGGTTTAGCTCCACGCATTCTTAAACTTGCCACCGGATAGAGGTGAGTGGTCAGGTTCACGTGCAGGCTGAATAACCACTTGGGGTAACAGCGCCCGGTACCCTTTGGCATTGGGGCCTGGTGGGACTCAGAGGCGGTTTGGACGATGTGGAGAAGAGAGACATATCTTACACCCGTCCGAATCGAACCCCGCTCTCTAGACTAACCGTGGTTCACCAAGTTTAACAGGTGGATACATGGGGACCATTTCCCCGGAATTAAGGCAGCCGGAACGTGAAGCCGACTATTCACACACCCATCTGGTGGCAAGTTTAAGATTATGTGGGGGTGGACACCCCATAGTCTTAGTGGGGTTGTCCTTAATTAAGAACAGAAAAACATTTCTTCTTATTTTTAGCCTGTAATAACCAATAGGATCTAATAATTATTGTGGCTATATTTTAATTACAAAATGTAAGTTCTACGATATATTTTCTCAAAACATGTACCCAAAATTGTGACATATTTGTCATAATTCCTCGAGTTCTTAACGAGGAGCAAATTTACAGTATTTTGCAAGAAGCCCAGACCGTTCTCTCTCTCTCTGTTATCGTCCAGATATCCACTGATCTGAAACTATTCTCGATACATGTGTAGCACAATTTGGAAGAAGTTAACTACGGGACATATCTGTCGAAAGAAACCAGACATGCAAGCTTAATTTTTATGATGCCGTTGCCTACTGCAGTGATTTGCCACGTTGTCATGTTTCGTTCCTCACAGTTGAGGCAGTTGCAGGAGCTTTTATAGTTATAATGAAGTGATTAATTGCTTAGTCGCTGCCAAACCAAACTATATACATGGGCCGGGATAGCTCAGTCGGTATAGCGACTGGTTACCGGCTGGACGGTCCGGGGATCGAATCCCGTTGGGGGCGAGATTTTCCGCAACCGTCTAGACCGGCCCTGTGGTCCACCCATCCTCCTTTACAATGGGTACCGGGTCTTTCCCGGGGGTAAAGCGGCCGGGGTGTGGCGTTGACCACCCACCCCCATCTAGAGCCAAGGTTAAAGAAAGAGAGGAGCTATACCTCTACTCCCCATCTGGGCTTTCGTGGCCTGTTCTAGGGTGAACTTTACCTTTACCTTTGTATATACATATATATTACGTAAAGATAAGCTACTTGTGCACATTTCACTCCTCAGCGGCTGTAATAAAGCTATGAATCAAAATTTGATACATCTCTCACACACCCTGACAATGCCCCGTCAGGACAGCACCGTCTACACGTAACTTGAGGTAAAGTGATCCCGTTACGGCCCGGTGTGGCCCAGAGGGTGGGTAGAGGTATAGCTCTACTCTTGCATTACTGCGGCACTAGAAGGGGGCGAGTGGTCAGCAGCACGCCCCGGCCGCACTTTACCCCAGGGAAAGACCCGGTACCCATTTTACAGGAGGCTGTGTGGACCCCAGGGCCGGTCTGGACGGGCGGAAAATCTCGTCCCCAACGGGACTCGATCCCGGACCGTCTAGCCAGTAGTCAGTCGCTATACCGACTGAACTACCCGGCCCACACAGGTAACTTATCACTACATAATAAACATAGAGTTGAGCTTGACTTAATGATTAATTAATTGTACAAACACGAGGTGTTGTCTTCCATAAAGTTGGTCTTTTACATTCTACTGCTTGTAATTCTGCATCAGAATACTGACTGACAAAACAAATAAAACTTTTTCTTTATTTTCTTTCTACGGCATCATAAAAATATACTTTGTGTGATGTGCAGCAACTAGCTGTGATGCGGCAGTGTGACTGAACATATGCGCGTGGCAGCTGACGACAGACAACTAACTATATGCTTAACTGACACGTTCGCCATAATTGTGCGAATACCGGCCGAAAGGGGCCCGGCATTCCCCTCTGCCCCCCCCCCCCCAAATCCCTTCTTCAGGCCCAGGGTTTGTCATTTTAAAAATGAAAAGTCGTCATAAACTATTTTCGCCTTGTTATTTGGAGATTGGGTTTGGAAAAGGGAATGCGGTGGAAAGGAAAAATCTAAAT
>Ga0123354_10013753_pt1 | contig 12579 bp, 9 predicted proteins | sample TergutLab28metaG_2_FD_97872 | JGI IMG/M metagenome (GOLD analysis project Ga0123354, IMG submission 97872) | Labiotermes labralis P4 segment gut microbial communities from Petit-Saut dam, French Guiana - Lab288 P4 | ecosystem: Host-associated > Arthropoda: Insects > Digestive system > Gut ... | reverse complement strand
TCTACAGCATTCGCAGCCACCTTATTCATAACCCCTAAGGAAAGTCTGATGATGTGAACATGCTCCGATACGTACATGCACACAACCTTCCATTCTGAGTTCAAATATTCACAATACGCAAGGTGATGGAAAAACGTGCACATTCGTAGGTAAATAAGTACACCCCTGCTCACAGTAATAATGGCCTCTATTATATACAGCCACTCCCTGACTTACGTAAGGGCTGCGTTAGGCGGAACTTTATGCAAGTCGAATTTGACGTAAGTCGGCATTTCCCTAAATTCAATTTAATTCTTTTATCTAACGCGTAGGAAAAATTACAAAAGTGTGCTTCGAAAGTACAATAAAAATATTAAGACAAGTGCCAAAACAACAGATAATATAATATAATTAAATGTCCTTTGCTAAATACGTTTCCACGAGTTTCTTAAAAGTTTGCAACGGCCAGCAAAAATTAAGTCGGGGAGTAAATGTATTTTTTTTGTGGTCAGACGTTTTGATAAAACCGGTAAGTTCGATTTGAGTTTCATGTAAACTATTAGTAGTAGTATTCTACCGATGAGAACCATAAGTAAATGTTGCCAACAAGTTTCGTACAGCTTCCCCGGCAGTAAACTCGATTAAAATTCGTCGATTACTTTCGGAGAAGTATCATGCAAACTGACAGACACGATCTCCCGTTACGTTCCTTTTTTTTTCTCTTTGTGTAAAGAACGGTGGAAAGAAGAGTAAAAGCGTGGGTAACTAAACGAAGATCGTATTTTCACGCGAGGCCATAAAATAACAAAATATGCATATCTGCTAACCTGCACTGTTTTGTTGCGGGCTTTAATTTCCGGCTCTTCTTCCAGGCTTCGGTTAATGAGAGTCTGTAACTTGTCCGACACAATTTCCCGGAATTTACTTAGATAAGCTTCGTGTTCCTCACACTCCGTGTCCAATCCTCCGGGTTTCCATGGCACGCTGAAAGGAACAGAAACAAAGCACGAAGTCTCAATTTTCGTCAGCAAACTTCAGTACTCTTGTTTTTAAATTAACTTATGTTATTGGTGTACTGTAATTATTTTAATATTTATGCACTAAACATGGTGGAATTCACTTCCCCTATCAAATATACTTAAGAATGAAGTTGTTATCGACATCTTAGTAAAGGCAAGGATTACCAGCTTGTTACAAATCGTGGATCATGTGGACAACTGCAAGACTTTCGTGATACGTGGGAGCAAATTGTAATGTGAGAGAGGAGAAAAGATTTACTTTCGGAAATTATCGGAAGAAAAAAGTGTTCCAACACAAAGGGTAGGAATGGCTGAATTAAGAAATGTTGCAGGACATGCTTTGTTTCGTAACTGCACTATTAGACTGAAAGTCGAAGGATTGCTATTAAAATCTTCCTGAGAGGAATATCACCCTTTCGGCTTCAACCAGTACGAAAGAAAAGAATAACTTCGTTGTTTATAAATTCTTTGGATTCCTTTTAAAACACTTCTTACCTCTTTTGACACAGTGTTAGAATACAGCAGTCACTCTTTTTTTGTCTTTCTAACGCAGCAATTCACTCCAACGATCACCACAACCCTTCTTGTGGCAATGATTCGCTTTCATCAGCAACTGTGACATTATTCTGAACCATGCTCTATTTATCACTTCGTTGCTTGATACAGGTACACCTTTTCAGTGACGACTGATTCGATTACAGTGCCACATATCACTGCACAATATAATTAGGAACTGATCAAATTAGGGCAAAGATAGCTACTTTTTTTGTTCAGAATTTCAGAATTTCCGTCTGCTATGAAAAATGTCACCAGTAAAATGTGCAACACTGTTATTCTGCCTGTAGTTTTTGCATAGGTGTGAAACTTGGTCTGTTCGAGAAAAAGAGGCTGAGGAAAATTATTTGGATCCAGGCGGAAAAAAGTACCAGGAGGCTGAACACAACAGAATAGAAACGAAATTCATGATTTGAAATCTTCAACAAGTACTATTAGGATTGAAGGCCAATGCAATGGGGAACTATGCAGCACTAACGAGACAGAATGAAAAAGGGTTTTGGTAGAAAATCGTGAGGGAAACCGCTTGGAAGACCTACGGACAGGTGAGAGGATAATGTTTAAATCTACCTTAAAGAAACACGTTGTGAAACTGGAGAGTAGAATTATGAGGCTCAAGGTACAGACGACAATTAACTTTCGGTTTTCAATAAATTGAGGAGAGCTTCTTAACTAGAAAAGGAAGCAACAGGTTCTCAAGAAGGTCTCTGCCACATGGAGTTAGTCATTTGGTTAGTCAGCTGGTTATTTATGAACGTAAATTTTTTTCACAATAACCAAACAGACACTCTTGTACTGTGGGCACTGACTTCCAACGTAGAACGAAGAAACCAGAACTAATATCGGTGGTGATGGTGGTGGTGCGGGCAGTAGTGAAGTTAACTAAAATCTTTAACATTTATAACAAACGACGTAAAAATAGAAAGCAACACGAAGAATAAAAGCGATGGTTTGTGGGTTCTACATGGCCAACATGACACGCGCGCGCCCGCACACACACACACACACACACACCCACACACACACACATAAAATCGAGAATCAGAAACAAGTCAAAAAACAAAATTCACCCAGACGTATGAAAGGTTGAACACAGAACCCGTATATAATGCTGACAAAACAAATGTTGAAAATCTAATCACACTAGTGGTTCGCTGTATACAAAGAGCAATGATTTGCCTTTGTGTTTCATTAATTAATCGCCGCAACGGACAAGTTTCAATTACAAGACGCAGACACCAGTGAGGTCCTTTGTTTACTGGTACTACTATTTAGGCTGCTGAAATGTAAAGAGGGAAATAGGACAATTCCGATCTACAGTTGTGGTTTCCACAGATCCCGCTACCTTTGATCCACTTTTCTACAACACAGTTCTCGAGGCACTTTGAAGTAATGGTTTCGCTGAACACGCATGTTACGAACTTGACAAGTTCTAAGAAGGTCAAGTTGATGGAAAAAGAAGTGCTGCTATATCGATAGAACGTTTTTCGATAAATATCAAGACTTCACGGCCAACTGAAGAATAGGTGCCTTCCACCCGTCAACTTCTGGTCACATACATAACTATACTGTAGTGCCTCCCGCGACGATATTCCAACTTAACCGTATCCTGCTCGCGAAGACACTACAGCTTGAGAGACTTTGACTAATAGCCTCGGTGTCTTGGTCTCCAATTTCGATAGCTGCCACCAGCCAGATTCTAAACAAATTTGGGTTAGTAGGAATCTGACAAACTACTATGTCACAAAGTTAAACGGAATGCAAAATACCCTCAACTATCTTCCCGGGTCAGCTTATCTGGTCCTCAAAATTTGTCAATGAATGTTCAATGTGCGTCAATCGTGTAAGTAAAAATTTGATAATTAACCAAAAAACATTTAATACCTAAAAATAAAACCAATATATAAGAACAAACATTAATTTACACAAATTCAGCACATTAGGTAAAAGGAATTTAGATTAAGCAGTGTATGAAATAATTGCCTTGTCCTTCTCTATAAAAACCCAATATATGCCAGAAATTTAGAATTAAATTCAAAGTAATTTTCCTAAACCACAGTTAGCCAAAACTGCTCAACTCGTGTGGAGGTCAATGTAAAACGTTTTCTAAACACGTTAAACACAGCTTACCTTGAACTACCAGGAGTAGCAAACGACTCGTGCACATAATATAAATTTCTTCCTTAGTACAGAAGCCAGAACTTCTCCACAATGTCGTACGTAGACCAAATACGTAGATATAGCAAAATAATCACGAGAATGAGGCCGATCACCTGGTTACAGTGGGTTTTATAAAGTAAGGCAGCTGACTCATCTGAAACGTGCATATTTTCCAGTGCACTGAACTACCAGCTGAGCTTTCTTACATTGGGAGTTCAAAGACTCTCCTACATTACAGTAAAAGGAAATCAATATGTCTTAATCGTACATATTGCAAGTGCACTGAACTGATGAACAAACTTTCTTTCAGTCAGCGTGCAGTAGCCTCGTCGCATCCATGTACGACTAATTTTCAAATTCAACTCAAATTTTACAAGTACATGGCTCATTCAGTACACTACTATTTCCTGCTTACAGAAACATAGGCCTAAATAAAGAATAGGTGAACTCAAATTTGAACATTTAAGTCTTCTGTCATATGACGACTTTTCGACAAAAAAAAAGTTGCCGCCGTTTCGGAGGAGACTGATTTTTTTTAAACCGCCCATTCTCTAAAATCTCCGAACACGACGAACAAGTTCCGAAACTTATCGGTATTATGTGATGGGTAACATACTACTGACAGAAGTCTTGTAGTGATTTAATTATTTATGATATCGCTGCGCTAAGTGAAGCTATTCCATTACAGGCCTGCACAGGGCCTTAGGGCTCCAGAAGGTTGAGGCTCAGAGGATTTCTAGACAACCAGCACATGAAGGTGGTAAGGCTGTCAGCCGTCAACACCAGCCGCCTTTACACTCCAGGAAACATTCCTGGCACTCATTTTTGCTAGCAGCTGAGTAGGCTCCTGGGCCATGATATCTCTGATAGGATGACACTGCTGAGGAAATGGGTAACTTTCTGTTTTAGTTTCACGTAAGTTAATGGATGTATTGACCCAACCCGAATAGGAACCAAATTTACGCACCAGTTTATAGTACAGACTTCCCATTAAACATGCTACTGAAATTGATAGCACTGAGATGCTCAATAGCCTACTGTTAGAGGCTACACAATTCTCTTAAAATAAAGTACATGCCTACTTTCTGAAACAGTCAAAACAAGTTTTGTGTCGGCTAATGTGGCGGAACAAGATGACATGAGAAATCAATTATCTCGCTGCACATAAACCCCAAGTCTTTAGACACCAGCAGGAGAAATCCCACGCCCTGATCCCCTATAGGAAAGGCGGACCCTTACAACACAGAGAAAAACATTTTAACCCATTTTCGTTCCCGTAATAATTATGCTGGTGACTCTTTTATAGAAGGACTGACACTCTCCAGACTCCATTAAACAAAACTGGCAGGCTTTTAATTCGCAAAATGTGCTGAATGTCTAGTCTCCTGTAACTGGAAACTAAAGGACCAATTTGTAAACGTACTTTAGATTTAAACGTTTGCTGATTTTTTCCATGAAATCTCTATGATGTTGCACATATTGGCCTCCAGACTCATGTAACATAACTCTGATAGAAATACATGACAGCAAAAAAAAAAACCTTTTGTTGCTGTGTACCACAGTACACAAAATGAAAGGCTAGTTTTCCTTGCATTTATTTAAATATTCATGATGTAGACAAATGTTTAAGTGGACCGATATAACCACGAGTTAAAGCAGTAATTTCTGGTATAAAGGAAACCTGCCTAGTAGAGTCACAGATAAAACGTGCCTAACACAGGAACATCAACCGAGACCGCAAGATTTGCTGTTGCCACAGAGGTGATGATGAGGGCTAAAGTCTTCTGGAAGGTACATATTTTTAATCAGGTAGTTAGATCGGCAAATATTTACCAGCTCACTGCCGTATAGTGTAAAAAATCTGACGGTTCATGACGGTTCACCACGTGAGACTGTCCGTGACTTTCACCAATTACAGCACGCAAACTCTGGATTAACACATCAAATACTTTTCCACTTTGTTCACTAAAGCCTCCTGTCCGGTTGCATATAATCCACTAGATTTCGATACCTGTCTACATTTTCCGAAAAATAATTATCAGGACAAAAAGCAGGGACGGGTTTTCTGTGTTACCAGAAACGTCCGGGACTGATGTACTGGCTTACATTGCAAGCTCAGTCAAAGGTACATACACACTTTTTGTAATCATTACAGTCACAATGCAGACTCCCTGTTAATACGTTCACAAAAAATGTGTTCCCAAAATAATACAAAAAAAAAACGCGAGTCCCCTCGATAGTGGTCTGATGGGCCGGCGCGCGTTAAATTACCAGGCATGCCCCCCTCCCCCTCCCCAATAAATCCAGGCAAATCCGATATACAAAGAATAAAAAACACACCGTAATCTGGCTAGTCAAGGTGTATAAATGAACAGCGAAATGTAGTGCATAACACACAGAATGTGGCTGGTGTTCAGCTCTTCGTTCTGCGCACCGCGACGTTAGTATGCAAAGTGCAGCCCCGGTAATCCTTCACATGGCGCGCACATCTCAAAAGGCTGTCGAGTCTTCGGGGCGGATCAGACTTATTGTGCTACCGTCAACATCAGAATTACGTCATCTACGCTCGTCTGCAAATCAAATGGAGCACTATGCAACTTGTACCCCAGTGATAGTACCAATGGGTGGCACTGTTATTTTCCGTTTGCTCCTGTACTTTTTCTTTTATTGTTCATGTTTCATTCTTTTCCTCCATCCCTCCTTTCTTTTATTTTGTATTACTTAAAATTTGGGGTAGGCCTAACGTATTTTCCAAATTCGTTCATACGGTATGTCGACGGCCTGGCTGTACTGCCATTTCAAATAAAAATCAGTGAAGATGTACAGAGCGACAGTCATACGGACGAACTGCACTCCTTCACTGATATTCATCACAAAAGTATATTATACGTAAAGAGATGAATATATGTTGTAGAGAAGCCAGTCACGCTACAGTTGCTATAACGTACAAAAAATAATATTTTTGCATGCTCTTCGTTAAATAAACACCATTTCGAAAATCCACACATCTGAATGAGACATAATTGCGTGTATGTTTCAGTTTCTGTACAAATAGCCTCATATAACGAAAAATCACACAATCAGATTCGAGGTCCACGTAAAATGAATATTTTGCTGGGCCAGATTTTACCAAAATTACACGCAAATCAGCTACAATGTGTCGGTGCAGGCATTTCATACAACATTTCTTTTGAATTCGTGGAGAAAGTCTGGTGATTAAATGTAGGGGCATAAGATAGACATGAATATTCGGTTACGTTCATCTTTTTTCGGTTTTACAATAATGCGTAATGACTACTGCACATCTCCCGAACAGAATTACACTCAGATGAAAGACATGATTAAAGGTAACTGCAATCGCGTAAGGAGAGGTGAGAACTATTGACATTTCGTGGGCAGGAAAGAGGCTGATGAATAAGGTCATCATGTCTAGTCAGTTCGTCAGTATTGCTGCGTCCTGTGAAGGGATTCTGATTTAATGAAGAGCCTGTTCGCACCCCAAACACATCTCATATTTGAATCAGGCAAGATCAAGTGCTGTTCGATCATGACTAACACTTCACGTGACAGCTCTAGGCTGTGCTGTACCGGACCAGGGCCTTGCAAACCATCAGAATGATTACAAAATACGAGTGCTACTGGAACACTATGGGTCAACCATGTTACATTAATTACAGTGCATCTCTTTCGGCTTTCAATTTTGGAAATAAGTAACCAAATAACCAATCATGAATCGGAAGGTTCCACACAATTAATATCAATGTCCGACACTGACCGCCAACCTGAGATAGGAAACTTCCTCACAGCCTCAATCCGGAAGCCCCTTCTTAACTTTATCATCACACCGACTTCGAAATCATCCCTGTCGAAGTTTTCCGAGAGGCTTTTACACCAAAACTCTATAAGCTAGAATGTTTCCTCGCCCTGCCAAATGTACACGTAGCTTTCATATTTCACTATACTAACAATGTTAGGTCATCTACAAAATTCCGAAGCGTCTCTTTATGTAATTAAGCTGCTCACCCACTTTCTTAGGCTAAAATATTTTAGGAAACACGTCGTATTCGTAATTTATACTCTGCTATCAAGGTAAGATGGGGACCGTGATAGCACAGTGGTTAAGGTGCTGTGCTACAAATCGGAAGGTTGCTGGTTCGATTCCAGTTGGCGTCATTCGAATTTTTCATTGACATAAAATCTTTCCGATCGCACTATGGCCCTGGGGTCGACTCAGCCTCTAACAGAAATGAGTACCAGGAGTATTTCATAGGGGTATAGAGCGGCCGTTGCGTAAGGCTGACAACCTTAACCACCATCCTGGGCCATTGTCACGTAATCTGGGAACGTTAACTTCCTGGAACCCTCTGGGCACCTAGAGCCTGTAATGGGACTGCTTTACCTATAAAAGTAAGATATCACGTTTGACACCCAGACAAAACGATTGGTAAAACTGACTGTTTCGGAATTGAGACGGTGCGATAACAGCTTTTTCAGCTAACAATGCACAACGAACTTACGTCAGGTAGACTCGGTTCTCGTTGGGCAGGGCCGCAGCAAGGCGGTCCCTGAAATTCTTGAGCTGTTCCCGGTAGCGTTTGTGAGGGAGTCCCTCATGGTCCACATCCTGTAAGTGCGACTGACCATCCTCTATCTCCTCCCAGTCCCTGATCACCGCCAGGATGTGGTGAGCAGTCCCAGGTGCTAGACCTGCAGCACAGAGTGACGCAGTTATCAGACCCATGGTTCAGTAATCTCAGTAAGGACTGGATGCTGTGTGTTCGCTGTGGGTGATTTCTAATTTCCCGAATAACGTTGCGTATGCATATCCCATACACCTCATCATGTCACGCGTCTCTCTGATTTAACTCTACCATCCAATTTCGGCGTAAGATACATTCCCACGTTTTCTCCAGTCTCTTACTATTTGCTCTTTCTTATGCCCAAAGATTCTTCGCAGCACTTTGGCTCTCACACATCCCCAATCCACGTTATTCACATACAGTAGAAGGCCCCGTCACATACACATTCAAAGCAGAAGGTTGATCTATTAATTGCGCTGCTTACCGAGAGCGTGGCTGAACTGTCTCTCCACTGCGGAATATGTGTGGTAACTCAACTTAGCGGCAACTGCGCGTGTCTCTCCGGCCGCAAGGCTTCTTGCAGCTCCTTCAATCACCTCTTGCAGTTCCTGGCATTGAGTTCTCCACTCCTCTGTTTGAACATCACTGTAACACACATTAAAGAAGAGAGCACTCACACTGTGCGAATTCTAGCAGCTGAGGTACCGACCTGCACGTATAAATTCAAAAGCAAATATGTTAAGTATTTACCTTACCAAATAGATGCATCTCTTGAGAGATGTTCAAGGAGACAGAAGGAATTACTTACTCCACGGACCAGAGTCCTTCTTGAGAAGCTGATTGGTTCTCAGCTAGTCAAAAATTTCCCCGCATTTTATGCAACCTGAAAGTTCATTCCCGCTTTCACATGTGTCCGCCACCTGTTCTTATCCTGAGACAAAGTATCAGTCCAGGCCCGAGGTTTTCTGTGTGAACGTTTCGCAACATGATACGTTTTTACGGCGAGGAATTGTCAGCACATCGCCCAACCCCCAAGTTGGAGGATCACCTCGTGTCGGCTGTCCGCGACTGCTTATTCAATATATTCGCAGCTACCTTCTATATTTGAGGCCGTTCCTCCATCCGCAACCTGCGGCCGCGCCCTGCCATGGTGACAGGGACCCACTTATTACGGACGGAAAAGGAATACTTCATTAAATCAAAGACTGTAACCAGGCATAAGAGAACTTGAGATAACACGATAAAATAGTCTAAATAAAAACCGTACGTACAAAGAAACAAATCTTAATTGGAAATTTTCTCTTGTCTCAGAATAAAGAGTTAAAAGTAATGTAAAACCATTTCTAGTATCAGGAAAGGTTGAATTGCGGAAAAAGGTAGAAAGACAGTAATGTTACGCGAACCTGTTACTATACGAGTATATACTCCTTTCGTTCACGTAACTTCCTTTTGTACCAAATCTCCTGCAAGTTTTGAAGAACATTCGCGTCACAAACAAGCAAGAATCAAATCTGACCGTGGATAATTCCTTCAGAGCAAGGTGTAAAAAGAGACGAAGAATACATGAGCACAATGCTACAAAGAAACAAAAATTTGTATTTCTCAACGCAGTATATCGAAAACATGTAGCTAAATGCTGTGTGGCTTTCTGTTCAGAAGTACCTGTGTCATAGGAAACATTATGTACATGTCATATGCGACTTCGATAAAAACGGGCCTTATTACGTATACACCGATTTACATACAAAATAATACTAAATGATTTACATGTACAGCTCATAGAGGTCGATATTGTATACTTATTATTGTGACGAACAATTAATTTAAAACTAACAACACCCAGATAAAGTACAACGTACGTTAGGAAAACTGAGCAAAAGCAAAATAATAAAAATGAGGCGCAATTCGACATTAAGAGGCTGTTAATCTCCTCGAAAATCAGTTGCAGACAAGACAAAACTCGAGAAACTTATCGGTGTTCTCAGTACAGTGTGTAACAAACAGTACAATGCAGAGAGAGAGAGAGAGAGAGAGAGAGAGAGAGGATGCGTGAAGGGGACAAGACTTGCAGGTAGAGATTTTACTTGTAATATACATACACTACGTCAAATGTAATGTACCGGCCGATGACGTCACGCATAAGGAAATAACGGGAGGAAAAAATGCTGGTAGATTATCTCATTACCGTCCGTGCCACATCAACATATTAGCACATGTTTCATGAACTCACAACGTACGGATAACGGTCGGTATGTACATCTGCAACAGTCACGAGAGGCACAACTAGAGTGACCGCAGGGTTCACACGGCTTGGTGTTTTTTTTTTTTTGGGGGGGGGGGGGGGCAGGGAAAAATTCAATAAACTTAGGAAAGACGGGACGATAACTTTCCAAAGCATTATTGGACAGTCACTGTAGTGCAACTTTCATATATGAAGAATGTAATGCATGTAACGTTTGTTGTTACCTTGGTTGTCGTAAGACGTAACTGGCATCATCACGGCTGTACCACGTATCCAGCAAATCCGCTTTCAGACCGAGATCACATGCTGTTGAATAGATGGCTTCGAACTGTTCCAGGTCTAACTTCTCCGGCAGAGGGCTGGGTCGGTATTTGTTCCCAATCAGACACTAGAATAACAAACAACGATGAAACATGTTCTGTGTAAGTGTTGAATAGAACAACAACAATTAAATTTAAATACTGAATGTAAAAATACTTACTCACTCATGCAGTAGATTACTTCTTGAGAAGGTAATCGGTTCTCAGCTTGTCAAGAAATTCCCCACATTTTTTGGAAACCGAAGGTCCATTACCGCACTTATAAACAGCCCGCCACCTGTCCCTATCCTGAACCAGATCCTACTTCCTGGAGATCCTTCTTAATATTATCCTCCCATCTACACATTGATCTTCCAAGTGGTCTCTTTCCCTGAGGTTTCCCTCACCAAAACCCTGTACACACATCTCATCTCCCCCATACGTGCTACATGCTCCGCCAATCTCATTCTTCTCGATTTTATCACCCGAATAACATTCGGTAAGGAGTACAGATCATGAAGCACCTCAATACGTAGTTTTCTCCACTCCCCTTTTACCGAATTTAAAAATACTAGTAAAATAAATTAACGCTTGCCGTGGCGTGGGTATTGAGAGGAAGTTCAGTTGTGTTGATACAGATGGTACCAGAAGTGGAATAAGACGTGTGCAGTCTGAGGCGATAATGAGATCAAAACACCACAGCCATCTGGACATACAATTGCAAAGGCGGAACGTGGATATTACATGCAAGGCTGCTCCATCAAATGTCTACGTGCACCTTCTAACAATGCAGAGACTACACGCTACACACGAGCGTCGGAGACGTTGTCTCCATATTAAGGGGAACGGTTTACGCACAGGATTCTGCGTGATCATTGGATATTTCACGGCGCTGCTTCTACTTTCTAGCATATACGAGGACGAGTGAAGCGGAAATGAATGATGAATATGCACGGATCTGGAAAGAGATAGACACGGCCAAGTTCGCCTGGAAATTCGAACACCAAAAGCCTCAATCATGATAATCAATAATGTCTGTGACATGTGACCTGGATACCTTGCGGGCTGCATTACGGCCTTTTGAGCTAGCTGCAAAAGATGAGAGTGTGTTACAGGAAGTGTTCCTGCGATACGGAGCAGAGGAAAAGGGCCAAAGTCAGAATTATTTAATACGTTTTCAAGCTTATACGGCGATGCTTCTCAAATAACATCTTTCAGAGTTATTACACCTTGTACGATAAGTTTGTTCTGAACTTTCGGGGGAGAATGCTGCCTCCATCTTCAGGGTGACTTAATTAGATTCGGAAGCCGAAGTGACTGGGAATCGTAATACTCCGAAACGTCGGAATACGCTTATTACCATACACGGACTAATAAGCCAGAATAGTGGGAATGAAGCAATCATTCCTATTTTGAGCCATATTAATCCACTCCCCATACCACTTCACTGAGAACCACTTCATTACATTTTATTATCACCACCCAATCAACGCCTAGGTCTTACAAGTGGTCTATTTCCTGCATATTTCCCCACCAAAACCACGTATGCACTTCTGTTCCTCCCCACATGCGTCACATGCCCTGTCCATTCTATTCTCCTTTATTTGCTCAGCCGAATAACATTTGGTGAGGAGTATACACTTCTACCCAGGGGACACCCCCTTATCGCAGGCACCTGCAGTGCCGGACGGGGGGGGGGGGGGCGCTGGGGGGTTCCAAGGAAGTGGGGGGTTGGCGGGGCGGGG
>Ga0123354_10013751_pt1 | contig 12580 bp, 8 predicted proteins | sample TergutLab28metaG_2_FD_97872 | JGI IMG/M metagenome (GOLD analysis project Ga0123354, IMG submission 97872) | Labiotermes labralis P4 segment gut microbial communities from Petit-Saut dam, French Guiana - Lab288 P4 | ecosystem: Host-associated > Arthropoda: Insects > Digestive system > Gut ... | reverse complement strand
TTAGATGTTTTGTTTTGCAGTTGTGGTATTAAGATTTTGGACCGTACCGTGACTAAGCGATAGCTCAAAATAATTTAATACTTTGCAGGAATTTGCATCAGTTCCAAAAGAAAGGCTCATGAAAGTGACGTATGTGGAAGGAGATATGGTCAAGGTGGGGCTTGGGTTGTCCACCGAACATCGTGGACGCCTGATGTCAAGCCACATATCTGTCGTATTCCACATCGCTGCTTCTGTGAGGTTCCAGGACACTCTTCTGGAAACGATGCAGACCAACGCCTGGCCAGCGATTGAGGTGGTGCGACTGTGCCAAGCAATGCCGGACGTAAAGGTAAAGAAATCAGGGAACGTTTCTGCACCCAGTAATCTGTGAAAACCTACATATTGTTAATTAATTTCGTATCTGTTTATTGCTGATGCACATATATATGCAGATTAAAGTGCAGTATTTCGAAAACTAATCTTGTTCAGATGTATTAAAAATTTTGTGTCCCTTATATTTATATTATATATAATTAGAAATATTTAAATAGTTTCTTAAATATATTACCTATATTGTAGTGTAATTTATGAAATTCGTTTGCCCCAGTCTTATTTTCGAGCAAGACTGTGATTTTTTATTAAACTTTTATGTTTTGGGCCTGAGACTGAGCTGATGTTAGCCCAATTTATGTTCACCTCAATCGATTTATGTAGCTCCTTCAATCACACAATGCACAGTAATCACCTACCAGTTGTGTTTATCTTAACATTTATGGATGACACATATTTGTAGCTTAGGTTTTTGTGCATAAACCTCGTACTGTTAATAAAGCAGCTATTACTTTCTTCCTCTGTACAGCACAGTCCTTCCTGTAAAACTAACCGGTTTGCAGCCAGTCAAGAAATTCCCTGCATTTTATGGAACACGAATGTTAATTACCGCATTCACAAGTGCCCACCACCTGTCCCCATCCTGAGCCAGCTCGATCTAGTCCATACCCCCACATCCCACTTTCTGAAGATCCATATTAACATTATCCTGCCATCTACGCCTGAGTCTTCCAAGTGGTCTCTTTCCCTCAGGTTTCCGCACCAAAACCCTGTACACACCTTTCCTCTCCCCTATACATGCTACATGCCCCGCGTAACTCATTCTTCTCTATTTGATCACCCGAACAATATTGGGTGAGCAGTGCAGATCATCAAGCTCCTCATTACGTAGTAATAAGGCAGCACACCTCAGTTCAAATTACTGTATGCCATAGCACTAAGGAACTGTGCACTTTGCACACTTGCAGTTTGCTTATGTATTTTGTATGATTCTAACAAGAAACAGGTGTTATAACCTAAAAACCAATAAATGGTGTGTAGATACAATTACAAAAACAGTTCTGTCACTTTGGGGCCAAACCGTTACTTCAACTTAGTTAAGTGTCACATTTGATTACTGATCTGTACTGCTCACCCAGTATATTGTGGGTGATGAAATAATAAACAGTGAGATTGGTGGGACATGTGGCACGTATGTGGGATAGGGATTTGGTGGGGAAACCTGAGGGAAAGAGCCCACTTGGAAGACCCAGGCGTAGGTGGGAGAATAATATTAAGATGGATCTTCAGGAATTGGGATGTGAGGGCATAGATTGGATCAAGCAGACTCAGGTTTGGGACATGTGGTGGGCACTTGTGAATGTGGTAATAAACTTTCGGGATCCATGTAGTGCAGAGAATTTCTTGACTAACTGGGAACTGGTGAGCTTCTCAAGAAGGACTGCTGTATGCAGTATGGAGCAGTGAGAGTGGAACATTTAAAAGGGTGCATCGAAATGTCATGAAATAAAATGAAACAGTTGAATTCAGCTTTTCAGCATTTTACAAACTAAACACAGTACTGAACATTTCCAAACATCTTAGTCGGTATCAATGACTCGTGGAAAGAAAGTGAGCCAGGTAAAATATGAAAGTAAGGTTGTCCCTCTCAATGCCCTGAAGGTACATTTTGGCAGTAGAGGTTCGGCTCCACTCATTCTTAATCTCGGCAACAGATGGAGGCCCCAGCCAATTTAAATCCAAGAAATAACCTCTTTACCTCTTGAATAGGAGGCAAGATGGACCCACAAGTCTATCTTCATATTTTATTAAAGATAAATATCTCTTGGCCCTGCTGGGATTGGAAACCCTGATGGCCCTGTCCCTAGTGTAGTTCTTGGACAGAATGCTGTATCACTTGTGGAAAAATTCGGTGTGGATATAGCAGTACTACCGTGTTCGCAGGCGCTGGTGACGTGTCTACCGCCTACTGACAGTGTCCTCACCGTGAGATAAGGGAGGAAGTGTACCCAGTGCCATTGGATTTCCAACATATTTTTGAAGGAAATATGTTGGATGAGGAAACGGCAGAGAATGTTTGGTAAATGCAACATTACAATTATCAACAGGAAATAACTTTGTCGAAATATTATTTTCGATATTGTTCTTATCATCAGCAGCATTAATATATTTTATATCGATCACCTAGAAAAATTATTGTTATTTATCCATTCATAAGCAATTTAATAGGTAATGTCATATAAGCGCAAAAATATTGCAGTGCACTATGTCGCATAGAGTCTACTGAGACTGCAACATCCATCGATCTTCTTGAGATCATCCACAGGGTGTTTATATAAAACAAGCTCACAAAAACACAGACGACTTATAAAAACTCAGTTTCTTATATGAAACATTACTTATTCATATACTTGTCATTATATTTTCTTGTATCATTTCCATATAAATTTTCAGGACACTGGTAATTATGTAGACGTAAAGGTAAAAGTAAAGCAATTGCATTACAGGCCTGTACCGGCCATGTGTTTTCCAGTAAGCTGAGGCTGCCACATTTCATATGAAGCTGTTAAGGTAGACAGCCCTATGTATGGACCGCATTTACTCCCCAGGAAATATTCCTGTACTCATTTCTGTTAGAGTCTGAGTCAACCCGAAGGACAAAGTGTGGTGGGAAGGTTTATGTCAATGGAAAATTCCAATGGCACCATCGGGAATCGAATGCGCGATCTTCTGACTTATAGCGCAGTGCCACGGTAATTACGTAATGCCATGATGTTGACATTATGTATTGACGAATTGCAATCTGCTCAGAACTTTATGGCATCTACTGTTTTGATGGACTAAAATTTTTATGTGTTTTATAATTCATCTGTGTTTTGCTTTTGTTTGTTTGATGTAAGACTTCCCTGAGGATGGTCTTTGAAGATCGAAACATTTTGGAGTCTTAGTGGACTGTATGTGAATGTGTGTGTCTGTGTGTTGTAATATTTGTGCATTTGTGGGCACAGTCTGTTAAAAGCCATTATCATGCTCTACTTCAGACAATATTACCAAAGATATTTCGTCTTCGTTTGTAATTACTAAAATATGTATATATATCACCTTTTAGGAGAAGTGACCCGTGTGTGTCTTGGCATGTCTAATTACTTCAGTTGAGTATCTTATATACGATCCCAGTATTTGATATTGCAGAGTATCCATGTATCATAGAGGAAGCCTGGATTCGCCAGTTTATACACTGATAGCTGCTGTACCGGGGGTCATGTTAAAAGGAACATTGCATGTTGTGGCTGTATTTGTAGTTTTGTGTGTAATTTATAACCTTGTATTAAAAATTCTATGTCAAGATTAAGAAGCTGGAGTTTTAGAGGTATTAGGTTGTGGGACAAAGTTATTGTAGTTTGATTTTCTGTAGAGGAAACTTCAGTGATTCAAGCTTTCTGAGACGTCATACTGCATTGATTTGCCAAGAACTCTATGACTTGTTGGACTGCTTCATCCTTACCCTTTCAAGAAGGATGGCAGACCGCTCTATATAAAGCCCCAGTCCGTACCGTGCTGTAAACACTTTTCATCTCTGCTATAAAAACCAATCAGTTTATGCTGTAAGTGGCACAAGTCGCTGTTTGTTCTCAGATAAATACAAAACATATAAATACAGTGTGGGCAGAGCGTACAGCTGTTGAATGTTAGACTGGTTGTGCATAGCGTAACCAGTAGGCTTTATTTAAAAGGTTAATGTGAAGCCGATATTTTCCTCCACAATTTCAGTATTTTTTTCTTCAGCTGACATGCAATAGTAACCCCCAAAAAAGACTCATCCCTCAGTTTTCAGATGGGTGGGTGGGCTCAGATTCCAAGATCACCCTTCCCTCTGGTGAAAAGCGAGATTCCGCAAATAATTTACCCCCCCCCCCCAAAAAAAAGAACAATGTTTTAATACTTTTTAGTGCTCTTTTCTTTGCACAATCAACGTCTTGATCGCTTTTACTTTTAATACTGATTTCATGAATCTCAAAACTAATTGCTCTTGCAGGAAAAAAGGAAAATGGCCAAACGCCTATACTTTTAGCAAAGCAGTGGCAGAAACCATAATCCAGGAATGTAATAGACACCTGCCAGTTGCTATCTTCAGACCTTCGCTGGGTGAGTAACAGATATGCTTGTCTTTATCTCCCTAACCCATTAAAGCACACATGTATCGATTGCTTTAAAGTAGCAAGATAGAAAATGCAGGTATAATGTAACATCGTGGTGCGTTTGCGTAACCTTTGTTGCAGTGGAAATGTAACAATGCGTTGATTACCTCATACAAAGGGGAAGATTTCCTGAAAATATTTATTGAAAATGAAATGTGGGTTTTGAATTTTCTCTACTGTATTTGACTACAATATTTCTACTTCTAAGAAGAATTCGGCGATGTATTGCACAAATGAACACTGGTCGGTCTTGATGTAAAGTTTTGTGTGTTTTTAATGAAACTTGAATTTTCTGTAGAGATTTAAAATAGAATATCAAAATTTCATGAAAATCCAACCACTGAGAGCCCCATATATTTCATGCTGAAAAACAAACGACACACACACGCGTGCATACGCACATGCACACACATAACCACACACAAACACGTGCATTCAACGTACCTGCATGTCACAAAAACAGCAGGATGTGGAACAGGTCACCAATACACAAATTTATGCAACTGTCACACAGCAAAATACCATAAACCGTGTACAAAACAACAAAACACAAATCACCTTTACATGTAAACAGTTCATCTGCACACAGACAGCACAGCAGTGTGCAGTTTGGTATCTGGATGTGGCTGCTCTACTTAAATTTTGCATTGCACTTGCTGTCACAATGTGGTGGTGGTAAACTGCTGACAGTGTGTAATGCCAACATAAACTGCTGAGAGTGTGTAATGCCAACATAAACTGCTGAGAGTGTGTAATTCCAACATAAAATGAACTATTTTCTGTAAACAACACAGTTTGGCATTTTGGTCTATGAAGGAGGTGTATTTTGTTCCTTGCATTAATATGGCATGTTGAAGGGTCAGGTTGGAACAATTTTTCTGCTTACTGATTATGAATTTGTTTAATGAGAGTACATAAACTGGGACAGAAGAGGCAGAATCTCTAGATGTTTAAACAGACTTCTGCTTGAGGTTCAGGTTGTTGCACCATCCATAATTAAAATTCCTTTCTTGTGTAAAATGAACATCTTCCCACTTTTGGAACAGTTACACCAAAAAAATATTCCATATTTTATATGTATGCATAGTAAATTGATTTGAGAGTGTTAATGTTACAGACATGAACCTGGACCATGGTCCTAACAACATAACTTAGCAAACTTTAGTACAACAAAGCCTAACAGTTGCTCTTTTACAATATGAAAAGAGCCTTAAAGGATCTCTGTAACTTGCCACAAAGTGCATTTATGTATTTCACATCATCACATCATTCACTCATTTAGCAATGACAGCTTCCCTAAACAGCATAACCAACTGATCTGTGCGATGGGATGCACTGTGTTAGATTTCACATAACCACATTAGTGTAGAAGAAGATTGAAGTCTTCTGGGAAGTTATGACATTCATTTGTAAACAGTTACTGAATTTCTGAAGGCAGTTTTCTGCCTCCATCTTACAACATAATAAGCTGTCGTCTTGGGTGAACTGAACTTGTTAGAAAGAGATGGCAATATCTTCTTATATCCCAGTAAATATTTACCAATTAATATGGCATCATATCCGTGATAACTTGAAACTTTAAGGTAACCTGTTTTTTTTTTGTGGTGTGATCGAAATTCTTAAGCAGCATTTAAACGTGGTTGTTAATCTTTAGATCAGTACTGGTGTGTCCATAATTTTGTTTCTATAGACAGGTACGTAGCAATGATGCAATCCAGATTACAAAAATGTTGTACAGACTTAAACACCTGTATTTGAAAGACCTATTCTTTAATATTAATATCCATCTTGGTCACTTATTGCGAGAAACAGCTACCCTGCTGCAAGAATTTGTAATATTATGCAGAAGAGTTAGTGAAAGAGTTGCATATTTTATGACAAAATAATTCACATTGCTCTGTACTTTAGTTATCAACGCATGGAAGGAACTGGACCACAGGTGGATCGACAACAGCTACAACCTAACCCGTATCCTGTGCACGGCGTATCTGGTGTATGATAGGGTTGGGCTGTTTAGCATCAACAAAGTCTTCGTTCTAGTGCCCGTGGACATGTGCGTGAATGCCATGATCGCGGTTGCCTGGGAAACAGCGAGTTCTGAGCACAGGTAATTGAATTTTATTAGTGGAAGTAGTTCATTAAAAAGGTAATGGGAAATTTCACACACTAACTGAAATTATGTAGAAGTTGCGACCATCTGATAATTAACACCAGCTGTCACAGCTATCATTAAGCCTGTCCTCTTTGAGTTAATATCAGAAAAATAGACTTTCTTATACGTTATGAAAATGTAAATTCTGAGTGCGATCTACATAGAAGGCAACACTCAATCAATTAGAATGGCAGGAGCAATACTGCAGTGACGATTTGTGGCTATGTGTGCTAAATTGTAGGAAAAAGAAGAACAACTGGAATGGTATAATGCATGCTGCACATTCAGGACTGACTGGATATTGGTTTGATATAATGGAACTTCATTCAACTTGACTCACACTCACACATACACACTAAGTGTACCCTTATGTGTCATGTTTCATGGATGACATTTTGTAGACTCATGTACCCTTCCAAACACACACCACCCATTACTCTCAGTTCTCTGTTTTGTAATTGTCCAGCTCTTAACACAGTAGAAAAATTAATATCAATTCTTTTCACAGATAATAATATTTTTCTATGACAAAACAACCAATTGGTATCATCTTGAAGATGGGAACAGTTGGTTGTCCTGAAAAATCAGTAAGGAATTACCACTACTAGCTGTGTAATGACCCAAAAGAGCGAACGTTTTACCATTTCCTGGTGGAATCTTGAATTCACATGTAATTCTATCATGCAATTCTGTTGGCAGTTTGTAAGGCTGAACCCTTTTCTGTGGCAAGTTTTTTTTCTGTCTTGTGTAACACAGCAAAGTGAAGAACACATACGGGTTTGTGTAATGTAGCAAAACTGCATACACAGTACATGCGTGGACTGAGTTAACAGACACACAAGAGCATTACAAATCAGTGAAATTAATAAAGTAAACTTGACACTACAATGACTTCTAATTTATTTTTTATAACCTAACCTACCTGTACTTACAGGGACCTTGGTAGCACAGTGGTTAAGGTGCTGTGCTACAAATCGGAAGGTCCCTGGTTCAGTCGAAGCAAGTGCCAGTGAATTTTTCATTGACATAAAATCCTTCTGATCACACTATGGCGCTGTTTTTGACTCAGCCTCTAACAGAAATGAGTACACTATTTTATGGGGGTAAAGGTGGCCGGTGTGTAAGGCTGACAACCTACCACCATCCTTTGCCGTTGTCACACAATCTTGGAACCTTAACTTCTTGGAACCCTCTGGGCCCCTCCAGGCCTATAATAAGACTGCTTTACTTTTACCTTTAACTGTACTTACTAAACATGATTCGTACTTGTTTAAAACTATACATGTAATTCTGTAATATCTAATGACTTTATGCAACAAATCTGCTATTTCAGGGGACAGACGAAGGTACACAATTTTGTGTCAGGCTCACAAAATCCCATATCGTGGAGAAAGTACTGGGCCATATGTGAAGAGAAGATCAAAGAGTATCCAACATACCACGCACAGTGGTACTTCTTCTTTTGGATCACCAAACTGTGGCCTGTGTACCTCACACTATGGTTTTGCCTGGACCTGATACCAGCTGTCCTCATACAAGGCTTGCAGTATGTTACATCAGGACCCAAGAGGTGAACTGATATGTTCCTTTAACATTACATTTCCTAAGCTGTCTGTAGGTCACATTCATGTACATCCTTCCTTAAGACTGCTGTATGAACTTACGTAAATGGAGTGGCATACAAAACACTACAGCATGCTGCAGTGTTGCATGGCCTGCACTAAATGTGCATCGAGTGGAATATAGAATTGTCTCAGTGCTTGCTATGAAGGAATGACAACACTCATTCTTAACCTTGGGACTAGAGGGCAGTGAACAGTCAGTTTCATGTTCCAACGGTACGTCTGGTATTCATTGAATAGGTGGGTCAGTGGGCTCCATAACTGGTCTCAACACTTTGCAGAACACAACAGTTACTTTCCCCTGCCAGTAATCAAATTATCAATACTTGGTTGTCAAGCCTGGAGACCAGTCGTATTATTCTGACTTCCCAGTGTGCATAAAATAAATGCAAAATTTTGTGGTTGTGTGGGTCTGTGTGTTTAATGTCTAAAAATATCAAGTGGGCTTTAGTGGCATTTTGTTCTTAGTGGTCTACAGCAAAACATGAGTTAAGTTTTACTTTTTACATGGTAAATGTAAATTGTTAGGAACTTTTTCATTTTCTTAAAATGTTTCCCTATTCAACTGATGTAGCAGTTCCACATTCATTATAGAATGTCATTATGATTCACTGATTATTGACAAATGATGTGTGAGCTATATAAATTGAGTATCATCGAAAGGAATTAAAGGAAGTTTATGGACAATGAAGTGTGGGGCTGAATTGTGCCACATATTGTTTAATCAGCTACCCTGAAAGTCACATAAGATACTTACAGTAAGTTACTTTTTCTGATTGTTAAACGGAGGACATCCAATACTCCCTGTACACTCAATTCATTAATCAATTAGTCAATTCCTGCCAAATGTAACTGTACACAATCACTTGGTTATATAATTAAGTGAAGCTGTGGTTGGCATAAAATTACTAATTACATAATTAGATGCATAAACACAATCAGGTGTCTTCCATCAGGTTAACTGCAGCTAATAAAATGTATAATATTGACTGGTATAAAAAGATACAAATGTAACATCAAGGTGTGCTTCAGTATACAACGTATCGACAGAAATTGAAAACGAAATAATGAAAAGTAATAAACATTAAAAAAAATTGCAATAAAATTGACACACAAATAAATGCAGCAGTCCTAAAATTACTAATTAATTGAATAATTATTTGTGTCATACATTTAGTGACACTTTATCAGCTGTACATATTGCAACACATCAAAAGAAGAAGTGATGACATTTACTTCTATCTTCACACTGGAAGTGATACAAATTGGGAGAAACAGTTCATAATATTACAAAAAAAAAACTATATTTTGGAGCAGGGCTAACAGTGAACCAAGAAGCATGGATAAGTTATTTGGTAAATGGGGAAGAGAAGTACAGAGGGAAGAAATGAGGAGTTGGTAAATTATAAAAGATGCAGGAGACAGGAGAGTGGAGGGAAAAGAACAAGATGAAGGGAAGAAAAATTGGAATTTGGGCCCTGAAATGTGGAGTTATCAGTAAGGTTCTGTAAGAGCAGTCATGAGCAACATTTTGGGCATGAGAGCGAAATGAGGGGAGAAAAAAATTGTTATTAAATGGCTGCAACACACACAGTAGCTATATTTATTGTGTTGTGTGTCATTACTGGTAATGTTCTGTCTTCAGTAGTGCCAAAACTGGGGCAGAAAAATTTATTTGAAATTAATCTCAAAAAAATATTTTTAATCCATTGTACAAAACTCAAAACTTTTAGATTGTGAGTGAGAGAAAAATAATGAGGGAAGAGGTAGAGAGATTTCTGTTATGGAAGTGCTTCTGTTACAGAAGCATTTCTCAAGACACATGCTGTATCATCAACTGCTGATATTTAAGCAAAATTTTATCATTTCCACTTAGTAAAACCTTAACTTCATACTCAATTACTTATTTACTTACTTGCCTACTTACTTACTCACTGCATGTAGCACAGGCTAAACTGTTTTAAGCTAGTCAAGAATTTCCCCACACTTTATGGAACCCGAATGTTCATTACTGCATTCACAAGCACCTGCAATGTGTCCCTATCCTGAGCCAGCTTGATACAGTCCATACCACCACATTTCACTTTGTGAAGATCCATCTTAATATTACCCTCCCATCTACCTGTGGGTCTTCCAGGTGGTCTCTTTCCCTCATGTTTCCCCACCAAAACCTTGCATATGCTTCTCTTCTTTCCCATGCGTGCTACATGCCCCGCCCTCTCAAACTTCTCAATTTGGCCACTCAAACAATTTTGGATGAGCAGCACAGATCATTAAGCCCCTCATTATGTACTTTTCTCCATTCGTCTGTTACCTCATACCCCTTAGGCCCAAATATTCTCCTCAACACCCTATTCTCAAACACCCTTAGTCTATGTTCCTCCCACAATATCAGCTAACAAGTTTCACACCCATATAAATCAAGAGGCAAAATTATACTTCTGTATATCCGGTCAGTAAACCTATGAGCTGAAAACTAATTTTGTAACAGGTACTTTACACAAGATGAAAATTCTGTTTATATTTTGATATGAAGAATTATGTTGTACTGTCAATAGTACAATGTGTAACTGAGCAATAGTTTGGCATGAATGCACATAGAATAGTTATTCATCCAATTCCATACATTTCGCTGCAAGTTTCTGCAAGTATTTTGGGCCGCACTGTAGAGATGAAAAGGTTGTGTGCTCATGTTACCCATCACTGTGTACAAGAACCCAAAGTTATGGCATTTCCCTTTGCGGAGGACTTTTCATTTACTGGAAGGTATCGATGGGAAGCTGCTGTATTGCTGACTGACAGGCCACTCTCTGTGTCCAACGGAAGACCTCAGATATTCTCAGATTCTTCATTGCCAGGTTGACCATACCAGTGTTAGTGACACAGCACACCATTTTGTTTTACTGACTTTCTTATGCGAAAAACTAATGGTGGAAAGCACAAAGTGTGAATTGGTCAAATCTTCCAGTCATAATGGTAAAGCTCATTTAGACCTTACATGAGGTCTCTGAGCAGTGAGGCTGAGCAACATAAAGTGCAAAGTTTGTAGTTACTGTCTTCAATCTGTGGTACACTAAGAAGTACCACTAATTCTAGAGATTAAATCACAGTATACACGTGTCAGCTGCAATAGAGTGAAATACTGTACTGCTACAGTGTTTGAGGTTCATGGCTGTAAAACTTAAGAATGTGTTTTCCTGAATTATAATATTTTAAATATATAAAATAGAATCTTGTTTCTCTGAAACACCTGTGACTATCTGATACTACAATCCAACATCACACAACCTACATACTATCCTCATGTCTCTATTCTGACAGCTGCCTGAATATGCCCAGTGCAGAACTAATGTAACACACTTTTCCTTACTAACAGCCAGACACTTGCACTAAATATCAGCCCTGGTCCGAGTCTTTCTGATTGCATATTTTGTAACGGGACACTTTTTGTAGTGAGGAGTCGCTAGCATCTCGCTCAACCCCCAAGCTGTAGGACCACCCCCTGTCAGTGATTACTTCTTCAAAATATTTGCAGCTACCCTCCGTAGTGGAAGCCGTGCCTCCTTCTGCAACCTGAGGATGCGCCATGTGTATGTTGATAGGGAAAGGTGGTGGGCAATTGTGAATGTAGTTATGAAACTTCGGGTTCCATAAAATGCCGGAAATATTTTTGTCTAGCTGAGAACCGGGTAATTTCTCAAGAAGGACTCTGCCCCATGCAGTGAGTGAGTAAGCAAGTAGGTAATTAGGTAAGAGTCAAACACTCAAAGGTTTAATAGTTAATTTTTCTTGTCTCTTTTCATCCAGAGCCATCATTGAGACAATCTACGCACTGCAGTACACCAAGATGGTGAAGTACTTTGGTGAACAGGATTGGTTGTTTCATGATGCAAATGTGCGATCACTTCTGGAACAGCTGACGCTCATAGACCGCGATATATTCTATTTTGATACAAAGCAGTTAAATTGGGCCAGCTATCTGGAAAGGTGCGTCAGGGGTGTGAGACAATACATCCTGAGAGATGACCCAAGTACTTTAGCAAAGGCTAGGAAACGCTACAAAATGTAAGTATACAAACAACAAACGACTCTCCCATTATAAAACACTGTTAAAAAAGTATGTATCTAGAGCACATATACTATACACTCTATGTTACATATAACATAGGATCAATATTTTATCCAACCAGTAGTATTTGTCAATTACTGCAGGTACTGCAGTGTTTGCGGTGTGTGTGTGTGTGTGTGTGTGTGTGTGTGTGTATGTGTGTGTGTGTGTGTGTGTGTGTGGTGTG
>Ga0123354_10013750_pt1 | contig 12580 bp, 13 predicted proteins | sample TergutLab28metaG_2_FD_97872 | JGI IMG/M metagenome (GOLD analysis project Ga0123354, IMG submission 97872) | Labiotermes labralis P4 segment gut microbial communities from Petit-Saut dam, French Guiana - Lab288 P4 | ecosystem: Host-associated > Arthropoda: Insects > Digestive system > Gut ... | reverse complement strand
TATAGGCTCACTTCGGGTGCAGCATGGCAACAACATTTTTTGGGGCGTTGCTTACACATTTCAGCACAAAGACAACATTTCGGGCATTGAAAAAATGAAGGGGCACGATGCTGCCGGCGAGTTTAGCTATCGCGTTACCAATCGCGCAAATATCACAGCAAGAATGCAATACAGTTACATAGATTTCAAACCTGTTGGCGAATACAGCCACACGCAATCGCCGGTGAGCTTCGAAATGTTGGAGGGTTTGCAAAACGGTAACAATCTTTTGTGGAATGTTGGTTTTCAGACCAATATCACCGAATTTCTTCAGTTAGACTTGCGCTACGAAGGACGTTCTTCGGAGGGCGTGAAGGCGGTGCACACGGGGTTGTTGCAGTTGAAGGCGTTTTTTTAGCCCTCCCCCCAATCGCTGCGCTTCATTGGGGGTTATGCCCGTTATTGTTGGTGATAAAAATAAAAAAATCACTTTACCCTGACAAATGGCATCTCAATGTGTATATTTGCCGCGTACTTGTCATCAAGATTAATATTCGCTTCGTAACACGAAAACACACAGAACTCCAAGTATTTGCAATTGAAATTTCCGGTAGCATTGTTTAATAGCTTTGAAAAAAAGTTATATTTCGCCGAACAAGATTATGATCACTTTTCACCTAATCTTAGAAAAAAAAGTAAAAAACTTAATCTTCAGGGTGAATATGATTTATTGTTATTACCAAAATAAATGTTTTCATTAGAATCCTCATTGCTTGCTTAAAACAAGTGGCGGGTGGGCAAACAGTAGAGTATGGCGCAACCATACTCTACTGTGAGGTTTACTTTAATTAAACATAACCCTCCCCTTATAACTCTTTTTCCCATTACTCAACACCACCATATATATGCCTTTGGCTCTATGGTCTAATTTTAAACTAAAATCTTCTGCACCATTATTTATCTCAATTTGCTGCAACAGTTTGCCCGTGTTGTCGTAAATAGATAAGGTTAGATTGCTTTCATACAAAAATTCATCCGGAATGGTAATGGTACACATGCCGGTAGTGGGATTGGGGTAGATAACAATAGCTGGGTCAGACTCATTAATGTCTTTTATGCCTACTTCTATGCCCACAATGTTAAACTCTTTCCATACCTCCGCTCTCTTGTAGGCATCAACTGAACCAATGGGCACGTATAGTGTGCAGGCGTTGGTGTTTACATTATAGAAAACATTTGGAGGTATGCTAATAGGAATAGGATTAAGATTGGTAACTGAAGTAAGAGCTTCGCAAAAGGCAAAAGCACCTTCTCCAATATTTGTAATATTGACGGGGAGAGTAATAGAAGGAAGACCTGAATCGGCAAAAGCTCTTCTTCCAATTTTTGTTATACTGTTTGGGATGCTAATGAAATATTGTATCCAACAATTAGAAAAAGCATACTCACCAATGCTTGTCACACCATTTTCTATTGTAACAATATCAATTGAACCGGAGTAATCCCACCATGGACTAGAGTTAAAAAACCAAAAATCAGGCATTTCTCCTTTTCCGCTAATTGTAAGGGTACGGTTTTCAAATTTCCAAGTAAGCGGTCCTATGGTGCCGCCTTGTGCAAATACGTTAAAAAGTAGAAAGCAGAAAGCAGAAAGTAGAAAAACATGACGAGTGACGAGTGACAAGTGATTTTTTATTATTTTTTTCATAATGATATTATTTTAAAATTATTGTTTTATTATTTTTTGATAATAAGATGTGTCTAAGTCTGTTACTTCAATAAAATAGATTCCTTTCGGGTAAGAAGACATATCAATAGAATAAGATTGTTCGTTGAGTTGTTGCAACAGTATTTCTCTACCCAATAGATCTATTAGTTTTATTGAAACCAAAGAAACGTCAGCATTGTTGCTGTGCAGTTGAATGGTAACAATGCTATTTGTGGGGTTGGGAAAAACGGAAATGTAGTTTTCTGTAAAACCGGTTTCAAAGGAAAGGGTAATCTCTTTAAAGTCACTAACGACATTAAAATCCATAAAATCTCCAAGGAGTATATTATTAACCAACATTGAGCTTGATTGATTCCGCAAGGGTATTTCATTACAATCGGGAGGCGCAATATACAAAAGCGCATTACTTCCGGCATTTGCCGTAAAACCGGGAAGTAAAACAATTCTGTTTTGAGAAGTAAAAGTGGCATTTCCACCCGAATTAACAGTGGTATTATACACTATTAAAGATTTCCTGCCTTTATACGCTTTGCTTTGTCCGCTTGACACTGTTTCACCGGAAATGACTACATCATCTTTGATTTTGTTTAACTCAATCTGATTGGGTATAAAGTCATCTCGAAGGTCATATTTTTTTACTTCAGCTCCTGCGGCAGAAACCTCAATATATCTAATTTGCGGTGTTGAGGTGGGTATTGTACCGTAACCTATAAAGCCATATCGTGTAGTACAAGGTATGGCTATAAACTTTCCGTTTATGTCGGTATAGGTATGATAATTGTCCCCACGCCATACTCTATCAAGTATTCCATTCACCATTACAGAATCATACCCAAAAAATGTTGTTACCTTTACTGCCGCATCTTTAATAGGGTTTCCATCCTGGTCAACTACAATGCGGGTGATTTTTAAATTATTAGGTGCAGTATATCCGAAAGGGTTGTAGTAAATTTTGTTTTCATCAAATGTAGAACTGTAATCCACGGGGCAAGGTGCGGTAATTTGAGGGGTATAATTTCTGAAAAGATTTACGGCCGGTTGTTTTTCTACCTGTGGAGCAGGCCATCGTTCAAGTAATCCAAAAAAGTTTCTTCCAAAGTTTCCACTATTTATATTGTGCCGGTAAGCATCCATGTAGTGCCACCAGCTGTAGCCACTCCCACCACAGTTACATACGGCATGTAATGAAAAATTAACATAGTCTCCCTGGTCGGCAAGTGTGCCATCCAAACCCTCTGCAATTCCATACTGGCTTCCGCTGGCAGAAAAACTGGTTTCGCCTATAATCCAAGGTACTATAGAAGCTTGATTCATCTGGTAAAATTCGTTAGCCATCCTGAGTCTTATTTTTTGTTGGATAGAAGCATTTGTCCGGTCTTCATAAGGTCTGGAAACGTATCCGGGGAAAAAATGCAAAGAATTAAAATCCACTTTTAAAATAGAAGGATCGAAAGAAAAAATATCGCTCGTGCCACAATTTCCAATAGTTACCAAACCATGCGGGTCTTTAGATTTAATAGCATCGTACCATGTGGAAATGATTTCACAGGCTCTTTGTTTGGCGGGAAGGGGTCTCACATGGTAATCGGGTTCGTTTAATATATCATAAGCCATTAACGCATTGCGGTAGTTAGAGTTGCTTAAATATAAAGCTACTGCTTCTATAAAAGCCTTCCTTAATGCAACTTCCGTGTCATTTAATTCTGTTCTGTCTCCTTTCAGAAGTAAAATTACTTTAAGAGATGCGTGATGAGCTAATTCCAATATCTTTTCATAAAGCGGTAAAATAATAGCCATTCCTGGGTCTAAGGGATTAGACGGATAAACAGGCACCTGAAATGTGTTACTATTTACGGGGCTATAAAAAATAAATACTAATCCCTGACCGTGAATATACTGCGGTTGAATTCCTGTTCTAACGACATTAAATCCCATGCCTGCTATGGCATTAAAATCTGCTTCAATTTGCTCGCTGCAAGCTACCGGATGCGTACAATTAGGAGTAGTGTTGTAGCTACGGTCGCGGGATATAAAATAATTCCCATTATTTAGCACAGGATAAAGACAATAATTCATCACCATAGGGTAGAATCTTTCATTCCCTACAAAAAAATCCCTGCCTTTAAGAGTAACTTGCTGTGCCATAGTACTTGTGCAAAACAAGAGCAAAAATAATATAAATATCTTATCTTTCATTGTTATTGTTTTTTAAGTTCATCAATTTGTTTCTACAAATCTAAGATATAGAGCGTAAGCTCTTCTATTTTTAGTAAAAGTTTACGGCTGCATTTATTGCTTCATTTACACTTACTTGTTGTTGTGCATTTGCAATTCCCACGAATAGCAATAAACATGGAATAATAAATAATTGTATTTTTTTCATTGTTTCCTCCTTTTTATTCAAAGTAAATATCATTTATATCCGTAACATATATTCCGGGTTCTATTATATTACAAAATCCATAAGTGATTCCACTATAAAACAATTTTCCCTTAACAAAACATCTTTTAGTAAGGTAGTTAGTATCAAACATAGCTTGTAATTCTACAAAACCATTTTCTACATCTATTTTAGGTCTTCCATGAGTATCAAGTATTATATTTGGATCATCAACCAAGGTAAATCCTCTTGCTGAAATGCCATCTTGATAATGAACCCAACCATATACCATTATTTCTGTATGAACTGGAACCATTTCTCCTTCAAATGAATATAAATTCCAATATACGGTATTTACATCATTGTAGTTTTCCCAGTCAATAGGTTTTAGATTTTTTGGTTTTTCTTTTAAGTTTAAGCAATTTTTATCACAAGCGGCGAACAGTAATAATATTGTCGCGAGATGTAAAATAATCCGTTTCATTACTCCCCTCCTTTCTTGTTTTCAATTTCAGAAAGCCGTTTTTCCAAACCTTCAATTAATTTTTGCTGTTCAATAGTATAAAGCGTAAGCTCTTCAATTTTCAACAAAAGTTTCCCTTGCATTTCTCCAAGATTAACTCCATTTTCTTCTATCTCTTTGGCAGATGGGATATTCGGTAAACGATGATTTTGCTTAATATATTGCTCTATTTCGCTTAAAGATAGTAGATTATAATCCTTGTCAAACACAAAATCAGGCCAATTGGCTAAAGTTACTTCCACTTCTTTAGCCTTCAATTTACCGTTAGGGTTTAACCACAACTTAATGTTATCTTTGATTTGTGCGTCAGTCAGTGTTTTGTTGCCTGTAGGTTGTGTTGTAGGAATTGAGGCAAATAATATACTTCCGTCCACCGCACCCCAAATAACACTGCCGCCATTATGAGTGCGGGTCCCTGCCAGTGATCAAATTCCATTACTTCGCGTGGCATTAAAACCGATATAAGAAGTTCCGTAGCTTAAATCCTCGTCGCTGGCATCGCCGAAAGAAAGATTATAGAAACCTTCTTTAACAGAAAGATTTCCGGTAATCATTGCACTTGTAGCGTTCAAAGCGTTTGCAGATAGAGCGCCTATAATATTAGCACTTTGAGCTTTCAACGATCCATTTACCTCCAATTTTGCCTGTGGATCATTTGTCCCTATTCCCACTTGGTCGCTATTAGCAAGAAATAAAGTGTAATTTGAATAGCCTCCCCCTACGGAGTTCCAAGGTCTCCAAAAATTAAGCCCATAACAATTATCTTCACCATCAAGATACTCAATTCCCCATTTTCCGTTAGGAAAATTGTTGTTTACATTGGCTCCAAAAAAGATAGAACCATTTGGCGAACCACCAGGTGCAGGCTTAGGCGAAGTTTTAGATATTAATATATTTCCGTCAACAATATGTAATTTCTGACGAGGGCTAACCGTACCTATGCCAATATTGCCATCAGGCGCAATTGATAAGCCACCCCCGAATCCTTCAATAGAAAAGTTGCTGGAATAGTCATTTAGCTTAAAAATAAAGCCCAAAGCAGCATCATAAGACATGATAAGCCCATCGTTTGCACCGCTTCCTGATATAGAAGTGGTTAATTGCAGTAACTTTTTAGGAGGCATTCCAGCTGGTATCCCGGATATATAGGCGTGCAAATGTAATAGAGCTTTAGGATCTGTAAGCCCTATTCCCAAATATGGGTTATCCCCCAACAATCGCATACGCTCTACGTTGTTTGTCCGAAAAATTAAAGGAGTATTACCGGTAGTTCCCAAGAAATGAGCAGTTGTAGTGTTGTTATTTCCCGTTATATTCCAAGGGTTGCTTTGTCCATATACCCCAAGAAGGAGCGCGCCTAAAAAAGAAAGTAAAATAATTTTTTTCATAATGATTAAAGGGGACTCCTAAAATTTAACTTTTGGTATTTTAGTTTTTCAAAAAGCAAGGAATCCATTAATACTTTTTGAAAAACTGTTAAAATATCGCCACAAAACTATAAAAATATTTTATAGATCAATCATTTTTAAAACTTTCATCTATCTATCTATCTATCTATCTATCTGTTATTTATAATTTATTGACAGGTAGAAGTTTTAGTCGCACAATTTGTTCATAACGACACATATTGTAAACCAAATTTATTAATCCGACTATTCCTTTTGCACGTTGAAATCCAATTGCTTATATATAAAAATCGTTCATACTGTTAGTTACAAATCCAAAGACATGTTCAACCCGACAGCGTGTTTGAGATTTTATGAGATTGGTTTCTTTTTGCTCATCTGTAAGCGGTTTTCCCTTAAATGCTCGTTCAATAATTTGCGGGCTGATTCCTTTTTCCTTCAGCATATACGACGACAGACCTTTCGCATTAGAAAGTTGTGTAACAGCATTGTTGGTGATAAAAATAAAAAAATCACTTTACCCCTTGACAAATGGCATCTCAATGTGTATATTTGCCGCGTACTTGGCATCAAGATCAATATTCGCTTCGTAACACGAAAACACACAGAACTCCAAGTATTTGCAATTGAAATTTCCGATAGCATTGTTTCACAACACGCGATAAAATCAGAAAAACTACAAACTTTATTGTTCATCTAAATCTTACAGAAATGAAAACTTTAACCAGACACCCTAATCCAACCGCTGAAACGTGTTGGGCGCAAATTCAGGAATTTTCCCTCAACCTTGCAGAATCAGCTAAGGAATTTGATCGCCAAATGGCAGAAGCAGCTAAAGAACGGGAAAAAGAAGCTAAAGAACGGAAAAAAGAAGCTAAGGAATTTGATCGCCAAATGGCAGAAGCAGCTAAAGAAAGTAAGCGCGAAACGGAAGAAATCAAGCGTATTCAGAAAGAAAACGCCCGCATGATTGGTGGCATCTCAAACTCCAACGGCGAAGTAGCAGAATCTTACTTCATTAATAGCTTTGAAAAAAAATTATATTTCGCCAAACAAGATTATGATCACTTTTCACCCAATCTTAGAAAAAAAAGTAAAAAACTTAATCTTCAGGGTGAATATGATTTAGTAATGTATAACTGTACATCTGTTGCCATTATTGAAATTAAATATAAAGCCAAGAAAGAAGATGTTGAACCTTTGCTCCTGAAAGCGCAAACTTTTAAACAATTATTTCCCGAATATGCAAATTATACACTTTATCTTGGTTTAGCAGGGCTTCACGTAAATGTAACCGCCGAAAAAGAAGCCATAAAGCAAGGCATTGCCGTTATTAAACAAGTAGGTGAAAATATGGTAATTAATGATACATATCTGAAAGCTTTCTAAAAAGATGTTTTGTTTTTATTGTTATTGCTTCACCACTTTCCTAACAACTTCCCCTTGCTCTGTCATAATTTTTACAAAATAAGTACCTGCCGGCAGGTGAGAAATATTGATGAGATGATTAGATGATGAGGTGATGAGATGATTAGATGATGAGGTGATGAGATGATGTGATGATGAGGTGATTAGATGATGAGATGATACTTTTCTACCATAAACATCAAACACCTCAACATTCTCAATTCTCAATTTTCCATTCTCAATTCTCAATTCTCCTGTTGTTGGATTCGGATAAACCTCAATCGCCTCCAGCGCCTGTGCGGCTTCATCAATACTTAGAGGCGTTACTTCAATAACAAAATCTTGCGTATAATCTTCATCAAAAGCTAAACCATCTTTAATAGTGGCTGTAAGTTTTACCGTTCCTGGGGCTGTAGTTCTCAGGCTTGTACCCACAATGGTTGCGCCGGTAGTTCCTGCATCAGTAACTTTCCACGTAGCTTCTTTATAAGTAGCATTCTCCGGAAGTACTACTATTCTGTAACTACCAAAGATATACTGTATGCCCACCGGAACTGAAGCAGGTACGTTTGTTATTTCCCTAACGGGAACAAAATCTATAACCTGAACCACAAGGATGGCACGTGTAGGATCTACTCCTTCCATTTGAGGGTTGCTAACTACAATCGGATTACGCATATCCACAGTGTAAAAGCCATCTTTGTGAAATGCAATCACTCCATTATCAACGGTGTATTCACTTGGATGAGCCAAAGATCCATCATATCCAGATGGTTTATATCCGTTCAGTATCCAAAAATTAGTAGCCACACCTCCAAACTCTTTTTGTGAAGAATAATCAAGCGTATCTTTAATTAGGACTCTCCGAAAATTCAAGTTTTGTCTTCCAAGTTTTCTATAAACACGATCTTGTATTACTTCACAAATGGCATATAAGCTGGATAATGAAAGGCTATTTTCATATATACTTATCCTCTCCATAGCAGGATTATTATTTATGTTCATGTTCAACACGGAAAGCTTGTGCCCAGTACAAATTATAGTATATAATGACTTACAATCACTTAAATCTAAATTTCTTAGGGGGGCATTGGGCAAGGCAGGATGAGCAATGATGGATAACTGTTCTAAATTTACACAGTTGCTTAGATTAATGCTTTCAATCAATTGAGAGTGAATACGTAAAATTTCTATTGATGGGCATTTGCTAAAATCAGCACTAGTCATATTTACAGTACTACTGAAAAATGTAAATTTACAACCCTCCTCTCCTTCAATGATTGTTTCTTTATTACCAAGTGGAAGATATGAAAAACCTATCGATTGGTGCTGTCCTTTTCCTGTGTATGTTTGTTCAACGCCTGTAGTTACACAGCGTAAAGTAAAATGTTTGTCAATAGTGGCTATAATAGAGATATGGATGTAGGAGACCGGATTAACAAACGTTATTGTATCGCCGGCTACAACATGAAAGCTATTGGCAAGGAAGATGGTTAAAGTCAATAATTTAAATATTAAAGTTTTCATTTGTTTAAGTTGGTTAGATTGTTAATTTTAATAATTTAATGATACTAGGAGGTGCATCAGAAATACACCTCCTCCTAACGTAAATGAACAAATGTATATTGTACCAAACAAATTTGTTGTAATTGTAAAAATTACGGCTAATAAAAAAATGATTTTTTTCATGATGAATTGATTTATTGTGTTAATAATTTTAATTGTTTTAAATTGTTTTTATTTGTAAATCTACGTGTTATAATGCACCGGCACCGTTTTCGAAATACATGATTTTCAAATTGCCAATAACTATGAGATTTCTCGTTGGATGTACTTTTCATGATAATGAATTTTACTTATTCTCAAACATCTGCACATCGCTAAAGAAAATGTCATAGAAGATAAACGTTCCGGTTTCTTCATCTCTATATATCATCTGTTCCGGAATGTTTAAAAACTCGCCGTTTGAGCCAATAATGTAAAGCGAACGATCGGGCATAAGGAAAGAATCATCATACGTTAAGTCATCAGGATCATCTACAATACCATAATAAGTAATCCCTCCTGAATCTGAAATACCTAAGATTACGGTTTTTTCACAAGCGCTTCCAGATCCCTGGCAATCTATATGTGCTTGCTGTCCACCGGTTGTTACACATCCCGGACAACCGGCTGCAGGGTGCCCAACTTTTACCGTTATACCATAAACCTGCTTCCCTTTGGTATGGGAAATAAGTTTTGCCGAATTTGGCATGGATCGTTCTGTGGTTTCTTTGTTTTCGTTTTTACTACATGAAAAACACAAAACAAAACATAAAGTTGCAATAAAAAATTTTCTCATAAGATATAATTTTGGTTTTACTGCCCCAAATAAAAAGAATTGATAAATACAAATTTACGTGATGACGAAAAAATGCTTTTTTTTTGTTATTTTCGCCACATTAATTTTTTATTATCATGAATAGAAAAAACATTTTTGCAATAGCTGCGCATGTTTTATTTTGCCTTTTGCTTGCGTATTGGTTTTACAGCAATTCAGTGATCAGACCCCTTGCGATTAATAATCAGTATAAAGAACTAGTTAGCGCTTTGCTACTCCTTTTTACAGTCTATCTGAATTATCTTGTTTTTATTCCCTCTATTTTAAGCAAATCTTATTACAAAAGATACATTTTTCTGTCTTTATTATTGATTGTAACCGCCTCATTGATAGAACTTCTATTAGTAAAAAGTGATATTTTAATATGTTTTAAACACATTGATCCTTTATATTTTGACATCAACAAACATTTGCGTAGTATTTTATTTATGATTTTTCTTCGTAATATAGGTTTCTATCTCTTTTTTACTGTTTTAAAACTCTATCAACAAAGTCGGGAGAATGCAATCATGGATAAGAAAGCGGTGCTTAAAGATACCGGAGTAGTTGTGTTCATCCCACGTCGGGGAGATCGTGTTCCTTTAGATATTAAACGAATAAGCTATTTCTCACACAAGAAAAACATTACATCTATTCATTCACCAACAAGGCAAGAAATACCCATTTACGCCACCTTAACTGATATTGAAAACTATCTTGGTGAACATTGCTTGAGAATAAGCAAAATGAATATTATAACCTTTACAAATATAATAAGTTATAATGAAAAAAGTGTAACTGTTAAGAGCAGAAATCCGGGTAGAAATAGAATATTAGCATTTTATCAAAGTAATACACCACGCATTCTGCAAACGCTGCGAAAGAACGTTCCGGAATTGGAAAATGCAAATGAATCTAATCTTAAAAAAACAGAGAATGCTAATGTAAATGATGACGAAAAACAAAAAGATGCTAATGTAACAATAGCAATTTTGGAAGCAATTTCAAAAAATCCACGCATTAACGCTGTAAAACTCATCGAAATTCTTCAGGAAAAAACCACTATACACATTTTAAGAAGAAAATTAAGAGAGCTAAAAGATACCGGTAAGATAAAATATGAAGGGAGCGCTAAAAAAGGCGGCTATTATGTTATTTAGGCGTACCAGCATGCAATGGATGTCGGCACACCTCCTACCTCATCTCCCTAATTATCGCCTCAAACAACAACTTCCCCATCACCTCATACCCCGCCTTAGTAAAATGCACGCGGTCGTTTTGGGCTAATTTTGCCAAGCGCCATTTTTCCATAGAGTGTAAACCGCCCATAATTTCAAATTGGTCGAATACTGCGCCACCGGTTTCTTCGGCTAATTCGTACATTACTTTCCTCACTTTCAGCGCGTTTTTGTTTACGTGGTATTTTTTTCCTACTTTTTTATAACTGTCGTTGTTGGTGATAAAAATAAAAAAACAGTTGGGGTTTACTTTTTTAAATTGCGCTACCAAAGCTAAATAGTTTTCTTTAAAAGCGGAAGGAGTAAAATTAGAATCATTCGCATCATTGATCCCCAATCCAAAAATGACCATATCGGGAGATAAAAGTGCGATTTCCTCTTCAAAATGTGCACAACGCAAAAAAGCGCCCGTATTTGCGCCATTTACGCCAATAGAATGATAAATAATGCCCGGGTTTGCATTTTCTAACAAAATTCCGGTAATCGTAAAAGAAGTAGTGTCTTTATTTGCCAAATAAAATGCAAAAGAATCTGTAACACAGATGTTTTCATAAATAAATTGGCGTTTTTCGGGAATGATTTTTGTAGGTAAAAAAGTGGCAGTGTCAATTAATAATATTGGAATAAATGCAGAATCCCCTGTTGAATATCCTAACAATGTAATTTTTGTAGTATTAAATTTTGTTAAAGAGTCGCGGTGTATAATTTTTACTTCGGAAATAGAATCTAACGTATAAACTGCTATTCCTGCTATGCCGATAGGTTTGGCATGCTCTTGGTGCACATTTCTAACCAATCCGAACCTTCCTGTTGATCTCGTTCTGTAATCTGTTGGGTTATTGCATCTTGGAGCAGCAGCGTAAGGAAAAATAAGCCCTCTGCTTGCCGAAAAATCGGGGTAAGCTTTTAGCAACTCTTGACGCACAGTATGCGGAAATGTTCCGGCTTGCACATGCGAACCTCCGATATGTACAATGTTAATATTTCCGGTACTAAGGGTTATTAAGGAATCGAATTTTGATATGAAATAAGGGAGGAGTGGTTGGTTTTTAGCAATATAAAGCGTATCAGCACGGTAATTGATAAAATTGTATGTGGCTACGGGCGCTGGTTTTGGTTGCGCAAAACAGGCGCTCCATGAGGCACACATTATAAATAACAATCTATAAAATGTGTTAAAAAGAGCTTTCAATTATTTCAGTTTATTATTTTCATCAGGAAAAATAATCCGGGGTTTAAAAGTTTTTGCTTCTTCAAAATCCATGGAAGCGTAGGAAATTACTACCACCGCGTCTCCTACATATACTTTTCTTGCTGCAGGACCGTTCAAGCAAATCACTCCCGAATTTTTTTCTCCTTTTATGACATAAGTTTCCAAGCGTTCACCATTATTCAAGTTCAACACATGAACTTTCTCATTTTCAACTAAATTAGCCGCATTCATCAACGCTTCATCAATGGTAATGCTGCCTACATAATGCAGGTTCGCTTCCGTAACCGTAACTTGATGAATTTTAGATTTTAATACGTCAATAAACATTTGAATAGTGGTTTGAGGT
>Ga0123354_10013747_pt1 | contig 12581 bp, 6 predicted proteins | sample TergutLab28metaG_2_FD_97872 | JGI IMG/M metagenome (GOLD analysis project Ga0123354, IMG submission 97872) | Labiotermes labralis P4 segment gut microbial communities from Petit-Saut dam, French Guiana - Lab288 P4 | ecosystem: Host-associated > Arthropoda: Insects > Digestive system > Gut ... | reverse complement strand
TTGTCTCCAGAGCAAGTATCCCGCCTGTGACTGTTTCTTAACATAAGTGTTTTACAGGGAATGGTTGTTAGCACGTCGCCCAACCCCCAAGCTGGAGGACCACCCCTCGTCGGCTGTCCGCGACTGCTTATTCAATTTATTCGCAGCTACCCTCCTCATCGGAGGCCGTTCCTCTATCCGCAACCTGAGGACCAGCCATGCCGTGGTGACAGGGACCCACTACATGGAATTATTTATTACTGCATTCTAATATGTTTCGCATATTTAATGGCCACAGAAAACCGTGCGTGTGTGACGAACTATTCACTAGTTTTGCATACATCACAATTCATCGACAATTTGACGCCGTGTACCTTTCAGAAATTTACCCACCACCGTACTACATGACGTCACATTCCAGAAGAGTTCTCTTTAAACTCCGCCTTCAGGACGTCAACCTCGCATCAGAATGCATTACTTACGCCATGGCGTAATATCTCCATCGCTGGCTAGCTGTCTTGACTGCCGACTGGTTTTGCAACAAAATAAAATCAAGACCAATAACACATGCAAAAGCATAACGAATTCATTTTGAAAATCACTACGCTCGAAACGGGACCGGGGGGGGGCACATTAACAATTATTGCCAATTAAAGCCAAGCTCGGTTATAACGTCATAAAGAGGGAATGTCGTTATAAACGAGTGTTTTTGTAACCGAAGAGTGTAATGTTATGGTTAACAGTGAGGAATTAATTGGTACCACAGAATATCTGGCATTATAGACGGTGTATCGTACAAATCGATGTCGCTGCAACCGGGTTCAACTGTATTTCCACCAATATTCGATTTACAGTACTCCTACATGTTTCAACTACAACCCGTAGCCGTCCTAAGAAAGCCGCAACATTTTAAAGACATGTGCGACGTGTTGTGTGTATTGTCGATCGTTAATAGTAAAATTTCCAGATTAAAGTCTCTCGGCTATTAAATAATAATGTACAGTATTATTTAAAAAGTAATAAAATTTTCATACACGAATATTATAAGAAGTTCATAAACTGCTGCATCCAGACATCTCGTGATGGTGAATTTTTGTTCGGGTTTTTAATCGAGTGGAAGATCCACTATGTAAGCACTCCATGTACTTCACTCGTGTTTTTTTTTTTTTTTACAAAATCCAACAATGAACAAAAAAATTATAAACAAAACAAAGGTAACGCATTGATCGCATCAGAACTCAAGTGTTGCCTGATCGCTGCTGTTTCGGACTAAAGACATACTGTACTTCATTCATGTTTTTTTTAAATCCAACAATGAACAAAAAACATTATAAACACAACAAAGGTAACGCATTGATTCGCAACAGAACTCAAGTGTTGCCTGATCGCTGCTGTTTGGGACTACAGACATACTGTACTTCATTCATGTTTTTTTTAAATCCAACAATGAACAAAAAACATTATAAACACAACAAAGGGAACGTACTAATTCGCTACAGAACGCAGGTGTTGCCTGATCCCTGCTGTTTGGGACTAGAGACAATAATTCGTGCGTGACGTAAGAATGTGTCACCTTTCTAGTGACTGGGCGGTGAAAGCTACGTGCGTGGAGACAGCAGGTAGATCCAGTCTGCCGAAAGCTCACGGCAAGTGACGTCAACCCGCGGCCAGCCAGGAATATTCAATGACCCGTAGCGCAACTTCTGAATGCTGCCAACTGACAAGAGTCATGCCTGCAGAATGTCCCAGTCACGTACTTCCGCTTACGAAATAACTCCATAGAGCACAGTCCTGTTTTTCTTGGTAACATAATTGTTCCTTAGTCCATACAGAAATTACCGACAGGAACAGCCCTAAGGTTCATAACCGAGTTCGCTAGAGCTCGCCAGCTGTTCCTATCCTAAGCCAGATGAGTACAGTCCACGCCATTTCACCGTCCAAACCATCCGTCCATTCCGATGCTCTGTGTAACACTTCGTAACGCTGGCATTTTTTGTTTTGCGGTGACAAGTTTCTAATCCCTCGCCCAAACCTCCGGCTGTAGGACGACACCTCGTCGACTGCAGACATCGGCCATACCTGCAGGCCGCAGTTCCATCCACAAAACCCAAAACGGGCAGGATGTGTCAGGACTGGGTCGTCCACTACTAATTACGTATCCAACTCGTGATACAGGCTACAAACTGTGATTCAGAAATGTATATGCCCAATGGAACACCTACAGCATATGCTAAGCTGGTTCGGGCGCCCGGTGAATTTTTTTTGGGGGGGGGTCCTCCACCAAGGAAGGACCAGCAAGGGGAAAGTAAGGAAACAACGGAGAGTTCACCGTACAAGAGACGGCTGCAGGCCGCTAGTGCCGTCAACAAGACAAATCACTACCTAAGAACGTCCGATACTACAGAGAAAGACGAAAAACGTTTGCAAAATACTGGGACCCCGGTCCTCCTTCCGGACCTCCGGACCCCGGTGATTTGCACCGGCTTCCTCCCATTCCACCTCTCAACACCCCTCTCGATGGCACTTCTATGACGGGCATATCGAATTGACATTTCCCAAACTTGGATTCACGATACCCCCCCCCCCCCCCCAAAAAAAACTCTATCAGCATAGCAGCCCCGCGGCTTCTTCCGTCCCTTGTACAATGTCATAATCGGTTCGAACCCCACTCGGGGTACACACGTATCAATGTCTGCATTTCTTCTGCGTTTGTGTTGTCTGAACGCACGAAGAGGTCTTTGGATGGGAGAGGCATAGCAAATTCCAATGAACAAAAAGGCCTATATAAACCCAGTAGCTTAGACCTAAGTCGCATTTGCTCCACAGCACAGAAGATGAAGACGAAGAAGAAGAAAAGTACAAGAAGGAGAAGAAGTAGAAGGCCTACATTTTTTGACATGGGCTGGCTCAAGATAGGGACAGGTGGCGGACGCTTGTGAGTGCGGTTAATGAACCTTCGGGTTCCGTGAAATGCGGGGAATTTCTTGACTAGCTGCAAACCAGTTAGCTTCTCAAAAACGACTCTGCACCATGGAGTAAGTAAGTAAGTAAGTAATTATTTAATTAAGGGTTTAGTGATCTCAAGCAATAGTTGCTGTCCGATGAAGAGGGTTACGGAGACCAGTCGTATAGAGATCACGTTCCCATTACGCGTTTCGTCAATACACTCCAAACAAAGAACACACTCGATCAACTTATCATGAAAAAGCGCCCCTTAATTGGGCGCTGTCGTGTTTGCTTCGCAATCAGGAGGCCACACTGTAGCAGGCACTACCGAGGTCTCCTTTCACGACCGGAACTATGGTGTCTTTCCCTGCCTGAGCGTTTCCGGCATACAGTAGCTAATAGCATTCCGGCCGCCACAGCTTACAAACGATACGACAGTACACACACTTGGGCTTCAGAGTTGATTACAAGCCCTCCGGCTGGAGGATAAAAACATGAGAAGTTTTGTTAATGTGTGGTGGTGGGCCTCCATCGCAGTGGGTTCGATAGAATAAAAATGCCTTGCTTACGTCGCTCGAAGTGACCCAGCAGTTTTACAGCAACGAGTTACCGCGCCTTCCTCTTGACATACTAACTGCATACTGTTAAGTTCCTTCGAGAACTCGACAGTCTTTCAGTTTCCAAATGAAATACAGATATGCGTCGCTTAATGACGGGGATACGTTCTGTGAAAAGCGTCGTAGGCGAATTCGTCGTTGAGCGAACGTCATAGTGTGAACTTACACAAACCTAGACAGTATAGCCTACTACTACATACCTAGTATATATAGCCTACTGCTCCTAGGCTACAAACCTGTACAGCATGTTACTGTACTGAATACTGTAGGCAACTGTAACACAATGGTATTATAATATTATATTATAATATCATAATCTTATGGGACCACCGTCGTACACACGGTCCGTCGTTGACCGAAACGTCGTTATGTGGCGCATATCTGTACAAAGGGTCTATCTGTAGCGAAGACAGTGAAGTCGGTATATCGACTAGCTACGGGCTGGATGGTTCGGCGTTCGAATCCCGGCATGGAAAACAGATTTTCTCTTCAACAGTACCGTCCAGACTGGATCTCAAGCCCAACCAGCCTCCTTGTCAACTTACAACGTAATTCTTTTCCGGGGGGGGTTTAAAGTGGCTAGTGCAAGAACTTGACCACTCGCCTCCATCTAGCGCCGAGGTTAACAACAAGTGGAAGTACACCTCTGCTCCCCTATACGCCTTCATAGCGTGGGCAGGGACAGCTTCACCTCTTTTACCTTCAACGACGGCACTTTTGGTATCCCAAAGTTCACTGCCGCTTTCGTACGAACCTTCCAGTGTTGCACACCCCCAGCCAGTTGAATCCAGTTCACACAATTACATTAATCATTTACGATCCATTTTAATATTACCCTTCTCTTTATGCTTTTAACTCCCCTTCAAGTTTACCGATCAATATGCTGTGCCGGTATTCATTTCTCACACACCGAAATCATGCCCTGTTGACCTTCCATCGCAGCCCTTTCGAGTTACACGCCCAATAATCCAGTCCGAAAAGTACAAATTCTAGACCCCTTATTGCACTATTTCCTTGCGCCTTCTGTAACTTTTCTTCTCCACATCGCCCAGACCGGCTGTGGGGCCCACGCGGTATCCTATAAAATGGACACGGAGGTTTTAAACCTGGAATAAAGCGGCCGGGCATGGGGCTGACCGCACACCTCCATCTCCTGCCGAGGTTAAGAATTAGTGGAGCTATACCTCCAGTCTCCCATATGATTTCATTGCGGGCACAGGGTCTTTAACTTTACCGGTCTCCTGCTGCGTCCGGTTGGGTTGAGGTATTCCACATGCACATTAAATAGTGACTGCATAAAAAAAGAGATGATTCAGACTCCGGCAACAATACAGGTATGCGCCGCATAACGACGTTTCGGTCAACGACAGATGGCATATACGACGGTGGTCCCATAAAATATAATATTATAATACTTCGCATTGTTTTACAATTGTCTACAGTATTCAGTACAGTAACATGGTGTACAGGCTTGTAGCCCCAGGAGCAATAGGCTATACCATATAGCCTAGGTGTATAGTACGCTATACTATCTAGGTTTGTGTACGTACACTCTATGACGTTCGCACAACGACGAAATCGCCTAACGACGCATTTCTCAGAACGTGTCCCCGTCGTTAAACGACGCATATCTGTAATACGTTTAAGGGATACACGTTTCGAAACTAAAGTAGGTCTACACGCACTGTACATCACAAAGTATAAGCAGACACCTGTGTTTGTCACCTCCTGTGGTAAGCTGGAAGTATCTCGGTCACAAAACGGCGTTCTGTTCTGAATGATCCTTATGAGACCAGTGTCATGGTAAATTACACTTCAGAGAAACGTACAGAAAACAGATGTCGTGTCTCTAAAAAGAAAATTCATCGACGCAGAAAAGATAAACACTAAGCCGTGAAGGAGTACACAGGGGGGTAGAGTTCCATGCTTTCTTCATACTGTTAACAGACACACTAATGACGTTCTCACGTCTCTGGTTCATGTTAAGAGCTGGGCGGATTTCAAAGCCGGTGTCGGAGTAGCAGCACAGAAATAAATCCTGGTTGTTACATGCACGGCATTTCTTTTATCGTTTCGCAGAGCACGGCAGCTTTTTATCGAACAGAAAAAAAACTGCGCATCCGCCTGCACAGTGCGTGAAAGGGACACGACAAAAGAGACACCCTGTATAAATAATACTCTAAACGCTTATCTTGATTACAAAACAAATCCGTGTGAAGATCTAGCAGAACTATGCATTCATATTACCAGTTAACAACATCGAATATAATTTGATACAGTACCGAATATCGCCATTTTCCTCAGACACTTCACGTAAAATACTACCACTCCCCCCAGCTTCAGCCTTGCCACTACAATTCGGTGTCACAAACCTAGCAGAACAAAAAATGAGAGTGAACACCCAATATTACTGGCAGGCGCACAATCTGTACAAGTAACCACAAACATGTCGTCAATATTGCATCTCGAGTTCCACTTCTGGCAGTTCCAATACACAGGGCGTTTCATAATGTTCTCCGTGATTACAAATATTTATAACAAGAAAAACCAAAGGACCTACCTTAATGGAATTGTTCACAGCCACGGGAAAACTGAAAAAGCTTATTTTTTACAACTAGAGACGTTCGATGTGTGCACCACTGGTGACACGGAACAAATCGATACGATATTCAAGTTCTTGCCACAAACGCGTCAACATGAGTGCATCGATATTCTTCACTGCTGCAATGGTCCGTGCCTTCAGGTCGGCGAGGTCACGAGGCAATGGTACTTTGCATGAAATGCACGTCGCACAATAACCACAGACTTACTCGTGTGATATTCCAACATAAAAAACGACTTCTCCCCCGGAGCGGCCATTTTCTAACTACATACACTCGCATCGCCTAGCAGCAGAAATGTGAACTACGATGAAAAACAACTTACTGGGGGAAAATTTTTTTTTTTTAGTTTTTCCTTTTATCAGTACAGGTTTCGTAAATGCGTGTCCTACGGTTTTCCCACAATAAATTTTTGTAATAACGGAGTACATTATGAAACACCCTGTATTACATAAACATACCTGCACGCAAGTTTATTGCACAATTAACTAGAGGTGTATGTCGGGCCTAACACTGAATGAAATCGATAAGCAAAAGGGTAAGGCTATTGCTTTTTTAAAAAAAACTGGACAGGGCAACCAGGCGTCACTGATTGTAATGGAGTGCCGTAACACTTGGCCCAAGTAACAGGATATACCGTATTCGTCGTCCCATTACAAAATCTGTTGCAACATAAGACTAGAAGTTTTAATTCCCTAAAATTTACAGGAATCCGTAAATTATAAATTACTACGCTAACGACGAACACGACGATGATACACGAGAAGTCAAATATCAGACAAGTCCCACTTCCCCCCCCCCCCCCATCCCCAACCACAAAAAAAAAATACAAAGATCAACAATCACTGCATGCACTGCTCGCGTCGTCCAATCCAAACACGGGGTACAAATCGAAGACAGGAAATGACTCATGCTACAGGGCAAAGTAAATGAAAGTGGCACCAGATAAGATGCCGATAATCCCGGTTAATGTATACATCAACTTTACACGCTTTCTTCAGTACACGAAATTCCAGCTACGTTCGAATTTATAACCGGACTTGTCGAGGCAAAGCGAACTATCGCGACCCTATTTCCGTGGTAACAAACGTACCAAACGACCGTTTCTCCTATCCCTGCGTACTTCGTTTTAGTGTCACCGCATCGAATGCGTATGATTATTAATTTCGTAATAACTGTAAAACCTAACCGGCACAGATATAAGTGCAAAAAACAAAATAAAAAAGCAACATAACATCACAAATATAAAGGTAAAGTGATCCCGTTACAGGCCCGGTGTGGCCCAGAGGGTGGGTAGAGGTATAGCTCTACTCTTTCATGACCGCGGCACTAGAAGGTGGGTGAGTGGTCAGCAGCACGCCACGGCCGCACTTTACCCCCGGGAAAGACCCGGTACCCATTTTACAGGAGGATGGGTGGACCCCAGGGCCGGTCTGGACGGGTTGGAAAATCTCGTCCCCACCGGGATTCGATCCCGGACCGTCTAGCCCGTAGTCATACCGACTGAGCTACCCGGCCCCTCAACCTCACAAAGAGTGGCCTATATTACTAAGCGACAAAGCGCAGTACCCTCCACTGCATATTCTGAATCACATAACTTCCAATAGAAACAAGCTTGAGTGGTACGTTTATATGTGGATTTGCAGGCAGTTTGGGCGCGTTCTAAAACAAATAGCAAAAAGTGACTATCGGCTTCGTCATCTCTCTCCGTCCGTCTGTCCGCATGGAACAACTCGGTTCCAACTTTACAGATTCTCGTGAAACTTTACATTTGGAATCTGTTAACTAAAAACTGCCAAGTAAAGTTCAGTGTTGACTAAAGTCGAACAGAAGTAACGGGCACCTTACGGGAAGACTGACGTACGTACGTGGCCACGGTGGGCAATGTTCTCTGTACGCCACGCACTGAGGCCGAGGAAGAAGCTGACGATCTAAATATAACAATCCAGAACGATCGATTCTAAAACCGTTATTGCTAAAAATACGGAGAAAAATTTACATGAATAACAGAGCGGACAGGCCAGAACACTACGTCTGCGTACATTTCCCACCTATTTTAATCGGTAGGTCTAAATCTCATTGGGCAGTGTTAATACTCAGCAAATAAATACTCGTATTTACAGACCACAGTCGATAGAATACCGGTAGCGACAAATGCGAGTGTTTGCACGCAGGTTTAAACCGGAATTTACGCATTTGAGAGCACATGTTTAAACTTAACCTAAAAAAAATCTATATCAATGCAACAAATACGTTTTATATTGCATCTTTCAAGACACACACTGAATACTGTGTGCATGAAATACCTGTACATCCCATCCAATGAATGCCGACGGCGCCCAAAGACAAAGGAGGCCAACGATAATACAAAAAAATTACAACCACTAACAAAGCCCTTCATGTGGAAGCTGTATGGTACTGGACCACAACACAGGGCCCTATTATTCTTTCTACAGAGTCCTTCCGCCATCTGACAAATAATGTTTATTACCCGCAGCCGCTACTCCGCTGAGCTTGAGGACAATCGGATGAGGGAGACATGTTAATAAGATAAGAGAGCCGACAGGAAGTGACAAAAGATATTTGTCAGATACCTGCGTGTAATTCAGAAATACAATAAGCTTAATCCTTTAAGCGTCGAATGAAATCCCATCTGCCGGCATTACAGTAGGAGCTCACCATATTTTCCACGTTAGTCGGATAAGGGTTAATGTAAAGTAACTTCACGGAGCACAGTTCTCCTTCACAAACTGGTAGCTAAAGAACCGCTCGAGAAATTTTTGTATTTCATAAAACATTAAATGTCAACATCGCAGAAACACGAGCACTAAACACACAACAGGCTCAGTAACACGTACTTGCAACTGAGAGGTATTTTTGGAGAAGAACCGCAAGGAAATCAGGGGAAAAGGGTGACACCATTAGAGTACGTATGGACGTAGGGAATGATTTGTTAGGAGTAAGTCGGTGCTAGCGGTTGCGATGCTTTCGACACGCAAAGAGAACACCAGGCCCGAAGGAAAGAGACCACTTGGAAGACCCAGGCGTAGATGGGAGGACAATATTAAGATGAATCTTCATGAAGTGGGATGTGGGGAGTGTGGACTGGATCGAGCTGGCTCAGGATAGGGACAGTTGGCGGGCACTTGTGACTGCGGTAATGAACCGTCGGGTTCCATAAAATGCGGGGAATTTCTTGACTAGCTCAAAACCTATTAGCTTCTCAAGAAGGACTCTGCCCCATGGTGTAAGGAAAAATAAGTAAAGAGAACACCATGACACAGATTGTCATGGAAAATCGTATAATAGGAACCAGAGGGAACAGCAAGGAAGAGAAGACCCAAAGAAAGATGGATGGAGTAAGACAAAGTACGTCTAACCATGGACTGGTGAAAGAAGTTACTAGGGACATGGACAAGTGGTGGAACTTAGTTGTGGCCGAAGTGAAACCACCGTTCTGTGGACAAATCTGTCTTAACCTCAGATATTGGAGGTTAATTTATGAATTTATCAGCCGAGCGGTAGCTTGCAATTCAGATATTCTATGACAATCGTGCGACTGCCAACCACTAAGAGCAAACACTCACTACATAACAGAAGAACACTTTATTTACTACATACATGAAAATTCTACATCCGTCGGACGCTAATCTGATCAATCTCTACTCTATAAGCACGACTACAAAACTGTCTGTTGTGCGTGACGAGAAAAACTACAAAATTCTTGATTTCAAACTTTCGCCGTGTTCTGAATCTTGTATGCTTTCTTCTGGTTAATTCCCCTGCGTCTGAATTTTATATGCCGACATTTCGGAACAGTGTGTCTGTTCCATCTTCATAGGCAGATACCTACCTGCCTATGAAGCTGGAACAGTGTTCCGAAACGTCGGCATATAAAATTCAGACGCAGGGGAATTACCCAGAAGAAAGCATACAACAAACTAAAACATACTGTATCTTACTCGAGCCTTCCTGTTCGCGGTATAGAATTTCAGTCATTTCAAACGCGTACAAGAAGAGAACAGCTGTGTTTTGTTTTGAAGGGGAAGGAAAAACGAAACTGGGGGCAGGCTCCATCCAAATTTTAATCACGTGTTGGCTTTTGAAATGACTTTAAAAGGCTGGGAGGGTAAGGAACACTGTACTGTAAACAGCAGAGCTAGTCGTCACAATTCCTTGGACGCTGATAACAATGATGGTAACGATGATGATGATGATGAGGTTCAAAATCGTTTTCAAAATGCTTTCTCACTGGAATTTGGTGGCGCCCAGTTACAAAGATCGGGGGTTAACAAGACATGTTACTTCTTTACACTGAACTCGTAATGAAGTCACGTTTCAGATCTGAGTTCTTCTGGCACCGCGATGGAAGCCTCAAACCACGCGAAGTCACGTTGTCCTGGAGTAGTGCGTCACTGATTATTACTGCCGTCTTTTGGCATCACTGCACGACTCTTTTCACGCACAGCACAACGGTCAAGCCTATCCAAATCCGAGTCTCTGGGACACAATTTCCATTGTATGTATGATCGTTACAAGGACTATCCTAGCGATACGAAACGCTTCACAACGGCAAACTCATGTACAGTCACGCAAAGCCGTGACTATGCAGGTGAGTCGGACCATAACAAGACACACACTCTAAACAAAGTCGACACAAACTGTGCATTAACACAGCACGAGGTAATTCGCTCGTAACTTCTACAAATGCTCTGCGGAAATTCAGTACATTCTGTGCCGGTATATTTTAACTCACAAAATTACTCTAAGACAACATATTCGACAAGAATAGTGCTTACAGGTAAAACGTCAGGTAAGAAGGCGTAACTAATTAACCCGCAGACCAAGAGTCCTTCTTGAGAAGCTAACAAACTTTTCACGTAACAAAGAAATTCTCAGTATTTTACGTAACCCGACTGTTCTTGACCATCTACACAATATCCTGCCACCTGTACCTATCTTAACCTTTTGGCGCCGGAATTTTTTTTTTTTAATTTTAGCACACCTGTATATAAAATGTGAATAATACAGGTACCAAATACGTTACAATTATGAAACAAACTGCATTTTGAATGGGAGAAAACGGAGATTATATACCATGTTTAAAATATTCAGTATCTATATTTGTTGAATAAATATATAAAATACAACTTTAGAGGTTAGCGGTGCGGCACGACCACTATAGTTAACATTAGGCGTCAAAAGGTTAAGCCTGTGACTCCAGTCCATTCCCTCCCATTTACTCCTAGGGCCTGAAAGTGGTCCCCAGCCCCAGTTTCCTCACCAAAACCGTTTAAGCATTTCTCCCCCATACCTGCCACATACCCCGTCTATCTCATCCTCCACAATTATATCACCCTAATGCCATTTTGCGAGAAGCAAAATTCATGAAGCTCTGTACTGCGCAAATTTTCACCAGTATCCTGTTACCTCTTCCCTCCTAGAAACAAACACCTTTCTCAGCACACTATTCTCAAACGCCCTCAGCCTATGTTTACCCCATAATATGAGTTGACAAATTCACATCAACATAAAACAGCGGCCAAAAGTATGGTTCTGTACTCACTTTAATTATCAACCAACAAATACACTATATAAAATTTCACATTAAAACACTTAGAATCGCTCCGACATGTTTCGATCCTAAGATCATCCTCAGGGAGCTACGTTGTTCCTTGCTAAAGTCATTTTAAAAACATTCACAAAATAATTCCATTACATTAACAGGGTGTTGTGACAGCATATCGTGTCGTGTAAGAGTACGTTGTTGGGAATGCGTCTGGCTATGGTGTGCGTGGTGTGTTACGTAGTAATATGGTTCTGTAAATTTTAATCTTCAGGTTCTGCGATAGAAAACAGAAACATGAAAGATTCTGTACAAAATTCCAGCAAGGATTCCCCGAATTTAACCAGGTTTTAACTTCTACATGCACGTAATTTTTATCTGTCCCGTCTCGTTCCCAAATATTTGAACTCTCATATTTTCGAAGGAACTCGTAATGAAGATTAAGGTCAGAAACTGCAGAGCCGTTTCACTATCCACTTGCCAGTGGGGGAGGGAGGCAAAAAAAATCGACCAGTTCCTACTCTTACTACTCATTAAGGGAGGGGCTAATGATTTAAGGAGTGACGCAAATTATACACTGTTTATTCCTTACTTACTTACTTACTCCATGGTGCAGAGTCCCTCTTGAGCAGCTAACTGGTTTGCAGCTAGTCAAGAAATTCCACGCATTTCACGGAACCCGAAGGTTCATTACCGCACTCACAAGCGTCCGCCACCTGTCTCTATCCTGGGCCAGGCCAATCCAGTCCATATACCCACATCCCACCTCATGGAGATCCATCCTAATATTATCCACCCATCTATGCCTAGGTCTCCCCAGTGGTCTCCTTCCCTCAGGTTTCCCCACCAAGACCCTATACACCCCCCTCTCCT
>Ga0123354_10013745_pt1 | contig 12582 bp, 9 predicted proteins | sample TergutLab28metaG_2_FD_97872 | JGI IMG/M metagenome (GOLD analysis project Ga0123354, IMG submission 97872) | Labiotermes labralis P4 segment gut microbial communities from Petit-Saut dam, French Guiana - Lab288 P4 | ecosystem: Host-associated > Arthropoda: Insects > Digestive system > Gut ... | reverse complement strand
AACTCAATGTTTTCATATACATTTAAGACAGGAAGAAGATTGAATGATTGGAAAATAAATCCAATTGTCGAATGTCTGAGTTCTGTTATTTGCCGGTCAGATAAATTTTCTGTTTCAATGCCATTTATTTTTACAACACCTTCTGTTGGAATATCAATGCATCCAATAAGGTTTAATATTGTAGATTTTCCGGAACCAGATGGCCCAACTATTGAGATAAAATCCCCTTTTTCTATTTCAAATGAGATTTCTTTTAAAGCAGTTACCTCTGTTTTTCCCAAGGGGTAAATCTTTTTTACATTTTCCAAAGCAACAATTGCCATCATGCCTCCGCGAGGATATATCCCTTAAGATTTGCCTTTTTGGGATTATGGATAAATTATAACAAAATTTATTACCCCAAAGCAAGTTAATTATCACAAACTTATTTCAAACAAGAGTTGGCTCAAAAATCAAAAAGGATTATGATAAAAAAGTCTTAAGCCTCCTATATCAGGGCATATTTTTTTAATGAATTTAAGTGATAAAATCATGGGGCTTTTACATGACCAATATTTGTGATAATAATATAAAAATTTACAGAGATGTTATTTAGTTATAAAAAGTTGGTTTAAGAAATGTATAATTTATTTTTATCTGCCAGGAATATTTGTAAAAAAACAACAGAAAGAGAGCCTAATATTATTGTGCTTTTTCTGTTTGTGCTTATTTTTTCACTTGAAGTCTGGTGGATGGCAAACAGGACTACTGATTTTAAGTATGCCATGGTGCTTGTTCTTTCTCTTTCAATATTATCTACTATTTTTTCTCTATTAAAATTTAAAATTTCAAAAAAGACAGTAATATTATTTTTAATATGGATTTTCTCTTTTCCTGTCTTTTTTATATTTTTAAAATACAGAAATCATAACCCATTTATCTCAAATGAAAATATAAAATTATTAACAGTATTTCTGTTAAATATTATTATACTTTATCCGCTTTTTTCCAAAAATAAAGAAACAAATAAAGATGTTATTGTGTTGGATAAGAGTGTGGCTTTCCTGATTATTTTTGCTTTTTTATTTTTTTTATTATTTTATCAGCCTCTTGTTTATTATCTTTCTGCACCGGCAGATATAGGGATCTCCATAAAATCACTTGTACTAATATTATCTGTTGTTTTTATAATACCATTTATTATTTCGCTTATATTATTTTTTATTTTGCACGATAGAGGAAAGGTTTTATTTATCAGGATTATTCTGCTAATGATAATAAGCGCACTTATATTTAGTATGATACTAAGGCTAAATACCGGTTTGTTAGATGCTGTAACATTTAAGAATGAAAGGGCAATATTTAATATGCCGCTGGTAAAGTATTTAATGGACTGTTTTATAATAACAGGACTATGGATTTTTACAGGATATTTGTTTAGAAAAAAAATAAATATAGTTAGATTCGCTTGTCCTGTATTTGTAGCAATAATGTTGTTTACAATAGGGGACAGAATAATTAAATCAGATCATAAAGCCTTAATGGTTGAAAAAAGTACAGATGCAAAGCTGCCTGATTCAGCATACAGCAGCCATGAGTTTTCCCTGGAAGGGAAGAATGTAGTATTTGTTATAGCAGATATGTTTAATGGGAATTATTTTGGAAGAATACTCAAAGAAGATGAAAAGTATTCAGAGATGTTATCGGGTTTTACATACTACCCGGATTGCCTTGCTCTTGCATATATGACAGCGCCTTCTTTCCCCGGGATATTTGCAGGACATGATTATATGTCTGTAAAATTAAATAATAATGGCAAGACAGGGCGTGAAGAGATAAAAGAAGCAGCATCTATTTTTTTCTCAAATATTTATAATGCAGGTTATCAAGCGACAGTAGCAAATCCTATGTATTTCGAGGCTTCTGAAACAAGGGGCGCTTCAATTGAATTTCCAAATGATTATATTAATTACTGGAGAAACAAGCATGGGTATGAAGATGAGGGGGGATCAGGTAAAGCAGCAATATTATTTATGCTTTCAATTTTCAACTCAGCACCTTCTCACTGGAAATTTATCATATATGATAAATCAAGTTGGATAATATTAAGGAAATCAGCTTTATTAAAGCAATTGAGAAAGAATGCGATATCTCATCTTTCCTATATTGATTTGCTGCCTGAAATATCATCAACAAATGGTCGTGAAAACAGGTTTTTTTATATTCATAACGAGCTTCCCCATAGCCCTTATGGTATAGATTCAAATGGAAATCCTGTAAAAAATGAATTCCCTGATAACAATGATATTGCTAACTTACATTCTCCCAGAGCAGCCCAGTATGCTGCAAAAAAGTTTATAGATGTAATGGCGAACTGGTTTAACTGGATGAAGGAAAATAATGTATATGATAATACAATGATTATAATTCTTTCTGATCATGGCAACAGTTCAAATGATAATGATATAAGATTGCCGGAACAATTAAATAATTCCAGAGTTATTGATGATACTTCCCGCGCTCAGTCATTATTGCTTGTAAAAGGCTTTGACGCCAGCGGGCCTGTTAACGTTAGCTCTGCCAGATTAACCTCCGCAGATATCCCTGCGATATTGGCAGCAGAGACAGATATACTCTTCTCTTCTGAAAAAGATCCGCGTCAAATAACAGAAGAAAGGGATCGTATTTTTAGTTCAATCAATGAAATATGGAGTGATTTTTTAAAGAGAGATACTACGAAGTTTAGATCTTATCGGGTAAGGGGGTCAATATTTGATCCTGACTCATGGAGTATCTATAAAGATTAAACTGGAAAAAGTTATGATAAAAATTTGGTTTTTATGGAGTAAAGCTGAATGAAAATAGTAATCATTGGAACAGGTTATGTAGGACTGGTCTCCGGAGCATGTTTTGCTGAATTTGGATGGGATGTAACCTGTATTGATAAAAATATAGAAAGAATCAAGTCTCTTGAAAAAGGGATAATGCCTATATACGAACCAGGGCTTGAAGATCTTGTTAAAAAAAATGCAAAAGCAGGAAGGCTTAATTTTTCTATTGATTATGCTCCTCATGTTGAAACGGCAGATATTGTTTTTATTGCAGTAGGCACGCCCTCCAGGCGCGGAGATGGTTATGCGGATTTAACTTTTGTTTATGAAGCAGCAAAAGAGATCGCATTACACTTAAAAAGATATACTGTAATTGTTGATAAAAGCACTGTTCCTGTAGGAACAGCAAGAAGTGTTGAAAAAATAATAAGGGAAGAAAATCCTTCTGCAGATTTTGATGTAGCATCAAACCCTGAATTTTTACGGGAAGGTTCTGCTATTAACGATTTTATGCGGCCCGATCGTATTGTTCTTGGAGTTGAGAGCGATAGAGCAAAAGAAATGCTTAAAGAGCTTTACAGGCCACTTTATTTAATTGAAACTCCAATGGTAATGACAGGGCTGGAAACAGCAGAGCTTATAAAATATGCTTCCAATGCTTTTCTTGCAGCTAAAATTTCATTTATAAATGAGATAGCGAATCTTTGCGAGAAAGTTGGAGCCAATGTTAAAGATGTTTCAAAAGGAATGGGGCTTGATAAGCGGATAGGCCCTAAATTTCTGCATGCAGGACCAGGATACGGCGGATCCTGTTTTCCTAAAGATGTAAGCGCTCTTGTTAAAATTTTTCATGATAATGGAATGACTGCAAGAATTCTTGAATCAGTAATAAATGTTAATGATTCACAAAAATCTCTTATGGTTGGGAAAATAAGGGAAGCGCTTGGCGGCAGCGAGCATAATAAGACAATTGCTTTTCTTGGACTTACTTTTAAACCGGAAACAGATGATATGAGAGAAGCTCCTTCTCTTACAATTATTCCTGCTCTTATAAATGGCAATGCTGTTATACGCGCTACGGATCCGCAGGGAATTTCAGAAGCAAAAAAACTACTTCCTGCCAGTGTAGAATATTTTGATGACCTTTATGACGTATGTCGAGGTGCGGATGGAGTTGTTGTTGTCACTGAATGGAATCAATACCGGGCAATTGATTTAGGAAAATTAAAGAAAATAATGAAGGGAAATATATTTATTGATCTTAGAAATATATATAATAAAGAAATGATTGAAAAAGCAGGATTTATATATTCTGCGGTAGGCATGCCTGTATCCAGGCAAGAGAGGAATAAAGTTGAACTATAACAGATGTGCAGTAAATGGCGTATTTGATCTTTTTCATGTTGGGCATGTAAGGCTTTTAAAAAGAGCAAAAGATATGTTTAAAGAAGTTGTTGTTACTGTAGATTCAGATGAGCTTACCACAAAAGAAAAAAGGAAGCCTATTTTTAATCAGGATGAGCGGGTTGAAATATTAAAAGCCTGCCGTTATGTTGATGATGTTGTTGTTATTGACAGATCCTATGGCCCGCATGCTTTTGATCCTGTAAAAGTGGATGAATTCATGGAACAGTATAAAATCGATGCTGTTTTTGTTGCTGCAGATGATGAAGAGTATGTAAAATACTGGTTTGGTTATCTGTATAGTCAGGGAAAAGTTGTTATTGTTCCAAGAACAAAAGATGTATCAACTACTCATGTTATTAAAGTTGTTAATGGAGAAGTTGTTAGAGATTTTACAAATAAAATAATAAAAGTATTTAAAAAGAAAATGCTAAAGAGAAATATAGATAAAAAATAATTGAAAAGATATAATATTTTTAAAAGGAGATTCCATTGAAAAAAATACTTGTAACAGGCGGAGCGGGTTTTATTGGCTCGCATTTGTGTGAAAGGCTTTTAAGAGAAGGTAACGATGTTATATGTCTTGACAATTATTTTACCGGTACTAAAAAGAATATAAGCCGGTTTATCGGAAATCCTTTTTTTGAGCTCCTCCGGCACGATGTAACTTTTCCTCTTTATGTAGAAGTTGATCAAATATATAATCTTGCATGCCCTGCAAGCCCTGTTCATTACCAGTTTGATCCGGTGCAGACTACAAAGACATCTGTTCATGGTGCAATCAATATGCTTGGCCTTGCGAAAAGAACAAAGGCAAGAATCCTGCAAGCCTCTACATCGGAAGTGTATGGAGATCCGGAAGTTCATCCGCAGAAAGAAGATTACTGGGGCAAAGTTAATCCAATTGGAATCAGAAGCTGTTATGATGAAGGAAAAAGATGCGCCGAAACACTTTTTTTTGATTACTACAGGCAACATGGTGTTGATATAAAAGTTGTAAGAATATTTAACACATATGGTCCGAATATGCATCCAAATGATGGGCGGGTTGTAAGTAATTTTATAGTACAGGCTCTTAGAGGCGAAGATATAACAATTTACGGGGATGGCAACCAAACAAGATCTTTTTGCTATGTTGATGATCTTGTTGAAGGATTTATAAAAATGATGGAAACGGAAAAAGGATTTACCGGTCCTGTGAATCTTGGTAATCCCGGAGAATTTACAATGAACGAGCTTGCGCAAAAAGTACTAAAGCTGACACAGTCAAAATCAAAAATTAAATATTTTCCGTTACCGCAGGATGATCCACGGCAGAGAAAACCGGATATAGGACTTGCTCAAAGCAAGTTGGTATGGAATCCGCATATACCCCTTGAAGAAGGGCTTGAAAAAACAATTAATTATTTTCAGAAAATAATTTAGATTTCATAAATTTCAATTGCTGAAAAAATTAAGAGTTAATAGATGTGGTATAATGACCTGGAGGAAAAATGAAAATATATTTTACTTTATTCTTTTTAGTGATTATGTGTTTCCCTGCTTTTTGTTATATAGATCCCGGAACAGGCAGCATGCTTCTTTATACCATTATTGGTGCAGCAGCATTACTCTTTGCTTTTTTGGGTTTTTATATTCTGTGGCGGAGCAGGCACTCCAATAAGATCTGATATTGAAAATAAATGTAAAAAAATTAAGAGTTAATAGATGTGTTATAATGCCCTGGAGGAAAAATGAAAATATATTTTACTTTATTCTTTTTAGTGATTATGTGTTTCCCTGCTTTTTGCTATATAGATCCTGGAACAGGCAGCATGCTTCTTTATGTTATTATTGGTATCGCAGCAACATTGCTCTATGCTTTTAAAGGATATTTCTATAAGTTGCGAAGTAAAATTACAGGAAAAGGCTATAGCCTTGATTCTGACTTATCAAAATATGATTTTGTATTTTATTCCGAGAGCAAAGTATATTGGAATGTTTTTTTTCCTTTACTTGAGAGTTTGGATAAGTTAGGAAAAAAATCAGTTTATTTGACCTCAAGTGACGATGATCCGGGATTATCATATAAATCAGATAATATTACATCAAAATATATTAGCGAAGGAGTTAAGGCTGCAGCATATCTGAATAATATAAAAGCAGATATTGTAACAATGACAACACCGCAGCTGGATATTCTTACTCTTAAAAAATCGAAAAAGGTTAATCATTATTCCTATATTTTTCATGCCCCTACAGATGTTGGAATCTATGGTAAATATGCATTCGATAATTTTGATTCCATGTTATGCGCAGGTAAACATCAGATAGCGCATATAAGGGAATTTGAGGAAAAGAGAAATACCAATCAGAAAAAGCTTTTTGAAACAGGTTGTACATATTATGATGTTCTGTTAAAAAAAGAACAACGTACAGAAAAAAATCAAAAACCTGTAATCCTTGTTGCTCCTACATGGGGCGATAACGGTTTGCTTGCAAGGTTTGGTTTTAATATTTTAAAACCGCTTTTAACAGAAAAATATATGGTTATATTAAGACCTCATCCGCAAATGTATATTTCCCAAAAAAAATTAATTGAAGATATAAAAAAAGAAAGCAATAATTATTCAAATCTTGTTTGGGATGAAAAGCCATCAGGCGAAGATTCAATGAATGTATCAGATATATTGATATCGGACTTGTCCGGTATAATTTTTGACTACTCATTTGTTTATAAAAAGCCTGTAATTTCAATTGATGCGGCGGTAATAGACACAGGACTTGAGCTTGAAGATATGAAGCATGATGAATTGTGGGAACTTAATATCAGGGGCAAACTAGGCAAGCTTGTTAAAGAAGAAGAAATTCAAAATCTTCCTGCTTATGTAGAAGAGCTGCTTTCATCGTTCGGCAAAGAAAATATCGAGAGTATAACAAAAGAGAGTATTTATAACTTCGGTAACGCAGGAGATGTTGCGGTAAAACAGTTGATTGAACTAAAGGAAAGCTTGAAAAAATAATGCTTAAAATTCTTTATTATGTTTTTATTTTTCCGCTTGAGAGCGGGATGAAATTTGTTTTTCTTCAAACTTATAATATTTTTAACAATTACGGAGTATCGATAATATTAATGAGCCTTGTTGTTAATATTGTATTGTTGCCGCTCTACTATCTTGCTGAACATTGGCAGGGCAAAGAACGAGAAATAAGAAAGAAGATGCAGCCCGAGCTTGATAAAATAAAAAATGCATTTAAGGGAGAAAAGCGTTATTACTACACAAAAGCCATATACAAAAGATTCCATTATCATCCCATAAATTCGATCCGGGTAAGTTTTGGATTTTTGATTCAGGTTCCTTTTTTTATTGCAGCATACCACTTTTTATCGCATTATGAAGGAATTGCCGGTATTTCATTTTTGTTTATAAATGATTTATCACAACCGGACAAGTTATTAAAGCTTGGTAATATTGCAATAAATATTCTTCCTTTTATTATGACATTTATCAATATTTTATCTGCATATATTTATACAAAAAATCTTGGCAAAAGCGATAAGATTCAACTTTGGCTTTTGGCTCTTCTGTTTTTAGTGCTGTTATATAATGTTCCTTCGGCTCTTGTTTTATACTGGACTCTAAATAATATTTTTTCTTTAATTAAAAATACTTTTAGTGTGTATGTGTTAAAAGTAAAATCCCTTACTTTGGAATAATTGTTTTTATAAAAATAGAAAATATAGTTAAAAGGCTGTTAAAATGAAAAATATACTTGTAACAGGTTCTGCAGGTTTTATAGGAAGCATAACTTGCGAAAAACTGGCTGACTATGGCTATAAAGTAACAGGTATTGATAACATAAATGATTATTACGATGTCAGGCTTAAAGAATACAGGCTTAAGCAGCTTGCCAAAAAATCTGTTGAATTCCAAAAAATAGATATAGAAAATTATATTGAATTAAAAAAACTTTTTGAAGAAAAAAATTTTGATGCTGTTATAAATCTTGCGGCAAGGGCAGGGGTAAGGGCAAGTATAGAAAATCCCGATATCTATTTTTCAACCAATGTGCAGGGAACTTTGAATCTTTTAAAACTCTGTGTAGAATCTAAAATAAAAAAATTCGTACTTGCATCGACATCTTCGTTATATTCGGGAGAACCTATTCCGTTTTCCGAAAAATATCCGGTAAATGAGCCTATTTCCCCATATGCAGCATCCAAAAAAGCCGCAGAAGCAATATCCTATACATATCACTATCTTTATAATATTGACGTTACTATTGTAAGATACTTTACTGTCTACGGTCCTGCAGGCAGGCCCGATATGAGTCCGCTCCGTTTTATCCACTCAATTGTTGAAGGAAAAGCGCTTAAGCTATATGGCGATGGGGATCAATCAAGGGATTTCACCTATATTGATGATATTGCAGAAGGGACAATTAAGGCATTGGCTCCGGCTGGATATGAAATAATAAATTTGGGTCGTGGCAAAAATCCTGTAACAATTAATAATTTTATTAAAGCAATTGAAGAAAAAACAGGAAAGAAAGCAATAATTGAATACTTCCCTTTTAATAAAGCTGATATGAAGGAAACAATGGCAGATATATCAAAGGCATTTAATCTTCTTGGATGGCAACCTGTAACTGAAGCTAATGAAGGTATTGCTAAAACTGTTGACTGGTATTTTGAAAACAGAGAGCTTATGAAAGGGATTGAGTACTGATTGCCTATAAAAATTTAATCCCAAAAATAATTTGTGTAAAATATGGTCTCTATGTAATAAAAAGAATTGGAATCATTCGAGAAAGAAAAACAGGCTGGAATAAATAGATGATCGAAATAAAAGGCGCGCATAATTTTGCTCTTTGTTATTGTGATGAACTGGATGAAAAAGCAGCAGAACAAATTCGCCTGGTCTGTGATCAGATAGAATTTGCCGAAAGCAAAATACGGATAATGCCTGATGTTCATGCGGGTAAGGGGTGTACGATCGGCACAACAATGACTATCAGGGATAAAATTGTCCCCGGTATGGTAGGAGTTGATATTGGTTGCGGCATGGAAACAGTCGAACTTTCAGAAAAAAAAGTTGACTATGAAAAACTGGATAGAGTAATCCGCACCGCTATTCCTGCGGGCCGGAAAATACGTGACGATTATCACCCCTTTAATTCGGAAATCGACCTGGCTAAGTTGCGTTGCGCAGGCAAGGTTGATCTTAATCGCGCCCGCTACAGCATTGGAACATTGGGAGGCGGCAACCATTTTATTGAGATTGATCGTGCAGATAATGGAGCACTCTATGTTGTGGTGCATTCGGGCAGCAGACACATTGGAACAGAAGTTGCTGATTACTACCAAAATGAAGCTTGCAAACAGCTTTCCGGTAACTCCAAAGCGCAGATTGACGAGGCTATTGCCCGGCTTAAAAAAGATGGCCGTGATAAAGAGATAACGGCTGTTATTAATCGGTTAAAAAAAGAAGGAAATCCTGTAACTGTTCCCAAAGATTTGGCCTATGTTTCAGGATATCTATTCGATGATTATATTCATGATATGAAGATTATCCAGCGATTTGCTGTTCTTAACCGCAAGGCGATGATGGATGTGATTTTGGATAAAATGGGATTAACAAAGGTTAGCGAATTTACAACTATTCACAATTACATCGACACAGATGTTATGATACTCCGAAAGGGGGCAGTGTCGGCAAAACAGGGTGAAAAATTATTGATTCCGATAAATATGCGCGATGGCAGTTTGATTTGTATAGGCAAAGGCAATAATGACTGGAATCAATCTGCTCCTCATGGAGCCGGAAGGATTATGAGCCGCACTGTCGCATTACGTTCTCTTTCAATGGAAAAATTCCGGGCGGAGATGGAAGGTGTATTTACAACCTGTGTAGGAAAAGATACTCTTGATGAATCGCCAATGGCATATAAAAACATGGAATCAATCGTTAGTCAAATTATACCTGCCGCAGATATTGTTTTTCGAATTAAGCCGGTGTATAACTTTAAGGCAGGGGAATAAACTGCTCAAGTGCTAAGCATTGTCATTGAAAATTTTCAGAGAGATAATGATCATCCGGTATTGAAAAAACAAACAGATGGGTATATAATAATTTTTTGAAGATGCCAGGGGCAGTTTTGGAATTTTAGTTTTAAAATTAGATTCCTAATTTTAGGAGAGAAGTATATGAGTCTTAGAATTAAATTAATATCGGTAATTTTAGCAATGATCGTGATTATTGTTGTTGGTTTGGAATTTTTTACCCTTACCAGGGCCAGAAATATGCAGATGGAAACAGTGTTTTTATACACCGATGCGTTGGCTGGTGAAAACTCAATAGAAATTCAGCGACGTATCGAAAGATATACAGGTTACGCGAGCATAATCGCTATGATTTTCGGAGAGTATGAAACCACTGCGGAGAATTTGCGGCGCCGTACCTTTGATGATATTATGGAAAGCGCAATTAAAAGTAATGAAAATATTTTGGGTGTCTGGACCGCCTGGATGCCAAATACCATAGACAGCTATGATGCCAGACTGGGGCAGTACCAGTCCTATTATTCACGCAGGAGAACCGGCAATGTTGAACACATATCATCAGGCTATGAAGGGTGGCAGAGTTATTTGACAGATATAGCGGATGGAAAGCCAAATTTGGAAAACCCGGTATGGCGGGATATTTTTGGGCAAGGGAATGTTCCGGTTGTTTCTGTTCAGTACCCTGTCAAAAACTCCCGAGGCGGGGTAGTGGGAGTGGTTGGAATCAATTATGTAAGCCATATGCAGGAAATAATCGACAAGTTGATTTCGGAAATATATAACGGCACAGGGGTAGCCGTAGTTTATGCCAATGACGGCACAATTGTTGCCCATTATGCCAAAGATCGGGTAAAGGATAATATTAAAAATAACGCAGGAGAAAAGGAGCTTTTGGGCGATCATCATAACCGGATTGTTCAGGCAATCAAGAATGGCGGCGAGAACGGAGAACCTGTTACCCTGGATTTGTATTCACCGCTTATGAAAACAAAACTGCATTTGATTTATTTTCCTATCAATGTTACAGATATGGACACTCCCTGGACTCTTATGCTGGCTGTTCGCATGAGCGAGGCGAACAAGGCGATTGATGAGACAACATTTATTACGACAATATTCGCGTTGATTGTTCTTGTGATAGCTACTGTTATTACCTTCTTTTTTGCCCAGGGTATTGTCAAGCCAATTCGTAACGTAACTTTTACCCTCAAGGATATTTCCGAAGGCGAAGGGGATCTTACCAAACAGATAGAAATCAACTCAAAGGATGAGATAGGGGCTCTTGCCAAATACTTCAATCTCACTCTGGGAAAAATCAAAAATCTGGTCGTTGTCATTAAAAAGCAGGCAACATCATTGTCCGACATTGGTAATGACCTTGCCGGTAACATGACCGAAACCGCAGCAGCGGTCAACGAGATCACAGCCAATGTACAGAGTATTAAGGAACGCATCATTAACCAGAGCGCTTCTGTGACTGAAACAAATGCAACTATGGAACAGATCACCAACAATATCCACAAGCTCAATGAACATGTTGAACAGCAGACCACCAGCGTATCCCAGTCATCTTCGGCTATAGAAGAAATGCTTGCCAATATCCAGTCGGTTACTCAGACTCTTGTCAAAAACACTGAAAATGTTGAGGAGCTTACAGCAGCAGCCGGGGTAGGCCGCACCAGACTGCAGGATGTAGCGACAGACATTCAGGAAATAGCACGGCAATCCGAAGGGCTGCTGGAAATTAATGCGGTTATGGAGAATATAGCCAGCCAGACAAATCTCCTTTCGATGAATGCTGCCATAGAAGCAGCTCATGCGGGAGAAGCAGGAAAAGGTTTTGCTGTAGTTGCTAACGAGATTAGAAAGCTTGCGGAAAGCTCGGGTGAGCAGTCAAAAACAGTTAGCACAGTATTGCAGAAGATCAAGGAGTCGATCGACAAGATAACAAAATCCACTAACAATGTACTTACAAAATTTGAAGACATTGATTCATATGTCAGAATAGTAGCGGATCAGGAGACGAATATCCGCCATGCAATGGAGGAGCAGGGACAAGGCTCAAAGCAGATACTGCAAGCCATTGGTCAGGTGAATGAGATTACCCGGGAGGTAAAAAGCGGTTCAAAGGAAATGCTTGAAGGTTCCAATGAAGTTATACGTGAAAGCAAAAATCTTGAAAAAGTAACCCAGGAGATAACCGGAGGCATGAACGAAATGGCTTCGGGAGCAGAGGAAATAAATACTGCAGTGAATCAGGTAAATGACTTAACCATCAAGAACCGGGAATACATCTCTCTTTTAGTAAAGGAAGTGTCTCGCTTT
>Ga0123354_10013744_pt1 | contig 12582 bp, 8 predicted proteins | sample TergutLab28metaG_2_FD_97872 | JGI IMG/M metagenome (GOLD analysis project Ga0123354, IMG submission 97872) | Labiotermes labralis P4 segment gut microbial communities from Petit-Saut dam, French Guiana - Lab288 P4 | ecosystem: Host-associated > Arthropoda: Insects > Digestive system > Gut ... | reverse complement strand
GGAAAGTACTGCAATGTGAAGCTTGAAGCCTGAGCGGTGGGGATCACCGCTGGTTCAAGAGAAGTACCAGGAAGAAATGCCTGTGACAGGAGACATACATATCGTGTAATAATAATAATAATAACAACAACAGTGGCAGGGAAGCAGTCACATGCACGCTTCTGATGCAGTGCACTTTCAGCGGGTTAGAGGAAATGGAATGTCCTTCACCCGAACTAACCAGCGACTACACTCGCTCTTCATACTTCTGCCCATTTTACCACACTGACATCTGCATTCTGCCTTCCGCTCCGTCTGCACTTTCCCTGTCTTCTTCTCAATGTCAGTGAAGAGGTCTCGAAGGGGACGACAACTTACGTAGTGTGGGCGAATTGAAGGCCAACTGAAATCCTAACTCTCTGTGTTCATTGCCGCCCTAGCCTATAGTCAAACACAATCACACTCGACTATTTACGTTTCACTAAGTACAACTTGTGTGAAGGTTCTAAAGAAAATACAAAAATCTGTCCACGTTCCAGGTGCAAAATGTCTCACGCACAGGTATTCTTACTTCGCTCTGTACGTTAATATTACAAAATACAGTAGCTGAACTGTGAAGAATACATAACAGTGAACTTTGAATCTACGATTTACTCATGTACTTAGCAGGATAGGCAATGTACGTGCAACGAAAAATTGCAGCGCGTTCGCATTAATCTTGCAGCAACGGGAAAGCAACACTGCGTTCTATGTGTTCTCTTTAGCTGTGTGTTAGTGCACACAGTATAAAATATAAAGTGTTGCACAGCAGTGCACTTATGACGCATTTATGTAGCCGGGAACAACAAAATCTACTCACGTGTTTATTTAAACACCCGATATATTTGACTGATTTTAACCAAATCTGGTGTTTCCCGAAAGATTTTTGTAAAAGTCACCAGAATTAAATTTCACGGAAATCCGTCCAGTGAGAGCCGCGCTGATGCATGCGGACAGACGGACAGACAGCGAAACGAAATGACGTGAAAATGTCAGTAGGTGCTTTTTGGGGAACATGCGAGCGCATATAAAAGTAGACTTGATACGAGGATTCTAACAGCATGCAGACTTGAAACGCGACACATGCGCGTCGCTGTAAAGGATATAACTATGGCATTCTTCTTATCTTCTGATGTTCTCTGTGAGGTTCGCGGTAGAAAACATGGATTTTGTAAGTTTTTAGACGTGTTCGCAAACTTGTGAAAATATCTGTCCGTCCTTCCATTCTTCTGTACGCATGGAATAACTCTGGTCGCACTGGACGGATTTTCACTAAACTTGTTATTTATGGATTTTTCGAAAGTCTCTAGAAAATTAAAGTTTAATCAAAATCTAAAAAGAATAACAGATATTTTACATGAAAAGGTAAAGCAATCGCATTACAGGTCTGGACAGGCTCCAGAGGGTTCTAGAAGGTTCAGGCTCCCAGATTTCAAGACAATCCGCACATGAAGGTGGTAAGGTTGTCATCCCTACGCAACGGCCGCCTTTACCCCCAGGAAATATTCCTGGTGCTCATTTCTGTTCGAGGCTGAGTCAACCCCAGGGCCATAGTGCGGCCAGAAGTATTATGTCAATTAAAAATTCCAATAACAATGTCGGGAATCGAACCCACGACCTTCCGGCTTGTAGCGCAGTGCCTCAACCAACTGCGCCACAGAGTGCCCCATATTTTACATGAAAAACTATGTAAATTTATAACATCTCCCTTAATTCATCTCATAATGAGAAATGTTTGAGGCAAAATTTGTAAGGAAAATCAAGACACATATTTCTTGTTCAGTAACTATTTTTTTTGGCGAAAATCATGCCTTTTATGAGATAATGTGGAAAAATATCGTAGAGCAGGACATTTCCCAGATGACAATAAAATACGGTGCAGAAAATGCACACTAGACTAACTAAGGACAGAATAAGACACACCCACGCGTTCATAATATTAAATACTCATTACTGTTAACAGCAGCATGAAATATTTTGTAGCTCGAGAAGAGTGCAAACGCACCCAATTTTGTTCTCCCGTGGCCAACATTGAACACTTTTGTAATGTTAGCAGCTCAGCTACGCCAACAAAATAAGAGGGAACGCACTGTTGCTTTTCCATAGCAACAATTGTTATGCAAACGCGACAAAACGTAACATTGTATGTACATTGTCTACCATATTATGCTGGTTTGCATAAGACTGGGCTTGCAGATGAGTATTACTTGTTGATCCTGTGTTGTTTGTGACAAAGTGGTAGCTCTTGCAATCAATATGGAGAGACTGCGTGTGTTCAGCTAAGTTAGGGCTGATGGTAAATTAATGAAGCAACAGCAAACTTGCCGCGCGAGTTACCACGGAGACTAATAGAGACAAGTCACTGGCTCCACAGAACACCAATTAAGTAAGACACAAAAGCAGCCGAAGGCAATTTTTATCTCAGGTATTTCCGACAAAGAGTTGAAAGGGATGTCCGCATTCCAATCACGTTAACAAGTTATCAAAAACTTTTAACCTTTTGAGGCCGGAATTGTTTTTTTAAATTTTAGCACATCCTGTATATAAAATGTGAATAATACAGAAACCAAACAAGTTAGAATTATGAAACAAACTGCATTTTGAAGAGAAAAAAACGGAGAGTATATACCATGTTTAAAATATTCGGTACCTAAATTTGTTGAATAAATATACAAAATGCAACTTTGGAGGTTAGCGGTGCGGTACTTCAACTATAGTTGATGTTAGGTGTCTAAAGGTTAATTATAACTGGATTAATTCGGATCTACAATGCCAATTCACTTTACCGAACTGATCTCTCTCCTCGAACCAAATTTTTGTAACTGGGTCGGACATGTAATCAGAAGATGCATGGCTCGTGATTCGACTGACACACCGTGTAAGGTTCCTCATATATTTCCCTGTCTTTGCTAAACAGATTTTCAAGAGGGCATTTAGTTCTCTACTTGGCATTAACAAAGGACACAGAAATTACGTTACCTAAGAAGTAGGTGTATGTCTAAAGCTCTAAGCTTATGTCACGTGCACGTCCTGTAGCTTGTTTAGTGCCGTACTATTTGACACAATACCAACCGCCTCTATCAGAATTGTTTCGTTTTTAGAACAATTGTTTTCTATGTTTTTATTGTCGGGTGGCACGGAAGAAGGAATAAGAGTGGAAAAAAAAAACCAAGAAAGACATGAAATACGACAGCACTGAAGAAAACAGTGCACAAGAAAAGAATAATAAACTGATTCAATTAGTTCTTGTTTACCAAACAGACACAACTAACAATGTACATAAAATAGAGTAGTTTAAATGTAGTGTAAATGTAGTGTACATGTAGTGTAAATGTAGTGTACATGTAGTGTAAATGTAGTGTACATGTAGTGTACATGTAGTGTAAATGTAGTGTAAATGTAGCGTAAATGTAGTGTACATGTAGTGTAAATTTAGTGTAAATGTAGTGTACATGTAGTGTAAATGTAGTGTACATGTAGTGTAAATGCATACCATATCACATCGAAAATCTTACGGCAGAAGAACATTTGCAAAGAGATGGCAGATATTGCCAAAAGACAACATTGCAGTATAACTAACAAAAACATCCAGAACAATGAAACGAACGTACATATGACAACCATAAACTACCTTCTGCAGAAGACACTGAAGATGACGTCAACATAAGCTTTGAAGCTCGCGTGTCCTAAAAATGGTAGAATAGTTGTGATAGATGTAGGTGGTGCCCTATAAATACAGAAGATACTCTAAGATAATATTTGGCAGACAGCTAGATTGCATCTCAGCTAGGTCGTCGTTCTGTCTGCCTGGCCTATTTCAAGATTTTTTTTTAATATATTTCCAAGCAAATGTTTCGACTGGACCATGACCGCATCCTACAAAACAACTTCTAATTCACAAATCGTCCTTTCACCTTCGGCGATAAACAATCTGATATTCTCAGAGCATCGTACAATAAACACCAAGAACAACAAAAATAAATTATATTCTGACGTTAAGACAAGTGCTCCCTGCACAATACCACGTCTAAAGCAGCCCTTAAATTTTAAACTGACACAAGGATACTAAAGAGCGGGTATAGTTCAGTTGGTATAGTGACTAAGCTACAGACCGGACGGGAGCACAATCATTGTGGGAATCGCGACAGAGCACAGAGATCTCTCTGTTCCTTTACGTGTTCAATCCCATTTTGGGATTCTCTTTCACAGTAGTAAAAGAAACTGTTGCGTGAGGCTCACTAATCACCTGCAGGTGCGAATGAATTAATGTGGCTGTACGGCTGTACCTCCATCCCCCATACGGAATTGTGTTTAATTAAGCATAGCCACAAATTCACCACTTTCTACACAGATAACGAGATCCACAGTGAAAACTTTACGGTGAGGTACCTGTTAATTCTGTGACAATACAGTGATACCTCGGCTAACGAAGATAATTCGTTCCGGAATCACATTCGTTAGCCGAAATCTTCGTTAGTCGAAACAGACATATAGACGGAAAAGATAAGCTCCTGGAATGGCCCGACCGTTCATGTTTTCTGCTTTATGTTAGCGCGCGCATCCACTAAAACATTCGTTAGCCGAATCCATATTCGTTAGCCCAGTCCGAAAAACAGCGAAAAAAATCTTCGTTGGCCGAAAAATTCGTTAGCAGGTTCACTCGTTAGTCGAGGTATCACTGTATATGGAACAACACTAACAGATATCATGCGGAGTGAAGATATTTGCATGCAACTGAGAGACAAAATTCTCTACGAGATTAAAATCCATAAAACGTGATTGAAGAAGCTTGTTTAAGGAATCGCTCCACACTGACTTCCGAGGAGTTATATTTACATTAACGAAGATATAAGATACAATAAACTTGGGGAATGTTTGACGACCTTTCGTTTAGAATCTTGTCTTTCATCTTCTCCAAGAAACGTAAAGTTTAAAGTATACAAGAGAATTTCCTCCGTATGGGTGTGAAACGTGGTAACTCACACTAGGTGTTGCATCGAGAACGGCGTGTTAAGACAAATGTTTGGGCTTGAGAAGGGGAGAGGAAAAGGAAGTTGTAGTAAAGTGTAACATGAGGAACTTCATGAACTCTACTGCTGGCTAAATATTAACAGGGTGATTAAATTAAGGACGATGGGATGAGTGGGGAAAACGGCAACCTTAGGGAGAGGAAGGAAATTCATATATCTAAATGCAACCGGACCGCTTAAATGATCTACATTTTGATGGAAATATAGTATTATAACAAATCTTAAAGACATAAGGTGGAAGGCTCATCTACAGCCGGAAAGGGGTGACAATGTCCCAAATATTATTTTTCGGAACACAATGAGGAATTTGAATCTACGCCTCAGAAAGAAAAAAGAATAGTTATTCCAATTAGAGGGGAAAAAAATTGCGCAAATTTCAAGGACTGTGCGAGACGATAAATGTAACGCTAAAAAGATAATTTCGAAAAGAAACTGGGTTAAATGTTTTATACAGCGATGCTAATCACAAAACGTTCGTGAAATTTTGACTGAGACTGATGAAAATGCAAGTAAAATTCAAGCAACAGAAATGAACTTCTTAGAAGCATCACATAGCGCAGCACATTACATGAAGTTACAGGAAATACATACAAATAATTTAAATGTTTATTTAAATTACAGGCCTGAAGTGGCCCAGAGGGTTCCAGGAAGTTAAGGTTTCCAGATTTCGTGACAACGGCACAGGGTGGTGGTAGGTTGTCAGCCTTACGCACCGGCCGCCTTTACCCCCAGGAAATGTTCCTGGTACTCATTTCTGTTAGAGGCTGAGTCGACCCCAGGGCCGTAGTGCGATCGGAACAATTTTATGTCAATGAGAAATTCCAATGACATCATCTGGAATCGAACCATCGACCTTCCGATTTGTAGCACAGCACCTTAACCACTGTGCCACTGCGGTCCCCCAAATGTTTATTTAACAATTAATAAAAGAGACGACTCTAGACGAAAGAGATTAAATCACTTAGACATATGGGAAACGAGGCACACTGGAACTTGTGTTTGATACAAGAGTAAAGAACATGTGTAGAATAGACAGGGTCGTCAGACGTAAAGCAGGTTCTTCCTCTAAACCGTCCGCAGGTAGCGACGGAACAGCGCGGAATAACATCTGTAGACTACATAATATTGACCACTCATTGTCCATGTACGTAAAGATTTGTGTTCTAAATTCATATAGACATCATTTAAAATTTCTTTTCTTAATTCAAGATGGAACTCACTGCACATTCATTACAAAGACAAAAAAAAAATCTCAATGTTTCTACTTTGATAGCCCTATGAAATTTATCGTATTGCTTCGAATTTATGAAGCAACCCATTTTTCATATTTTACCGACCTGAACATTAGGGCGCGTCACAAATTTGAGTTATAATTTATCATTCTTCGAAAGTCTCTTACAACATTTACGGGAAGTGAAATATATTTACTTGCAATTTTTCCTAAAATTCTCTTTTAAAGTGCGTCACAAATTAGAGAAAGTCTGAAATTGGAAGTAATACGGTAACTAGATGGTGTGGGTAGATGCATATTATTATAAAGATACAGCAGGTACACGCCTTAGGTACTGTGGACCAATACAAACACGATATCCGCGTTAGGACAATAAATAAATAAATATATAAAATAATGCCTGTGTGTCTTTTATACACACATAGAACAAAACCAATTTACTCTTTAGAGTAAACCGGAATTCTCACAGGCGCCTGTGAAGTATTTATTGGAACACTGTATTGGATTCAAATACCAGACAGATGCACTTATTTCTTGAAAAAGCTATTAGTCTGAAATTTTATGTTTGACTATATGTGAAGAGAAGATGTTTGTCTATGCAACTGGTTAAATCTTAATTGGAAATTGAAACCGTCTGTAAGTTCTGGAATATAACCTGTTTCTTTCCAGTTGCGACGTTTGTAACATCCATCGCAGGCAAACAGACAATTTTGAAGTTGCGCTTAGAGAATTCCAAAATTCTCTTTGACAAATTTATGGACACCTGTCCTTCGCCGAAGACCTGTGTGACTGCTTAAGGTTTATTTATGCGGTCTTCTCTTTTCTACAGAACTGTAAATTAATTTTAAAAAATGATAATTACATCATGTCCACTCCGAAGTATTGTCCAGCTAAAGACCAGAAGATCATCTTCCTTTTTCTGAGAATCACAGACGTCTGAGACACATTTATTATAAATGTCACCCTGAAACACTAAATAGGTGATGTGGCAGAGGACTATATCTCTAGTCATTGGTATTTCGGCAGTCAAAGTACTGGGCAGACTACAGAGAGCGGTACCATGATGCGCTATACGCGTGTGCAAATATTTCGCTAGAGAGGACGGAAGTTTCTAAGTTTCGTCTTATTTCTTCTTTATGAGAGCCTGACAACATATAACATATAACACACCACAGTAATTCCTCCTTGCTGCTGAATGTTGTGTTTTTCCTCAAAAGTCGTGGAAACGAAATGCCGATGTCGAAGCACGTCCCGTTAAAACCCTGTAGTGCCCCTAACGCCACCTCGACTTCTCTGCCTTTCCACCTATTCTAAAGAATCTTTAGCGCCCATCCTTAAGTTCCAAGCTGCAGCTGAGCGTTAATGATGACGCACTTTTGGACGGCGAAAAGGAGTTATTCAGTACAATGCTTAAATTTCTAATTAAGACCTTTAGCAATGTTACGGAGGATTCAGGTTCAAACATTTAACATAAATGGAGTGGAACGAATTTAGTGATTAGTTCTATGAAGAGGGATCTTGGAGAAGCTAATGCAAGTTCAGCGGTTGATTGCTCGACTGTGATTGTGACAACAGTCCTTCTTTGGAACGCAATCTAAACCACTTTATTCCATTTACAAATCTTACCTCCTATTTTTAATATCTGTTTAATTTATTTATATTTTGGTTTCTTTACAGACTGTACCCGTAGCTTTATGCAACTCGTATGGTAGCTAGTGAGGAGTGATAAATTTTTATGAAGAATTAATAAGCACGTGGGATTTCTTATTAAATGAAGATTCGGCATATACCTGGCGGGAGCGAGGAATATCACGAAATCCTCATTCAGAAAATTATGAGCTTCTGAAATTCGTTGCTACTTAGGTCTAGGTCCTAAAAGCAGGTTTCTCCTTCCAGATACTCTCATTGTACTTTCTATCTGTTTCTCATTTCCCCACATACACGTCCCGCCCAACTAACCTGCGTGAATTATATAATCATGATAGTATTTAGTGAAAAGTACCATTACACAGTTATTAATTAAGTAATTTTTTTTTATTTTATGTGTAAATATTTTGACTAGCCTACGGGCTGGACAAATTATGAACAGCATTTCGATTCCGGCTTGGACAAACTACTTTGTTTTCTCGAAAGCGTTCGGAGTGACTCTGTAGCCTACACATCACCGTATTCTCTGAGCACTGGGGGGTGCTTTGCCACTGTAGGCTACAACAGCCGAGAAACAAACCGGACTACTCAGTTCCATCTAGTGTCGAGGATACTACTGCCACCGGATGTCATACTACTACCACCGGGTGGCGAGGATACTACTGCCACCGGATGTCGGGGATACTACTGCCACCGGCTGTCATACTATCGCCATTGAGTGTCATACTACCGCCACCGAGTGTCATACTATCATACTACCACCACCACCGGGTGTCATACTACTGCCATTGAGTGTCATACTACTGCCATTGAGTGTCATACTACCGCACCGAGTGTCATACTATCATACTACCGCCACCGGGTGTCATACTACTGCCACCGGCTGTCATACTACCGCCATTGAGTGTCATACTACCGCCACCGAGTGTCATACTATCATACTACCACCACCGGGTGTCATACTACCGCCACCGGGTGTCATACTACTGCCACCGGGTGTCAACCCTATTGCAGTTAACAAATGTACCATCATCATAATTGTGCGTGGAACTGACAAAATACGTCTTCACCACGCGTAGAGCGACAACTATATCTTACCTTTAAGGACAAATATTTTCCTCGGCGCCCTTTTCTCAGACACTTATGATTTGTGTTCTTCCCTTTTTTACCATGGCGCAACAGCCCTAGTGGGCCAGGGCCTTCTCATTATCGAGGATTCATGATCACACTCAGACACACAACACTCGATTGAACTACTCAGGACGAGTGATTAGCCTGACGCAGAGACTTCTACCTGACAACACACAACACTAACAAGAAACAGACATCCATGCCCCCGGTGGGATTTGAACCCACAATCCCAGCTAGTAATCGGCCGAAGACTCGCGCCTTAGACCGCGCGGCCATTGCCATCGGCTGTTCTTCTCTTCAAAAAAGCTATTAAATGGACAAGCCTACATTACTCTCACACCTAACGTATTACATAAATGCAAATCTGCTGTCAGTTTCCTCTTTCCTGACTAGGTAAAGGTAAAGTGTTCCCGTTACAGGCCCGGTGTGGCCCAGAGGGTGGGTAGAGGTATAGCTCTACTGTTCCATGACCGCGGCACTAGAAGGGGGTGAGTGGTCAGCAGCACGCCACGGCTATACTTTACCCCTAGAAAAGACCCAGTACCCATTTTACAGGAGGCTGGGTGGGCCCCAGGGCTGGTCTGGACGGACGGAAAATCTCGTCTTCACCGGGATTCGATCCTGGACTGTCCAGCCCGTAGTCAGTCGCTATACCGGCTGAGCTACCCAGCCTCACTTTCCTGACTAGGAAGCAAGGGAAAATATCTGAAGAGATAAAATTTTTGCCACATTTTTGCAAATAAAGATGGTACCCGCAGCTGTGACATCCGTGTGTAAGTATCAAGATAGAAATTTTTTATGTGATTCGTATTCTCATCCAAATGCAATTTCTTACTTGACGTGATATTACTTTTCTGCATCTCTGCAACGAGTACTCCAGCCTATGACCAATAGCTTTCAACTTGCTGGTGAGGAAGCGGGGTATTGAGGATGGAAAAGAAGCACTCGATGTACCTTAGTGCCTGCCTGAATATACATCGCCAGGCACAAAGCCATTCCACGCCACTTTCATCCCTTATATATATCTTCCAATTTTCAAATTACATTTACTAGACTGTACAAGCTATAACGCAATCCTGACAACGGCAGCTGAGTCTAAGTCAATATTGAGTACTCCAAACTGTGGTAATTTTCTTTCATCTCCAACAGCTTTGGACACACAAACAAAGAATATACTTTGAGTGAGAAGCAACAGAAAAGTCAACTTACTCTCACCGCAGCACTTGATAAAGAAAATTGTAGTCTACCGACTAACTGAAAGAGGTCTTGGTAAACATAACGGATGAAATGATAATTACTGACGTAACTGTTTTTTCCACTGAGATTTCTGGTACAATAAATTTAGTTTTGAACTGACTTTGAAGCAAAAAGCCACCAAGCAAACAATTGAAGACTAATGCTGCACACCCTAGAAACGCTAAAGTGATGGTTTTGGCCTAACATGTCCCAGAGAACCATCGACTTGCCCCCGGAGGACTGGGTTTAATCACACGTCAGTCCACGTGGTACTTGCGGCGAAAAAAAGTCGCGCTGAGAAACTTTTTTTTCTCTCACCGTATTTTCGGTGTTCCCCCATCAGTAAAATTCCGCCAATAATCCGCACTTCTACTTCATTTATCTACCACGGACGATATATAATTCTAGCAACTATCGGCATTATAAAAAAAAATTAATTCCTTCCCTCAAATTCGGTTATTATTATTATTATTATTATTATTGATTATTATTATTATGAACACAAATCTTCAAGCTGAGCAGGTTTTAATTATCCTGATCATATTGTACAACTAATAAGCCTTTCTTGAAAAAAAAACCCCCCCATGAATATTTCAGTTCCGCGTCAAAATAATTATCTTTCGAAAGAGCATAAAATATTCGTTTACTGCTGACGGGGTGTGAGCGAGGGAAAAAGGTGTTTAATTTTTAGGGTTGGACGGAAGTTTGACAATTTTTGACTGCATAGTACAAGAAAGGAAGTACACACACAGTGTATAACTGAAGTGCTTTCAAATAACTTTCATATGGTCTTATTTTCATCATAGATATCCCGATGTGTTGTATAAAAAGTTGCCATTCGTCTTAAACACAAATATGTGAGCTGATCATTTAATTCCGGGACTGATTTTTTTGTGAGTGAATGAGTAGACTTAACGGCTAGTTGGTCTTATGTTTTATTATGTCCTATAAATGTGTGGCTACATGTTTCTACATTGTATGTAGTCACCTTCAGGACAATCGAACAACATAAAATTCAAAATCACATTTGTGAACATTATTTAAGTGTCCGAGTGAGGTTTGAATCTCATTGTTACACATTGCATATCAAACAATTGTATAGAAATCTAAACTTTAAAATATATTAAATGTTAAAACATTTTACATAAAGATTGTCGGTATCCTTGTTTGTTGTCTTTGTTTGTATTGGCGTCTCTTTAGTGTGGTGAGTGACTGCATGTGGGACGTATTGGTTGGTGCTTGGGTGCATGGACAGGAAGCGTATGTACATATATATATATATATATATATATGTGTGTGTGTGTGTGTGTGTGTGTGTTCTTATCTGTCAAGGTGGTGGGTAATGTCAAACTAGTTGTTACCTTCAGGTAGATTTTTGAATGTAACTCATTGATGCTTTTTATACTCTTTTGGAGTTTGTTTCACTTCCGGTGTGTACGTGCTGGTTTTTGGAAGGTGACTGGTGACTTTGAGGTGTAGGGGTGAGGAGTGTGACGTCATTTATGTAATATCCTAATGCAGCTGTATGTCAAAGATGTTACTGTCGTTTGCGGTGTTGCTATCATTAATGTGAGTTTCTTTCTTGTCTCCCTGTAGCTGCAGCTTCTCAAGTGTGTTTACGCGTGGACCAGTGGTTTGACAATGGTTACACCATAGGCCCCATAGAAGATATCATGGAAATACTGCACATAACAAACACTCACTTTCACCTTAACGCCACGACCAATTTACGGCCCGCTCAATAGGGGGCAGGGTGGTCCTTGGAGTCCGTCTGGGCAAATAAGAAAGAGAGCTATAGATTTACACGGCCGGAAATCTAGTCACGATTGTTCATAGTCCAGCGTGCAGTGCGGTCACGACGCTGAATACAATAATTAGGCTCCTGACGAGTATCGACTGTCTTAATTTGTTATACACAATGCGATGTCATATATGAAGATCCTTAATTTGTTTTGCTTTTGGGTCACATTACGTGCATAACATTATCACCACATAACATTATCACCACATAACATTATCACCACATAATATTATCACCACATAACATTATCACCACATAACATTATCACCACATAATATTATCACCACATAACATTATCACCACAATATTATCACCACATAACATTATCACCACATAACATTATCACCAAATAACATTATCACCACATAACATTATCACCACATAACATTATCACCAAATAACATTATCACCACATAACATTATCACCACATAACATTATCACCAAATAACATTATCACCACATAACATTATCACCAAATAACATTATC
>Ga0123354_10013743_pt1 | contig 12582 bp, 4 predicted proteins | sample TergutLab28metaG_2_FD_97872 | JGI IMG/M metagenome (GOLD analysis project Ga0123354, IMG submission 97872) | Labiotermes labralis P4 segment gut microbial communities from Petit-Saut dam, French Guiana - Lab288 P4 | ecosystem: Host-associated > Arthropoda: Insects > Digestive system > Gut ... | reverse complement strand
TTAATCTCTGTTTTCTAGACCTGGAGCCGCAATTTTTTTCATTCAAGTAGCTCCTCAATTGACCTCACGAGGCTGAGTGGACCCCGTTCCAGACCCACTACTAATCAGAAAATCTGGTAGCGCCGGGGATCGAACCCGGGACCTCTGTATCCGTAGCCAGAAACTCTGACCACTAGACCACAGAGGCGGTCGAGCCACAAGTACAAGGATTATTAAAAAAAAACACAATTCGAATGATATAAAACCATTTAAAACATGAGATCCATTATTTTATACTATAACCAACAAATGTAGCTGTTGGTAATACAATTTGTAATACCAACAGATGCATTTGAAATACTGGCGTAACTTGGCAAGTTATTGATTACAAGCTCCCTGAGGACGACACGATAGTGTCGAAACATGTAGGAGTGTGATAATTTGTGAAATAATTGTGCATTTTTTGTTCATAGCACAAAATAATAAACGATGCACAGTAAAGGTAAAGCAATCCCATTACAAGCCTGGACAGGCCCTGAGGGTTCCAAGAAGTTGAGGCTTCCGATTTCAAGACAGTCGGCACATGAAGGTGGTAAGGTTTTGTCAGCCCTACGCACCGGCCGCCTTTACCCCCAGGAAATATTCCTGGTACTCATTTCTGTTAGAGGCTGAGTCGACCCCAGGGACATAGTGAGGCCAGAAGGATTATGTCAATGAAAAATTCAAATTACAGCATCGGGAATCGAACCCGCGACCTTCGGGCTTGTAGCGCAGTGCCTCAATCAACTGCGTCACCGCTTGCTCCCAAAGTTTCACGTTACGTGCGTTAAAGTGCGGTTCTTTACTTACAATCGACAAACTCCACGCAACGAATTAGTTATTAAGAATCTGATACTTGCGCAATTGGTCAGTGTATGTCCCACCTTTTACGTGACACTTAAGTTCATTACTGTGATCACAGTAGACCAGCACTGGACAACATCCTAACCAATTCAATTCCTTCCACGCCCTTAAAACCCTTATTTAGCTTTGTGTCTTTCCTAGAAAAGGAAAAACATGTCATGGGATCCCCAAGCTGTCGGTGTGTCATCCCAATTTCAAATTTTGAGCCATTTGACAGATTTTCATAGAGATTGGTACGAATATGCCAATACAGACAACCTCAACATCGCTCTTTCGAAGTATTTGCACTCACGACAAAAAGGCGCGAGCATGTGACAGTAATGAAAAAGAAGTTAATGGCAGTAATTTATGAAATACTGAAACTTGTTACGAAGGTCAATAATAATCATACCTAACACGTTGTGTGTAAAATACTGTTTTGTTAGTCAACAGTTATAAATATGACAATGATATGACGCTCTGAGGTCACATCCAAAACAATTTAAGGTGTACAGGATATACTTAATAATAAGTCCTCTACAAAAACAAGATAAAGCACAAAATTAAGTACCCACAATAACAGTGTAATAGATCGGTTGGAGCAAAAACCTGTGCAGCAGGTACGTAGGCTTGTGGTTGTGCTTGGAGCTGCTTTTACACCAACGTCTAACATACGCTTGATTCGTATTGTCAGGTTATCTCACTATAGCTTTGCAAGCACTTATCTTTCCCTTGTTAATGTCCGAGACGTAAATAAATCTACAGCATTCTTACACACACACACATACACACACACACACATATATATATATATATATATATATACACACACAAACAAACACACATATAGGTAACATTTAGGTTTCCTGCTTCCCAGAGTGGACCTAACACAGAACACAGAGAAACGACTCAGTAAGTAGAGTTGCCAGTGTGTGCGGCAACCAAGGATGTTACAGAGAAATTCAAGAACTTCGGTAGCATTTTTTAATGACATTCGAATCCTCGTTCCCAGCATTTCTTAGGTACACGACCGAATTTCACTTTCTTAATATGAAAGTTGTTCCTGTCTGTAGTTCCGACGATGGGGTATTCTGGTCCATGAATGCTTGTTTCTAAACAAAATCAAATAAGCAAGTAATAGCAAAAGAAATCAGTGAAAGCTCATTGAATATAGCCCCGAAAAACAGCGATAGTGTAGTCGGTATAGCGATTAGCTACGGGCTAGAAGGTAAGGCCTTCGAAATCCGGCAGCAGCAAGAGATTTTTTCTTTTCCAAAACCGTCTAGAGTGGCTCTGTGGCCCACCCAGCATCCTATACAATGGGTAACGGTATTCTTTCCGGGAGATAGACAGAGACAACTTTACCTTTCTCATATCCCCAGAGACTGGATTCTACAGATAATCTTTTACGTGTGTGCAGCCACGTTTCTGAAACAATACATTTTGTTTCAGAATTTAAAACTGTTATCCTTGGGTTTAGTAAGACTGTATCGCTTTGTAAGACTTATATCCGGATGTAGCTAACAGGGCCAGCAAATTTTGCACGGACAATTTTCCTCATTGCCAGGGGCAAGCTCATCTAGAAGTTTCTACTCGTCAGACAGGTGACGTCAGAAAGCTAGGATGGCATCATCGCTGTTGACTTGCTGGCAGCCATGTTGAACTGTTGAGATAGGTTAAGCTCGTTGCCAGCATGGTTTCCAATTATGTACTTTACTAATTTTCTGCCAGAATCATCACAACACACGTCCCGTGGAGCTGTAATTGGTTCAACAAACGAGTGCAAATGCTGCTTGTCCTTGCTAAATATATGTTGTATCACGAGCAGAAGTAAAGCATCACAAGTAAAAAGCTACACAGCGAGGTCTTGATTTATATTCGTAAGATACAGACTAACTAAACAACTCCACATACCATACACATGAGAAAGACCAACAAGATGCGCCTTTATCTCATTAATTTATTCAGTTTACTCCAATCGTATCGTGTTAGCAGCTAGACACCCATAGATGCATGAGAAACACTGTAGGCTGCGTGTACAGACATAACCTCCTGATGATGAACTTGTTTGTTCGAAACATGTGGAGGATAATTTAATTTGAATAAATTAATGAGATAAAGGTGCATCTCGTTGGTCTTTCTCACGTTTATGAATCACGACGCACGGTTCAGAGAATGTAAAGCCCACATGCCATAGTTCTCATGACGTAGATAACCACTCATAAACAAACAAATAAAAATATGTCGTCCAACACCACTTTAACGTCTTATCACACATTGCTATATGTTTCTGTTCGTACGATCCATCTTCAGGCACTTCTTTTTAAAACAATTTAAAAACAAAACAGTACCTTTGTTTTTTAAAATTATTTTAAAAAAGAAGTGCCTGAAGATGGTTCGTACGAACAGAAACATGTAGCACTGTGTGATAAGACAAAGTTGTGTTGAAAGGCACATTTTTGTTTGTTTGTTTATGATAAGGGAAATAACACAGCGGGATGTATCAGAGTTAAAAAAAAAACAGCCAATCGGCAAGTCAGGGATTTCCCGATGGTGTCTTAATCACGGATCGTGAATCCAAACTAACCTTCTCACCCCACTTTTCAGGCGCGTTCCCAAAGTTGCGAGAAGAGACTGTCACCTTCGTCACTTCTGTCTGCATGTCTGTGCACCGCTCTGCCCGTCCGCATGGAACAGCTTGACTCCCAATGAACGGATTTTCATGAAATCTGATATTTGAGATTTTTTTCGAAAATTTGTCGAGAAAATTCGAGTTTGACTAAAATCTGAGAAGAATATAGGGTACTTTGCATTAAGACTTATTTACATTTATGATAATATCTCGCTAAATTCTTCCTAGGATGAGAAATATTTCACACAAAAAGTTGTAGAGAAAATCAAAAGACAGATTTCATGTTCAATAATTCATTTTCGAAAATCTTGCTCATTATGAGATAATGTCGAAAAAAAAAGATTTAGCCTGACAAGCCACAGATGACAATACGGAGCATGCCTTTTGCATGCTGGATAACTAAGATTACAAATACACACTCAGAATATATATTGTTTTTCACGACAAGAGTGGTTGCGCGAAAGCGCCTCAGAATTACATTCTACGTAAACTGCCTATCTTGTTACTGTCTACTTTAATTACACTGTCACGTAAGACTAGTACTTAACAGAGACCTCATACCTTCAGGTTTACAAACCAAAACTTTTTAGGCATTTCCGATTTCACATAGGCGTGTTCTAAGCCCCATCGTCGACATCCTCCTTGATTCGATCGCCCTGATATTGTCTACAACACGCGTTCCAAACGGGAATTGTCCTTCCTTTTCTCTTATTATCGTTCCGGTTCTTGTACAGAATTTCTTGACGTTACACACCGATCTGCAATACACCCTTCCTTGTTACAGGTACGTTACATCCCGGCATATTCTAACCATTATATTACGTGCTCCTCTCTTTAATTAACCCTAAAACCAAAAGCCTTATGGACTAAATGTATTTGACTTGAAACGCGAGGGTTTTTTTTAAAATATTTCCGAAATATTTTTCGCTGTAGTGAATACATATACTATACAGCTCCGCGCACTGATGTATGTAGGTTTTCACAGAGTGCCCATGCGATTTTCATCTTCGTACTAGATGAAGGTGTGTGGCTTTCTTCAAGTTCCAGCCACCTTAACTTCCGGGAAAGAACCCCAGTTATCTATCGGATAGGAGGGTTGGCGGGCCCTCTACGCGGCATGGAAACAGTGGTGGGAAAAAATAAATTACTATGAAATGCGCATTCATAATACAAAACTGCAGTGGGCGTACATAGTACACGTGTCGGGCCGAATCGGTTATTCTCAGCTTCTACCATCCTCCCCTGCAAACGTGGGCGTTTCTAAAGTGCGGTGTCCTTAGTTTCAAATAGTCCTATGGTATTTATCGACATAGAGGCCAATTTATAGCCTTATGCGTATTTGTTTTGTAAATTTCACAGGAAAAAAAAAGTCCTCTTCACGTAAATGGCAAAATATGACAGGAATTATGAACGAGAATGTTAACCAAGGATGCAAGTCCAAGTTCTTGTGTACACCATGAAATCGAATAGAGGTAATAGAGGTATAGCTCCAATCACTGTTTATTCTGCAGTAGATGGAGATGACTTCTCACCTTGATGCTTCGCACGCTTATCACCGGGAATGTAACTGATTACCCATTGAATAGGGGTGTGGCTAGGCCCCAGAGCTTGTCTGGACATTTTGGGGAAGAGAAAAATCTCTTTCCCCTGTCGAATGTTATCTGCGGGGTACTTAAAATGGTTGCAGTTCGAGGAAACATTCTACACTAACTGATGACGCCTGTGGATCCACGACAGCTCCAAACTATGGAAAGACTCAGAGAACAATTTTGTCTGAAAGCTGTTTATTCGTTGTGTTTTTATATGTCAGCGTACACAGTTTATTGACAGCGTCTCAGAGAATAATTTCATGTGTGGGTTATAGGTTGCACACTATAGACAGACATCCACCCTGTACTACATCGCAACCAGCAAACTGCATGTTGCAGAACCGGAGCGTCCTCCTTGTGGCTTCAAATAGCCGCACTTCTACACGCCACGGCCGGCCGTTAAGAGAGGAAAAGTTACGCAAAGGGGCGGGGTGTAACACCGTCAGATTCTCGAGAGAGGGGGTTAAGGTGTCACAGTACAAGGAAATAACACATTACTTTTGAGAAAAATTTAACCACGGTAATGTGACAATAAAACTTTCCTTCTCGTAGCAACCGTTATATAGTTAAACCTATCTTAAAAGGAACCTGATCGTAACGAAAACATGTCCTCAGCGGACAATTTTACATTCCTTTGGATCCATACTTAAAATACCTGCATGAAACAGAACCTGTTTGCGAAGAAAAAAGTTCGGTCCCTTGCGATTGGTTTATTGGCAAGTTTCACTGTACATAAATTTTTCTCCATTCTGGTGTTACTTCTTCCCTCTCAGTTGCAATATTCTCCTCTAAATCCTCGTCTCAAATATCCCGAAGCTTTTTTTTATGTTTATGGTTCCGTGCATCGTTGATCTATATTAATAATTGTCCAACGATATGCAACACAAAGCAGTCTGTTTATTATTCTGCAAGTGCACTCTACATGTTTCGGGTGTCAACCCCACCCATCATCAGGAGTACACAAAACTAACTACAGTCTCCGGTAATGGTCATGCTGTACTGTGCAGCTACCTCCCTCCAACGTGACCATTACCGGAGGCTGTAGTTAGTTTTGTGTACTCCTGATGATGGGTGGGGTTGACACCCGAAACATGTAGAGTGCACTTGCAGAATAATAAACAGACTGCTTTGTGTTGCATATCGTTGGACAGTTATTAATACAGATCCTGAACATTTTATATCGTGTAGTTACCACTGTGCTTTATGCGGTTAGTACAAAGAGTGCCAAATCTAAGAAGGTGCAATCTTTCAAACTCTCGGAACGCGACGCACCAAAGATGAGTTGTTTTGCCTGCAACTCTAACGACAACTGTGAAGGAGGGTTTTGGCACGTTGCGAGGGCTGGCAGCTGACGGACAGTTTGCACTCCCATATCGCACGTTCTTCACAGATGTGCTCGTTAAACGCCCACGAAAACAGCCCTGCTAGTTGCACTCTAGTCACGTGGCACTGCCACATAAACACCGTCCTTCACCACTTCCTAGAAGCGCCACGGAAACTCTCCGATGTGCATAACGTCATGCAAGGCTTCCCCTCTCAGGCTTTTAAAATCAATTTTCATCTAATTTGAAAACATCTTGTGAGAACGGACTTAACCTTCTCCTTTCGTAAGGGGTAGGAAATTTATCGACTAAGCGCGAAAATAAGCTTCACAGTAAGGACTCTCTACCGCAGCTAGCCTTTGCAGTAGGATAGGGGACTATGGGCTCGATTCACCTGACCAAAGATGAGGTGCAGTGGCGGGCTCTTGCGGACACGACAATGAACCTTCCGTTTCTATGATCTTTATATTGATGATTTATGTAACGACGCAGCCAGTAAGGCAAATTATGGAAAGTCGAACGGATGATAATTATAAATAATTAATTCAAAAGGTTGTGAATTGAACCTTTTGGCGCCGGAATTATTTTTTTAAATTTTAACACACCCTGTGTATAAAATGTGAATAATACAGGAACCAAATACGTTAGAATTATGAAACAAACTGCATTTTGAGGAGAAAAAAAACGGAGAGTATATACCATGTTTAAAATATTCCGTACCTATATTTGTTGAATAAATATATAAAATGCAACTTTAGAGGTTAGCGTTGCGGTACGACCACTATAGTTGGCATTAGGTGTCAAAAGGTTAAGCAGTCGTAACCTAATGTCGGATATTAGAGTGATTTGTTACTGTACCACCGCGCAATCGCCTGATTAGAACCCGAAATAAAGCCACGAGCGTTGGCTTACACATTATTTCTAATTCATTCACTAATTACCCTACTATTTGAGGTTACAAAAATGTCTGCCGAAGTCACGTGGTTATCCATTATCTTATTTTTTTCGTGAAAATTATTTTAGTAACACGGGTCGAAATCCCAGGCGTCATGCATTTGCCGTCCTTATATCAGAGCGCTTCGCAAGTGCTAAGAAATTGGAGTCGGTCGAGCCGTGTGTACAAGCCCACCACTTGGCAGGTGTAACGTGTTACGTCGTCGCGGAAAGACGAATATTTATTCTGTCGCTGGTTGTTCAAGGGAAGAATTTCCCGCGTCGCTAGCGGCGATTTATATACCCGCCAGACGGGCTGCTACACGCCGGCTCTTGAACTCGAAGTCTCGGAACACACGCACAAATCGGTGCTATGGAAATCGCTGGACTGGACGTACAGATTAGCATGTCTGGCCACCCGGTACTGAAGATGTGACACCCCTTTAATTCCACTTACGGGGGTACTTGATCACGACCAGTCGCTGACAAGACAGGAACTATAACTGTGCATCACGGAAGGTGCTGCTGTCATATGGAACAACCACGAAATCATAAGGAAGACAACACGTGCCGTTTTAAAATGAGCTTGTTCGTGCATATCCAATGCAGGAGGTCATTGCGAACAGCAAACAGCCGTAGTACGCACGTTATGTCAAACATGGCTATGCTATTACGTAACGGCTGAAATTGCAAGCCATGTTGATACAACATTTTTCAGGCGAAATAAGACAATGAATAGCCACGCGAAAAAGTGGCAGATATGTCGTAGGATAATCTGACCGATCTGGTCAGCTGACAAAGTCTCCAGTAAGTAAGTAATAAATAAGTGAAAAAAAAAGGAAGAAGGAAAATAGAAAGAAATAAAGAAATGCAGTCTATCTCGAATTCACCAATAAGCCCACGATGTGAGAGCAACAACTCACACTGCATTCCTTTTATTTATTTATTTATTTAGCAGGTTGTACAATGTTTCCACATCTTCCTGCGCCCATTTGACAATTATATTATCTTCTTCCTCCAATTGCCTCTGTCATTCCAGTCTTCTTCCATTAATCCCTTTTCTCCCATCAGTCCTCTAATCCCTTCCGCCCAGGTAAGTTTAGGTCTACCTAGTTTTCTTCTTCCTGGTGGGCTCCATTTCATAACTTCTTTTGGTAATCTCCCCTCTTCCATTCTTTGAACATAACCTTACCATTGAAGTTGTTCTGCATTCCTTTTTGACTGTGTAAATGTCAGACAGACTGACAGACAGACAGACAGGCCGGTATTACACCGCTACCATATTTATGTTTTATTTACACTTTTAAAACGAGCATTAAGTTATCCCTTGCTGACAAGTCTCAAAAGAATAAGAGTGGGCACGCCAAAAACTGGCAGCCTTACTGTAAGGTTCAGTTGCCGAAACGCAAGAGAATTTTTCCATACGATGAGCAGTTCCCAATTTCTTTTGCAGTACGAATGTTTATAGCTTCCGTCAAGAATTACGTTTTTCACACAAACATATCTCACAAATTGCTGACAAGACAAGTATGCCAGCGTTGCCTAATACTGCATTTAGCATTATATCTATATTATTGGATTTGCACTGTTAGCAAAACATTCTTGTCCAGAACTTTGCGGGGTGATCCAGCATCTGGAAGAACGCGTTTTGAGAACATAATTATTATGCTTCGACATAAATTTGTTTTCAAAAGTGAAGAGCCCTCGGTGCAAATTGTAAATCGAATGAAGTCTTTAGCAACGCCGGGCAACAAAACAAAAAACAAAATCTCTGCCTACAGCAATATGTCAATAAAGTGACTGGTTACCGGCTGGAAGTCTTGCGATCTATTCCGGGCAAAGAGCAGGGAGATTTTATTTGCGGTCAGTGTCGGCAGACTCACCTTCCCATCTAGGAGGCTCTTTCTCCGAGGGTGGAAGTAGACAGTGTGTGGAGTCGAGCGTTGCACTCCGTGTAGTGCCATGATGCTTGAACACAGAGAAAACGAACTTCTCTAACCACAGACACCAGTAATGCAGAACGACCGTTACACGACATATGGACATAGAAGGATATGTCACTGGGTTCTTAGCCCCGTGGTAGCTACATGCACTTCCACTTCAATAGTAATATAATTCAATGTACCCCAAAACGTTGGAACCTCTTCACCATAAGATGCGGCCCAATCCCAGAAGCCTACTTTACACATTCTCTTAATAAATTACTGTGGAGAGTTTGGTCTGGAGCTCCAGCCACTAAAACTTAACATTCCTTGTTCAGTGGGTTGGAACTGACAGCGGCTGTCTGCACGTTGAGGCCCAGTTAAAAAAAAAACCTAACCCATGGGTTTCAAATCCTGGTGCCTTAACTTGAAGCTAGCCACTGGTCGAAATGTATGGCTTATTTGACAGCTTCAACTTCCATGGTAGCTTACAGACGACGACGACGACGACGACTACAACAACAACAATAATAATAATAATAAACCACTGCTTGTATCATGAATTCAAAATGCGAATAGCAGAGTCTTCACAGTCAGAGAGCCTCAGATCATGTGCGGTTTCCAGCATGCTGCCAATCCAGTCTTATCCTCCATGGTTTGTGCCTTCGACTAAAAGAGAATACATTTGTTAGCGAAATGTTCCCTTGAGGACACTTTAGCATCAGCTGGAAATTACGAGTGTCTGGTGGATCACGAGAAGAACCACAACCTTACACGGTAGACGGAGATTAGTCATCTCTTAGGAATACGGTCTATTGGAATGTGTTAGTGTCCATACTGGTCGATGGGAAGGAAGGTTTCGTATGAACGCACTGTCTCCAACTGCACGGCAGAACTGTCTGGTGGGAACCGTTCACCGCTTTTCATTACGTACCCTTTCTTCGCAATCGGCTCACTTTTTCTACCCCGAAGTAGAGGACAGGGGGAGCCGGAATAGCATAGTCGGTACAGTGACCAGGCAACGGAGTGGAAGACACGGGCCTCTGCCCACCCAGCCTCCCAATCAGTAAGTACCGGAGCACTTTCCTGAGGATTAAGCAGCCAAGGCGTGATGTTGGTCACTGAGCTCCATCCAGCGCCGAGGTTAAAAACAAGTGGAGCTGAAACTCTAATCCCCATGCGAGTCTTCATGGATTGTTCAGGGCCAGCTTTACATTTACTTTACAAAGTAGGATAGAGCAGGTTCTTCCGGATCGACGACACTAATTCACCAGACCACGGCCCGAATTCTAGATGTGAGGATCTTGTGGATAATAGAATACTCAGTCGTGTATGTTGATACTAGCTGTGGGTAAAATGAACTCAAAAGAATTTTATTTCTGTCCTGGTATATTTCACCTTCAGGCGTAAGCAGCTGACTTTTATAACACATTATATTGATGGGAACATTAGAAAGTCGGTGATTTACTTAAAGTTGAAATCTAACCTTCACGGCATTCGTCACAAAGAGTCAATAAAATACACTATGACACAAAATGTATATTTTATTAATCCCTTAAAACACATTTCTTTTACACGTGCTTTGGGATGTAATACGGAAAGGATTCAAAATTTTGTCTACAGAGCGCAGTTATGTGTTCTGTATGATTCCCAGAAAAACAACGAATACTTCCCAGAACAGCATTAACGGGGCAGACCTATGTAATGGAGATAAACTGTAAACTAGATTGGAGTGTATGTACTTGTCTAACACAACTATATAATGGAAGACATATGTATAGAATTTATTACATAAATAACAACTACATGTTTCGGCATTTGACATTGGCCATCTTCAGGTTGAGAAATGAAAAAAACTTTGTAAGCAGCTATACTCGACTTACGTGGGTTGTATACAACTGTATACAACCCACCTAAGTCGAGTAAAGCTGTAATTGTTCTTTATGTAATAAATTCTATACACATATCTACCATCATATAGTTGTGTTAGACAGTACATACATTCCAATCTAGTTTATTTATGAACACGACAGGGATGACGAACCTTATGAGATATACTGTGTTTTATCTTATATTTTTTATGATGTAGAAACCGAATTTTTACATAATGTATACATAAAATATATAATTCAATGTGTTGAGGCCTATAACATTTTATTCAAAAGTGTTCCTAATTAATTAAGTAATTAATATTTTTCGACGCTTTAAGTTGTGTCAATGGCGCTCAGTGGTAAAATAATTACTAAATAATTAGGTACTATGTGGAAGGAAGTGGCCGTGGCTTAATTCGAGTCACAGCACTGACATCTGCCTCAAGGGATTATGGTAAATAACGAATAACCCTAGTCAGGGCAGAGGTCTCGGAGCTGACATCTGAAACCAGGACTCTAAAATGCGCAGCAGAACTGTTACGCGCTCCAGTAACGTTATATTCGTTGCACTTATCACCTACAGCTATAATCGTTTCTAACTTTGTATTGTCGCCTTAGCAGATCATGGTTGATAAATAGGTTCAATGTCATATGCAATAAGTCTGGCCGATACGAGCATTTTTCCTGAAGTAAGACTGGGAGTAAAAAAGAAAATGAAGATAAAGGAAGCTTGGGGCACATGACCTGGCAGTATTCTAGAAACAAACTTACACACACCAAAGGGAAAGAAAGAACTCGGTTCTTAAGAGGTTAAACGCCTTGCATCCCATGGCGAGACAGTGGACGATTCGTCACGCTCTTACACACACAAACTTCAAGCGCCCAGCGTGTATGTGATAGGCGTTATGTTCCAAGTCACGTCTTGCGTCCGTCTGCGAATCAACAAAACGTAATGTAGTTCAGGTGCGACTCTTCCTTTTCTTCACAAGAGCAGGGAAACTGAGGCGTAGCAAGTACTGAACTTTTATCGGTTTCCCAGAAGCCAGAAGCCAGCATCCCGCTGTTTTCAAACGACGCACTGTATTCTCATTTCTAAGTCACGTGACCCGCTAATCAACACTATGAAACACGGTCCTGCTTCAGAACCCAAAGTCATTCAGTCAGTCACAAAATTTCACGGTGGTTGTGGAAAATAAATCTTCACTGCTGCTGCGTTCGCAACAGTCCGCCCTGGGTTCAGTTATGAGCCAAATAAATCCACTGCTACGAAATCCCACTTAATTTTATGCGTATTGGACCGTGCATCATCTTGATATTTGAATAAAGATAGACCAACTTGATGACACTTGCTTTATTATATATTGCTCAACATGTTTCAGACGTTAATACGTCCATCTTCAGGAGCTAGCGAGTACTTGTTGTGTTGTGTAGGTTGACTTGAGGCGTGCTGGT
>Ga0123354_10013741_pt1 | contig 12583 bp, 6 predicted proteins | sample TergutLab28metaG_2_FD_97872 | JGI IMG/M metagenome (GOLD analysis project Ga0123354, IMG submission 97872) | Labiotermes labralis P4 segment gut microbial communities from Petit-Saut dam, French Guiana - Lab288 P4 | ecosystem: Host-associated > Arthropoda: Insects > Digestive system > Gut ... | reverse complement strand
TTCCTTTACTCCCGTAATGTCAGCGACCAAGCTTCACACCCATACAAAACAACAGGCAATATTATAGTTCTATATATCTTGATCTTTAAATTTTTGGATAGCAACCTGGAAGACAAAAGGTTCTACACCGAATGATAGCAAGCATTTCCTGACCTCAATCTGCTCTTTATTTCTACCGCAATAGAATTTTGATTTGTTGACGCGATTATTCTACTGCGGAATTTTTCTCCCGAAGTGTTAAAATGTGCATCGTTATGGGCCTAATTTACCTCTTTTTTAAGTGTGCATGAAACACGACCTTTCACCCGGGAGAGCAGCATCGATTGAAGATGTTTGAGAACGATGCTGAGGAGGTAATTAGGAACTAAATAGCTTGAAATGACTGGAGGCAGGATAAAATTGCGAAATGAGGACTTTCATTATTTTACCGTTCTTTGTGCGTTAGAAAATTAGGATGTTCCAGTCAGTGAGGAAGGGATGGGCGACACATGTGGCGCGCACTGACGGGGCAAATACATTCAACGTTGTTTTCTAAGAGTGGAAAGAACCTGTACAGCTAGTCACATAATTACGTAAGGGTTGCTTTCCGCGAAACCTCACGTAGGTCGAATTCTTCGTAAGTGGGATTTCTTTAAATTCAGTGCAGTTCAGTTTTTTTCCTCGCACGCTAAGGAAAAATTGCAAAAGTGTGCCTCGAAATATACAACGCAACGATTAAGACAAGTGCCAGTACAAAAGAGATTATAATATGTATAATTAAACATTCCTTGCTATCTAATTTGATTCGCAGTTTTTTTTTTTTTAAATTTGCACCGGGCGGAAAAAATATGCACGAAATTGAATGTACATAAGTCGGAGATTTACTTTATTTCCCGAAAGCATGTCTAAAAAACCGGTTAAATCCTAGACTTAACTTCTTCAGTAACCGTGCGACTTATATTCTTGCATTCATTTGTATTGGTAGTTTCATTGTCATTGTTATTTTTCAATATATGCTCCTAGTTCTATGCATTTGCATAGCTTGAGCCTTCATGTGTAGGTCGCTTGTTCTGTAGGATAGGAAATTGCTTTCAGACTGAACGGAAACTGAGCAGGCGTCCGGAAGTAAAAACTTATGTGCCCCTACGTAGCTGTCCGACGTACCATATGTTGGAGCTGGCATTGAATTAACCTCTGTTGAACCCTGAGGGGCACAAGCAAGGGGATGGAATCCTACGTTAATATTGATTGGACAGTTCTTGTGAGTCCATGTCAACACGCATGGCACTGCCTTGCACAGGGAGTGCGTAATAAAACCCATTCGGCAGTGTTCCGGAGTTTGATGTCTTTACTTACGCATAACCTCCCAACCCATACAGGGAATTTCGACGGCCTGATCGGGATTAAATTGATGGCGTTTAAGTCGAAAGTGGCAAAATGTTTCAGAACAGCAAATGGCGACGTACCTATAGCAGAAAGAGGTCTTAGTTCGTCGTAATATGATGTTCGATGCGCGCATGTACATTTTTGTCCCTTTTGTTTCCTTTTATTTGACATTTCATTTCATCGTGACACTTGGCTTATTTCTTCGACGTTTTATCGACAGTGTTTAAAAACTGAGGTGTGGGTTATATGCCTTGAATTGCACGTGCAGAGTTACAGACACGCTTGGTCAGTCGAGTTACTTGTCATAAGCATACGAATTTTGTTACTTCGTTGGCCGAGCAAACAGGAACGGGCGCCTCTGATTTGAGATTTTCACAGCGATGGCGTGGAAGATTCAGGTCTTCGGAGATATGCTACCGTGTAATTCGGTAGTTACCGACATTTCGGACGAGCTTTCTTCCCCCGTTGTCATGTTAGCCCAAGAAGAGTAGGAAGCGTATGCGGAGCTACTGCAATCGCCTAACTAGTACTTCGTCTGCATAATACAGTCATTTCTTCCAGGCAGCTTACTCTTCTTGGACTGCGCTGAAGGTGGAGTTAGCCGTCTCCTCCGGAACTTTAGGAAGTATTTACGAATCATTTCGGAAGGTCCTGCGACCGGCCACCTCGACACAGGTTTTTCTTGGTTTCCCTGTGTCTAAAAGCAAATGCTGTGATGGTTCCCAAGATTCCAAGTTGCCACTACATGCTTCTCATGTAGCCCTCCCGACTTAAATTCAGTAGTAACCGATTTCATGTTTTGTATACATGTAAAATAACCACTGCCACCGGTTAACAACCCAATTGCAGTTAATAAATATTATTATTATTATTATTATCTGGAAGACTTGCATATTCAAGAATGGTGCTGTCCTCATTGCAAATAAATAGTGTTTTTACTTGCATTTATCAATCTGGCTCTCTTCGTTCAAAGGTAAAAGTAAAAGTAAAAGTTAGAGGTACAGTTCACCACAAAACAGGTCGTGTAGGTCCAGAGTGGGAGTAGAGGTATAGCTTTATCCTTTCTTTAACTTCTTCTCTAGATTGGGCGGGTAGTCATTGCCACTCCCCGGCCGCTTTTACCCCCGGGAAAAAAGAACAGATACCCCATTGTACAGGAGGCAGGGTGGGGCCCAGGGCCGGTCTGGACGAGTACAGAAAATCGTAACGAGTTGCTATACGGACTAAGTAAGTAAAAATCCCCAGAACATAGGGCTGTACGAGTACGCCTGTTCCATAAACAAATAGTCTTGTGGTAGCGTGCGCGGTGTAGTTTTGCGTGCACTCGTATAGCCGTGGTAACTACTTCAGTCGATATTCACAGTACTATGTCACGTTTATTTTGCGTGACTGTGCTTTCGATGGACGTTTTCGTAGACCTTGGAATCTTTCAGCGTCCTCACTGTGAAGTATTTGTAGGATTTATATACTATCGTACTAATTGTCATTCTTAGGGTTATTAGTGTTTCGAGATATTGCATCGCAGTCGTAGGTATACTCGCAACGTACCTCATGGAGCATAGTCTTTACTTGAGTACATGAATCGTCCAGCTTCTCGAAACAAAAATATTCCGCCTTTGTGAAACCCAAATGCAGGTTGCCGTGTTCACGAAGATTAGCCACTGGTCCCTGAGGTGACCCATAATTCATACTCTCCCATCTTAATAGAATTCCTTAAGCTATAGTTTAATTTCCACTCAGTTACGCTCATATCTTCCAAGTAGACTCATTACAGGTTTCCTGGCCAAAATTTTGTACGAATTCTCGTCCCTCGCCCATTTTATCGTCCTGTTTGTGATACGTAGGCTTCCCATAGCGCTAAGGCTTGAAGATTTCAAACAGTTTACACCCTCCTTTCTGTTAGGATCTGGTCAGTGTTTCGCAAATTTTTGTGCTGGCGGACTCCTTTTGGCTTCGAAAAATAACCACGGATCCTCTTCCTTGCTCACGTAAATATTGTGTCCAGATGATAGCTATTCAAAATTGAACATTTATATCTCAGAACTGATTGTAGATAGCTGCGAATACATTTCAGTAGCGTACGTAATAGTGCATTGCATGATTTGCCCTTAATTAAATTGATTTGCGCTCGCTGCGTGGGTCCGGGGGTGTTTCTTAATTACATTTCCCAACGGTCATGCGAAATAAAGATATCGCCAATTAAAGAAGTTCTGCTATTATTTTTAACAAAGCACTGTTCCCTTAATTACAAAATAAGTAAACTTCAAAGTAAAGCATTACAGAGATGTATCCACGGATCTTTGGGAACTGGTCGCGGATCCCTTGGGGATTCATGGAGCGCACTGTGGGAACGGCTGTTCTAAATATTCTCCATTGCATCCTGTTCTCAACCACCGTTAGCTTCTCTTCCGTCATCGTAAGAGACAAAGTGCAGACCCGGACGCAGCTTATCTTAACCGTCATTATGTTGTGTACGTAATTTCGCGTACTAAAAAAAAGCGCATTCTGTAAGAACTGTAACGAATGTGGACAGTACGCGACAGCAAAAATACACAGAAGAAACACCGTACAGCTGGTTGGGTTCAAAGAAAATGACTGAACGAGACGTCACTTGTTATACTTCGTGAACAGATGGTAAATCTGAATCTCAATTTTCTTGTAGTGTTGCATGCTGAAGGAACTTTGTGACTTGTAACGCAGCTTCGTAGAATGCATCTCTGCACCGCAACCAAAAACCAGGTTACGTTTGCATGAAACGTAAAGGCAAAAGCGGTAATCTCTTGACTTACGTTTCGGAGGTGTGATGTTGAAATATCGGGTGGAACACCGGTCTTCCCGGGTGGCACCTTACAATAGGTCACGTCCGCTTTACTTCTGCGCCCCTAAAACTAAACTAAACTCCGTGGCCTTAGTCCGCATGCGAACTATACCGACAGAGCGGCCGCCGCCTGTCGGCGAAGTTAGTGCCAACTTTTGCGGATAGAGGGGTGTCACGTGGTCAGCTCAACGGGTCCCCACAGCCGTTAATCTCTGTTTTCTAGACCTGGAGCCGCTACTTTTTTTCATTCAAGTCGCTCCTCAATTGACCTCACGAGGCTGAGTGGACCCCATTCCAGACCCACTACTACTCAGAAAATCTGGTAGCGCCGGGGATCGAACCCGGGACCTCTGTATCTGTAGCCAGAAACTGACAACTAGACCACAGAGGCGGTCCCCTTCTGCGCCCCTACTTCACTTTAATCCATTCATTCGACTCTGCATGGACTCATTTACTGACAGCTTTGTTAAATAAATTGCTGATTTATAAATACAGATGGTTTCGTAGGGCGGTTCTCAGCTTTCAATCCGCGAAACATTTAGGACTTAAGCGCTGACAGCCCCCCGCTTATGAGAGGTCTGAAGCCAATTGTGAAGTATTCGTCATAGTGGTCGAAAAATATTTGATCGCCGCGGAATTACTTTTTCTGTCCCAGCGGTAGTGTGTTACGACTCGCGTGGGTCTATATCTTTAGTCTGTAAAGTATGAGGTTGTAGGATGTACGACGAGAGTTTTGATCCCCCATCAACCGCAGGGTTTTAACCCCACTCCCACACTTCGCCACGGTTTTTCAGACTAGTTCATGGACGTGCCGAGCATCCTATCGAGGGATAAGACCGCCGGAACGTGAAGCTGACCACTCCGAACTGGTACCGAAGTTAAGAAGGCGTGAAGTTTTGCCGCTTCTCGTCATGTTGCGAGTTTACAAAGTGTACATTACAATTTTAACTTATAAAATGTCGCACACTTGTTTTCGTGTGTACGTAGTCTATATCTTAGAGTACTGTGTGTGCTGTAGCGTTGATAGTAGCGGAATGGATGTGTGTGTGTGTGTGTGGATGAGGCGTTGGTGAAACACCGCAGCGAAACCCTGGACCGTCGGTTTTTCGTTGCATCGCATTGCTGTCAGTTTGCGTTTCGGAAATGGAATGGCTTTTATCACTGGGCGACATGCTGGTGTTTGTGTAGTTGTGCGTCCTGAGTTAAATTGGGAATCCCAAGAGCCCATCTACGAAAGGCACAGTCGCAATTGTGTTTCAGAATGTTCAAAATATACGAAGCCTGTATCCATGATTGATATGACCCACAATCCCCGTATAACCCGTAGTAACCTGACGTTCAAAATTCCTAATGAGCCTTACTGCGTCGTTGCGGACGTTCTTTCATAACCAAATAACGTCCTGTTAAACGCTTGAGACGTCATTGTATGTATAGTTATAATGCAAACAAAATTATAGATGCACCGGCTATCCTGCAGCTGTCTGTGTTTGTCTCCATGCCCATAGGCCTGTCGCACGAGAAATTTGTGTCTCCTGTTTTGTTTTTCAGAGTTGAGTTTTGGCTGTGCATTGTCGTTGTTGTATCCCACACCTAGCGTCATCTCTTTCCTCGGACCGTCTTGCATGGCAGCAGGTAGCACAGTCTCTCGCTGTTCACTTTGCCGTGAGTCGGGGTCGACGCCCTTTAGTTTTATGCATTGTAGTTAATATTACGACGTAGCTGATTTCTTGACTCCTAAATACATAGTTGTGTTTGACGGATAAGTATCGGTTTCAGTATTAAATTTTGAAGTGTAATGTGTATTATATCCGAAGGTAATTGAGAAGGCGACTCGAGTGCATGCATTGTAACCTCCGTCATTGTGTTACCTTGGTAATTGTAACAGCATGTAACAGAAAACATTGTAGAACTTGTATGATTGCATAGTAACTGATTGTGTGTAATGTGCGTAGAGTGTTAGACAGTGGGAGGGTTTGGGCAGGAAACTGACATGGAAGAGTGTTAACAGATGGTAACACCGTTACGAACGCACTGGTAGGTGTGGTGAGCTGGGAAGACATGAACAGTGCTCGCTTGTGATGGGTACTGAATGTGATGTGCTTCGGAATTTAAAAAGGTCTGGTGGGTCGAATTATGTAGACCATCCTCCCTCCCTCTCTCCCCCTCCTCCCATCCGCAAGCAAACAAGGCAGATTACTTCCTTGGTTGGTATTATCTCGCCTTCAAACCAAGGGATCGACTGCCAATCTTTAACATTAACGTTAGTATAAACAGCATCGCGCTGAAGAGTTTCGTAGGGCCAGAGTAAGCTCGCAGATTACACTCGGCATTGAAACAAATGTCTCATAGCGGAAAATAGCCTGCTTTGTTAATATATTTTTTTAAACAGTTATTCCAAATGATGGGCTTGTGGTGTTTTCCGCCATCTAGTGTAATGGGTATGTACCGAAGTTTCTGAGGACTATGCTACCCATATCTGTCCAGTTTTTTTTTCACCCTGGAGCTGGAGGCGGTATGTTCCTTCGAAACATTGGCACAACCCCCTTTACAGCACGGTGGCGAGACACAGAGACTGTCATCCGTTTGAACCTGAAACCCTGAGAGAATTATGTTAACACCGTTCAGTTCTGCAATTTTTAGCTTCTCGTGAAGCTTGGTTTCTCACGTCATTCATATTTCTGTAACCTTTACTTATTTGTACGTTCTGTGTCTTGGACAGTACGTTCGTTTCTGTTTGGTCATGTGTAGACTGGCAAATGTTGATTCTTCAAAGAGTGAGCATATAATAACTCGACACTCATTCAGTGCTTCAAATAATAATGTATATTGACTCACAAGTACGATACGCTGGTACGGGTTTACATAATATCAGACTGGATAGTGGTATGAAAGTGCTTGTGGATAACTGTTATTGTTCGTAACACACGCATGTTACGGAAGGTGTTTGAATTCAGAACATGCATTTGTGTTGATTGTAATGCTTGTGCATGCGTACATTATTCATGCTGTTCTTACGAATTTAGTTCCGTACTGAGAAAAATTTTAAGCGGTTACTTTTCGTTCATTGTAGTGTGAGTAGTCGATACTGGGTACGTATTTGTTGGGTAGTGCGGTCGGTGGCAGCTGGGGCTGGTGATTGGTCGCGGTCTGGGGTTTAGGTTCCAGCGTCTTTGAGTTGTGTGTGTATTGGTCCTCAGGAATCTGTGATGGTTGCAAAATGCCCACTTTACTCTGAAGCGGTCATACGATATCCCAGAGGAACAAAATTCGCAGCAGGCCTGTTTCAGCTATGTTGATGTCGAAATGGCACTTAAGTGTGCTGGAAAAGAAACTTATTCTTCTGGTTCCTCCCGAACAATTTCAAAAGTGTTTTTTTTTTCTCTGTTCTTTAGCACGTATCGCATAATGGCTAGTTTTTAAACGCCCAGGCTCTTTATGATTTACGTATTTCTTCACGCCGCCAGTTTTGTCCCGGGCATGTTTCTGCCGATAGTTTGTACTGTACATCCTTGAACGCAATACAATTACAGCGCCACGCCACGACTCCTCTGTGTATGTTGCAGTACAAAGACATATTAGAGAGCAGTTGAGGGTCGTGCATAGTTTAAGACGGCCATAAGACCGTAAATAAATTTAAAAAAATCTATTTTCGAGTTCGTTTTCGTTTGTAATTGCGTGTTGTAATACTTCGTCGAAGGCTTGTACAGCTGAGATTTGTACCGCATGTGTGATTAATCTACATTCTGCTGATTGTCTGAACACTATCCCCTCTACCTGCTGAACATCCCGGATGGCAAGAAACTACTCTTACGTTCACGTATGTGTACTGTTCGGCCTGACGCTCTCTTCCTCTTCACCCAAACGAGAAGCATCCACTGTAGCCAGGAATGCGAAGTCGGCTGCTGATAAGTCCTTAACCCGACCAGGAAGGACACAAGCTACAGCGACCAAACTGGTGATTTATTCAACATACTCCCCACTTCTTAGGCCGTTGCTGTAATTTTTGCAAGCCACTCAAAAAAAAATCAGAATGTTGTCCGTTGTACCAGGTCTCCGCGGCAGCAATGACCTCCGCGTCGGACGAAAAATAGCGACCTTTCAATTTTGTTTTCAGTCCAGAGAACAGGTGGTAGTCCTACGGGGCCAGATCCGGAGAATAGGGTGGGTGATCAAGACATTGGAAACCCATATAGGCCATTTTCTTCTGGGTTGCAAGTGCCCGGTGAGCCGGTGCATTGTGCAAGAACATAACACCTTTGGCGACCTTCCCGCGGCGTTTTTCCTTCAAAATGTCCTTCAGTTGCACCAGCGGAGATGAGTAATACTCGGCGTTGATAGTTTGGCCCTTTGGAACATAATGAGGAGGATGCCGTCTTGATCCCAAAAAATCTAGATGAGAACTTTTCCAGCGGGTTTTTGTACTCAGAATTTTTTGGGGGCGGGGTGAGCCGTTATGCCGCCACTTCATCGTTTGTTGCTTTGTCTCCGGGTCATAGTGATATAACCAGGTTTCGTCCTTGGTCACCAATCGTGACAGGAAATAATTTGGATCGCGCCGAAAAAATTCCAAAAGTTGCTCAGACGACTGGCACCGTTGACGTTTTTGATCCTCATTCAGGCATTTCGGGGTCCACTTCGCGGAGAGCTTCCGCATGGCCAAACCTTCATGAATGATGGACCCAACCCGCTCGCATTAGATGCCCAGTTTGTCAGCTATTGATTTAGCCGAAATCCGGCATCTTCGAAGATTAGCTCGTTAATATGATCAATAATCCCCGGGGTGGTCACTTTTGGGTCGTCCAGGACGAGGTGCATCACAGATGGAAAAATCACCACGTTTAAATTGGACCACCCAGTTTTTGACGGTGGCATACAATGGTGCATGTTCCCTTAATGTTTCTGTCAGAATTGCGTGAATTTCCTTTGGCACCTTGCCTTGCAGGAAAAAAAAACTTGATTATAGCTCGCGTTCCCATGTTGTTGAAATCGCGCGTCGCCTGACATGCTTCCTTTCAGCCTCTGTAACAAGAAAAGACTTGCAGTTCGGCACATGAACAAACCCTCTTTCCAAAGACACTATCGATTCCGTCCTACGACATCGGGAAGTAGGTCGGGCTAAGGACTTACCAGCACCCCTTCGTAATGTAATTGGTGGGGAATGCTGTGGATTCTCAAACGATGTCGTTTATTGCTGACAGAAAGGTCTTCACCAGTCATGAACACGTCTGCAATAACTTTGGCCGCGTTTTTATATAGCCTATTATGTTCTGTTGGATATTAGGGATCAGTAGTTCTGTCGCTTGCAATTTGGAGTAAAATCCCATAAGGGATCCAGAATTGGGAAGGAAATGTTCGTAGATGTATGTTGAATAGTAAAGCCCCTTTAGCCGGTGTCCTGTACGGCCGCGGTTCCCAAACAATGTTCCCAGGTTACCTGCATTATCTTACTGTAACGAGGAATTTTAATCACGTATAATTATTGAGTACAGCGAACTCCACTTAATCCGGATCGCCGATTGTTCGGATCGCTTTGGCCCTTCGGGTAAATTTTTCGTGAATTCTACAAAGATAACGCCTTGAAATTACCGGTTATCGGATCAAGTATCGCGCAGTGTTATGGCTTCTGGAACTGCAAGTCAGGCGTAGTTGAAAGGTTTAGACTCATGTCCATACTGTAAATAGTAACAGCCGAACTTCAAATTGCCAATGTAGCCTATTTTCAAAGAAAAATCCAATTATCCGGATTTTCTGCATATCTGGATGGCTCGCCGTCCCATTTAATCAGGATAAGTGGAGTTCTGCTGTAAATGGTGTTTCGTTAAAGAATACTCGGAGGTGTAGAATAATGGTTCGAAAAGCAGAACCCAAAGAACTTGCTGAAATTAACCTTCTCATATCGAACAAGTCAATAAATTTCACCTGCATTCAGATTACGCAGTACTTAGGTTCATTTTAGATGAGCAAAGTATGTAGTGATTAATACATACGTTTTATTGGTTTGGGAATGCGGTGACGTGGTTAGGGTACTGCTCTACAGGCCGGAAGGTAGCGGGTTCGGTTGCCGCTGGAGTCATTGATATTTTTTGTTAACTTAACCCTTCCGGCCGCACCGTGGGCCTGGTATACACCCAGTCACTAACATAAATGAGTACTACGGATGTTTCTTGGGGGATAAAGGCGGCCGGTCCGTATAGCTGACAATCTTGACACCTTCATGTGTGGATTGTCTAGAAATCCTGGGAGCCTGAATCTCTTGGAACCATAATAAGGGCCTGTTTAGACCTGTACAATGATAGCTTTACGTTTTTGGTATGGGAATCCGTCAGTGTTTTTTAAAATCAAAGTAACTTCCTCGCGTATATAACAAGACAGGTAGCGCAGGTATGACTTAACACAGAGGCACGTTCGTGCAACCATTGTTGCAGTGGAAAGGCACCAATATTACATATTCTGAGTGTGTGTTTGTGGCCTTAGGTATCCAGCATGCAATGCGAATGTGCCATAATTGTCATCTGTGGTCTCTCCGGCTGTACAATATATTTCTACTATATCATAAACGGCACGATTTTCGGGGAAAAAAATTTTTTTAACGTAAAATGCGTGGTTTGTTCTTCTCTACATCCCCTTTCTGAAACACCTCATTTTTAGAAGTAAGTGAGATATTATCGAAAATGTATATTGGTCGTCATGTAATGTAGCTGTTATTCTTGTCAGATTTTACCGGGGCGTGAATTTTCTCGGCAGATTTTCGAAAAATAATCGCATATGAAATGCCATGAAAATCTGTTTAATGGGAGCCTAGTTGTTCCATGCGGACGAAGACAGACAGGCCTGACAAAGCTAATAGTCGCTTTCAGCAATTTTGCGAACGCGTCTAAAAGGAATCGCCAATGTGTATGTAATTTGAGAATACCGAACGTTAGCTTGTCCCTTACGTAAGTGAAGTCAGTTGTGTAGAATTACCAGGGGTGGATTCCCCATACACCCCTTCCCAAGGTCTACTCACCAACCTGCATCCCGTAACCACTTCCTCTGCTGGAAGAAATTTTACAGAAAGTGAAACGTATTTACATACACTGTTCCCGCAGTTACCACGAACTCAGCGTTGCACTGATTCTTCTTTCCCACGCCCATCTCTTTGCATGCTGCATATAAACTGCACTCTGACCCAGATCAGTACCCTCCAGAATGCAGATGCTTTACCTCAGGCGAGCAAGCAGATGGAGTTTTGTATCCTCTCAGAATGAATGTTCATGTTATGACGACTAAATGTCTCTAAGGATATGGATGTATGACCCCATGGAGGTAAACATACAGATGGGCCGCAGTTTCTGGTTGGAAAATCTTTTTGAAAAGTACGCCTATGAAGCACGAAACCCAGATTGGATATATATACTGAGCAAATCTTCGTACATTGTTTTAATTGTATTAAGTATTATAACCTAATACGGTCCGGGATCGAATCCTGGTGGGGACGAGATTTTCCGCCCGTTCAGACCGGCCTTGGGGCCCACCCAGCCTCCTGTAAAATGGGTACCGAGTCTTTCCCGGGGGTAAAGTGCGGCCGGGGCGTGCTGATGACCACTCGCCCCATTCTAGTGCCGCGGCCATGGAAGAGTAAGCTTATACCTTTACCCCACCATCTGAGCCACACCGGATCTGTAACGGGATCACTTTACCTTTTATTGTACCCTGACGGTGGCTATATTTTACGGATATTACACCAGCGGTTTTTGTTACTGGACATTTTGACTATACCAGCTGATGACAAACACGGAAGTATTGTCATAATCGAGATTAAATATGCCGAATCCGGGCCATGAATCCAGCACATTGATACTGTTGGGTTGGTAAATTGAGTGAGAATCGTTCCTTACACGCCGCTGGACGCATGCATTTTATGTTTGCTGGAGCTGAAGCTGCTCATGCCCATTTCTACCAGGAGTTGGTGAAGTGGTTAAGTGGATTTGATTGAGATCACGTTGGGCGACGCGTGACAAATGAATCCCATCTTGCTTTACGTACAGTAGCGCTGTCAGAATCCCCTTCATCACACATTAATTCCAGTCGAACGCTAACAAAACACAAATTTTTTTTAAGACTAGATAGAACACTCTGTAACAGAATTGTCAATCACCATTGCGTTTGAGTTTTACCAAGTCTTCACTTACAGATTTTGATTCTAGAGGCGCTGAAGGAAGGGCCGAGGGGGGGGGGGGAGCACTTGTGTTCTAAACATTCATCAGTTATATTGGCTGAAAAAATATTAACCTTCTGTGTACCGGGGTGCTGATAATTCATTTACCCGACAACGAAGGAAACAACCTCGGAAGCATGTCAGGGACGCGCGCGATTTCAACAACATCGAGACGCGAGCAGTCATCAAGTCCCCCCCCCCCC
>Ga0123354_10013740_pt1 | contig 12583 bp, 6 predicted proteins | sample TergutLab28metaG_2_FD_97872 | JGI IMG/M metagenome (GOLD analysis project Ga0123354, IMG submission 97872) | Labiotermes labralis P4 segment gut microbial communities from Petit-Saut dam, French Guiana - Lab288 P4 | ecosystem: Host-associated > Arthropoda: Insects > Digestive system > Gut ... | reverse complement strand
TTCTTGGTGGAGAAACCGGAGGGAAAGAGACCACTGGGGAGACCTAGGCGTAGATGGGTGGATAATATTAGGATAGATCTCCAGGAGGTGGGATGTAGGTATATGGACTGGATTGGGCTGGCCCAGGATAGGGGCGGGTGGTGGACGCTTGTGAGTGCGGTAATGAACTTCTGGTTCCGTGAAATGCGGGGAATCTCTTGACTAGCTGCAAACCAGTTAGCTTCTCAAGAAGGACTCTGCTCCATGGAGTAAGTAAGTGCAACAAATTTGTCATATAGAACATTAATTAGAATTAAAATACAATTAACAAGAATTAATTTCTCTTTCTTTACCACCGTTCACAGTGTCTTTTTTTTTCAAATTCACACGGCTCTCCATCGGTAACCATTCACGTTTAATAACACACATTCTGATGAACTTTATTTTCTCACAATAACCGATACTAACCCCCTATAAAACACTGACCTCTCCTCCTCAATGAGCCTGTATAATGGTGTCTCAAGTCCGCAATAAATTCTCATCTTGTCCACATTCGTACATACTGCACGCCCCACCACCAATTCAATCTTCTCTTTTATCATTTAATACATTAGTCTGACGTGTACTGGACCACGCATCGTTGTGATAACTGAAGAATAAGAACCACTAGATGCTACTTATTGTTTTATTATACTTATGATAGGCTGAACATGTTTCGGGCACTGTTATGCCCATCATCAGGAGCTCACGACTATAGTGCTGATTACCACATGGGACGTCTCGTTCCTGGGTTGCTGGTGGTTGGAAGTTAGGTGCAACAGGCTGGATAAGTGTCCGGGCTGCAGGCTGTTCTTGGGTTGCTGTTGGTTGGAAGTTAGTTCCAGACATGCTGGATAAGTGTCCGGGTTGTTTCTTATTCTTCAGTGAAAACATTAGTTGTTTACAAATTACGAAACTCTTCACTACGAAATTTTTTCTCGTCTTCTGTTACCTCCTCAACCTTGAATTCAAATATTCCCCTCAGCACCCCGTCCTCCAAAATAATCGGTCGATGTTGTTTCTTGTAAGGCAACACGACAAATTTTACACCCGTAATCAGTAACAAGCATTGCTAGTTTTTTATGTAAAGGTAAAGTGATACCGTTACAGGCCCGGTGTGGTCCAGAGGGTGGGTAGAGGTATAGCTCTACTCTTCCATGACCCCGGCACTAGAAGGGGGTGAGTGGTCAGCAGCATGCCCCGGCCGCACTTTACCCCCGGGAAAGACCCGGTACCCGCTGTACAGGAGGGCCGGTCTGGACGGGCGGAAAATCTCGTCCCCACCGGAATTCGATAGGGTGTTATGTAGTTCTATTTTTACCAGTGGGGTAAGCCCCTTGAATATTCAATGGGAAATCTCTTTACGTGTTGTGTATAAACTTTCCTGGGCCGGGGTAGCGTAGTGGGTATAGCGACTGGGTACGGACCGGAAGGTCCGGCGATGGAATCTCAGTGCGGGCGATTCTCCGCAACCGTCATCACCGGCCGTGGCGCCCACCCAGCCTATTGCACAAGGGGTGCCGGGGCCCTTCTGGGGGTAAAGCGACGGGGGCAAGGCGTTGACAACCCATCCCCATCTAGCGTCGAAGTAAAAGAAAAAGTAAAGCTACACCTCTGCTCCAGAACCCTGTCGTGTGAAGTGTGTGTAACTGAGTGTGATCGTGAAGCCCCGATAATGAAGTCATGGCCCACTAGAGGCTGATGTGCCATGGAAGAAAACGTCTCTACTCCCCGTCTGCGCCTTTGCGGTATGTTACAGTGTGAATTTTGCCTTTACTTTAACTTTTCCTTTCTTCTCCGCTTATGTCTCTCATCGCACACCTGTTATCGAATGATCCTCCGAGGCCGAAGATTAACACCATTCGTCAGACACTGAAATAACTACGTCTCCACATCCCACGAAGAAAACACAACCAGCGGATCATACGGTGTCGTCTGCCACGCAAGACAAACATATTTAGATGGGAGAGAACAGTTTACACAGAATATCAGCAAGGTGTGCATTTGGACGGTAAAATAAACCTACCGAGACAAAGTGATAAACATTTTGGTACTGCGAGATATGAGGTTCTCGAAGTGAAAGGTGGGCAAATTTCTACCAACCTACAGTGCTAGTGATCGTCCTGCAAACAGCTGCATTTAAGGAAGGCAGTGTGGAATGGAGGCAGTTCCATATTGTCAGCCGCATGCCAGCAATGCTGTAGTGAGTTATAACTACGTGTCTACAAAACGTCATACAAACAGGAAGGTCGCATACGCAGACTGGACAGTGAATTGTCATTTGGTAGTACACACGAATACCAGCTACGTAACGTACAAAGCCGAAGGCCATCACTGATAGTAATTTCTGTCGCTGTGTGCAGCACTTTCTCTGCATAACACGAGCAGAAGGTAAATCATATCGAAATATTTTATTTAATATTTGAAGATTAGTTTACATTATTATTTATTTATTTATTCTGCGCTGGCTACAGCTTGGTAACAGTGTAAAAATTACGTCGCAGTAAAAAACGAGTCTTTTTCATTCGCAAATATTCACGAAAGGCAACTTCCACTTCCTCATTACTACGGAATCGGCGACCTCCAAAGGGTCTATTTTTCAGTGGCCCAAACAGCAGGGTGAATGGTTCAAAATTTCAAAGTGAAAAGACTGCAGAAGCTTGTGTCCTACTACAGACCTTCTGGTAACCAGCCACTTCATTCTTTAAATGATCCGAATGCTTCACCAGTCAACGGCTCTCTTGCCAGCCCTCCTTTATTAGACTACATCTTGTATCCAACGTCAACAGTCAGATCAGTGGATCCTTTTTCCACCACTACTCATCTCTCAGCTGTTGCTGTATCAATTAATGTAATAAATAAATAGTTAAACCTCATTTAACATTTCCTCGAACCAGTGGCGTGCCGAGGGGGGGAGAGGTTTGGGGTATTCAACCCTCCCCCCCTCGAAATTCCGAAGGCCCTCCAAAATCGTGCCAAACTCAACCCGATTGTGAAAACTGTTAAAAATTGCTGAATTTAGGATGCCAACACCTCAAGATGTTCGGAAAAAAGGCAGTAAAATTCTAAAACTACCGCCGGTTCGCAATTGTTTTACATTAGCAATAACAAATAAACTGGTTGTCATCATAAATAGTCTTAAAGTACCAAAAATTAAGAAAATTTTACTATATGAAACGAAATGTCTTGTACCAAATTACAGCTGCCTCCAGAACCTCTGACTAGGGGGCTACCGCCTCCCAGATCCACGTTCTCTCTGTCCTCTTTTCTCAACTGAATTTGTTGAACCCCCCCCCGAACAAAATTCCTGGGTACGCCACTGCCTCGAACGACACTGTTTCGTTTAAATTTGCCTGAAGAAAACGGGGAAGTGTCGTAACATGTAACAAATCGTTATGTTTCAGTAAAAGCACAGCTGAGCCGACAGTCAGTTTGGTTGTATTTATTGTGCATATTTGTTAATCAAGTGCAACAAGATGTCTTTTCTGAAGACGGATATTTTATGGTTCCTGAGTGACTGCTTTACGTCACAAGTCTTTAAAAGACGGCAGTAAGTTCGCTTGAATTCTCAGCTCTGTTTTTAAAGCTAAATGTTGAAATTCTCCGACCCGCTCAAAATAATTGCTACTGAGCTGAAAGTGCTTCGCCTAACCGACTTAAAGTGTATCGACATTTTCGTGCTGAACGTATTAGGTTGTTTGTCTATATGAAGCATGCTTAATTGATATGTATTATTCACTCTCAGTTTGGGTTCACTGAATTCATAACAGCAAGACATCAAGGCACTGAACGCTTCAGTTACGCAGCTGCTACTGCTGCTTCGTATGCTGCATAACCAGGTTTCCAATCTCGTTCCTGAGACCAACTACATTAACTAATTAACTGAAACCACGTAACAGGGTCCTTCCTGAGAAGCTGACAGGTCTTCAGCTAGTCAAACGATTCCCCAAGATTTTATGAAACCCGAAGTTTCATTGCCGCATTAACAAAAGACCGCCACCTGTACCTACCTTGGACTACAAAAATTCAATCCGTGCATCCCCAACCCACTTCTCGAAGATTCATTTTAATATTATCCTACCATTTATGCCTAGGTCTTCCATGTGGTTTCTGTTCCTCAGGTCTCCTCATCAGTACCCTGTACATGCCTCTTCTATCCCCGTACGTGCTACATGCCCCACCAAACTCGTTATTCTTTATGTGATAACTCGAATAATGTTTGGTGAGGTATACAGATCATTATGCTCCTCATTATGTGGACTTCATCACTCCCCTGTTACTTCGTCCCTCGTAGGCCCAAATATCTTTCTCAGCACCCTATTCTCGAACACCCTCATCTTATGTTCCTCCCTCGATGTGACAGACCAACTTTCACACCCAGACAAGACAACAGGCAAAATTATAGTTCTGTTTTATTTAAACTTTATATTTTTGGATAGCAAACCGGAAGACAAAAGATTCTGCACCGACTGATTCCAAGCATCCCCTGAGTCGACTAACTGTATACAACCCATATTTAATCAGCATGTCGAGCAACTTGTGGTATAAAATAATATACCATCAGACGCCATATATTCTATGACTGGAACACACGCAGTTAAATGAAAGGACAAGGACTTGAGAAGGCCGTGGTGTTCGCACCATTTGTATAAACCTCAGCCAACGCAAAAGATAACGTATGAGTAATACCCACATGATGCAAGTTCCTCGCAACCGCAGTAATCTCTGGACATTACGAGTGATACGCTAACAGTTATCGTTACACGTACAATTCTAAGGCTGAAATAGAGCGTCACTGGACTAAGCAAGTATTCTTGCAGTACGCAGTATCTTTTCTAGGCTTAAAACCTAGATCAGTGTTTCCCAGACTTTCTTCCTGGAGAATCCCCTAAATAATTTTTCATATTCCGAGGAACCCTATTTATGCAGAAAACGAAAACAGGAAATTGGCAGCGTACGGAGATTATTCCAGTATTGCCAACATCTGGACAAATTTCTCGCGATATTTAGAGGGATATTTAGAATTCTTCGCGGTACTTTTAACTTTTTATGTGTTATTCCAGGATTTGTTTCGGATCCCTGGATGGGAAACTCATTACTAGAGCATAATATTCATTAACAAAAGAGGGCAAACATTGCTTGTGTCGTCACACATTTTGTTCAGCGTGACTTCTCTGGCTGTTGGTGAACCAAGCAACAACTGGCTACATCCTGATGTTTGTAACAAGTTACCATTAAAACAACAACATAGTTGCACATACAAATTAATAACTCCGGCAACACACACACACACACACACACACACACACACACAATACAATACAGGTCTGAACGCCAGGAAAGAATAACATGATACTATTGAAATAATCGAAATCAAGAGAAACCAGGCCAATCAATAAATACAAGTTTTACATAATATTAATGATTTTATAAACAATGTAGTATGCCTGTAGTAACACAACAAAAAGATATACACTACACAGGAACACGCGATGTTACATTATACTGACGCTTATAAAGTTTGTGAGATCTCACACATTACAAAATACAATTTTAACGAACTCCCACCTTGATTTTAGATCATGTATATTAATGCCTATAGATGGTCAAAATGTTACCGAAACATGTAGTATACATTATTGTATTAAATATAATAACATTGTTGTGTCTGACGTAAATTCGTAATTCAATGTCAATTATACACCAACGGGATGAATTCCATCAAAATAAAATGGCTTTTTTAGTTCGCAGGCATCAAATCATGACCACTGAAACATGGCATCGCTGTCGCTCGGGGACGGTACAAGTATCATAAAGCTGTTAGGGTGTCCAGTGTGTCTGGATACAACGAAGCCTCCCATATTCCAGTGCCAGAATGGACACAGTGTCTGCAACAACTACAAAGGAAGACTGTCAAGTTGCCCCACATGCAGGGGGGCGTTGATCGACACCAGGAACCTCCATGCTGAGCAACTTGCTTACAAAGTGATGCACCCTTGCAGCAACAGCGCGCGGGGCTGCTGTGAGAGGATGTCCGTACATGTTGTACGGATGGCTTGTGACTAAAGAGAATGGTTGTATATGGGCAGGCTGCCGTACGGATATACTGCATCACACGGAAGAGAAACACGACAAATACATTTACAGATCAGAACTTTTCTTAGTAATCTTAGTAATTAACCAACTTAATGCACAAAAACTAGTTTATAATAAGTTTATTATATGCCTGTACATGGCTCGAGCACAATGTGCTCATCATCAGGAGGTTAAAATTGTATTATACAGCATCTGGTATCATCACACTTATAGGTGGCCGTCCGGTGCACAGGTTGAGAGAATAGTCCTCTCTCAATCCGTGCACCGCACGGCCACCTACAGGTGTGATGATACGAGATGCTGTATAATACAATTTTGACCTCCTGATGATGAGTACATAGTGCTCGAAACATGTACAGGCATATAATAAACGTATTATAAAACAAGTTTCTTTGCATTACGTTGGTTAACACTTCAAACGCCGAGTTAAATCCCATCTGCCATTTGCATGCGTTATTAGGAGCTCACCATATTCTCCACGTTAGCAGGATAAGGGTTAATTATACTGATATGCACAGTCAGCAAAACATACAAAAATCAGACCTTTGTTTCTTCAAATATGAAGAGTTTAATTGTTTTCAAGAATGTAAATTTTCATGCATATTTTATTCTTGTGGGGAAACATTCTGGTTCCGGTCAAAACGTGATCCAGGGAAGAGAAAGCTGCATGAAGTTGTGCAGTATGTAGCACCGAGAGAGAGAGCGCATCCAAGTACATTTACGAGCACAAGTTGTTGCCACCTTCTGACGACCAGAGGCTGGTGTTCACTAATGTTGTAAGAGTAACACTGATACACTGAAAGACATATACACGACGCGAAAGTGTTACATATTAGAATATGACACGTTAAAGATGTTCACCCAGAATGGCAAAACGTTCGAATACCAAATCAAGATGTGCAGGCAAAAGTGACCGCAGCCATTACGTCTCAACAAACTTTTCAGTGCATGAGAGATATGTGTGGCAGAAGCGTTCAATATTGTTCTGAGAAACACAGAAGTTACCAGTGTGTACGAAACGAAGTCTGCTGCATTTGCACAGACCTTTGAATATATCTTTGAGCTGCGTGTACTCGAACATACACGCATAAACATAACTAATTTGGATTTGGGCACAAAGCAGCTGTGACCCCCATTCCTGTAAAATAACACCTTCACGATTGAACACATTAAAATTTATGCATGAGTGTTTGAATAATTCCAGGTCCATGACGGTACCCACTCATCATCCTTACAGTTCTGAGAGTGTTATAATCATATCGCATCTAAAAATTTTTAGGGTACTCTATATATTAAAAAAAGCGTTGTTGTTAGCGTATTCTTATCGATGGCAAATGTAAGTTAAACTGGAACATCAACGTTCTTTATTTATGTTCAGAAACTATCTTTCCGAGTTTTGCCCGAAATTCTGATTAACTAACTAGCTGTAATGCATGCTAAATTTACATATATATTTGTATTAGAAACTTCGAAATTTTAATACTTTGAATTCAGGAAGAGATCGTTCAGTCACAACCACTAAAGTCAGCAGTACTAATCAGCTTGAACCCGGCAGTGACTTGATCAGATCATTATACTTTTAAGAATGCATGACTTGTCAGCTCTACTCTATAAAGCTTAGAGCAACCCGGTAAACGCTCTCACTCGCTAACAAATTAGTTGTCGGCCGTCACGTATCTACAATTGAAGAATTATAGTGATTGAATACAATTATTACAAAGATTGTCGTAACGTTACAACGATGCTGTACCGTCTACTGTTTATTCAAGGTAAGGCATATTGACTGGTATTCTAAATTCACTTTATATTTCGAGTTGAGCAGTTTGGCAATTATATTTAGACTTTATTCCAAATTTACGCGTTTTGATTTATAGAGAAAGAGTAAGTAAATTATTTAAATAACGTATATTACATTTTGGCAGAGTTTGATTGATTAAGTTTGTATTTATTATTTCGTTAGTTATTGTTAAATAATATTTAGTTTTACAAAAGAGAATATATATTTTACTTTTATCCAAATTGGGATTGAATCAAACAATTGTTTATAAATCCTTGAGTCCTTGCTGTAATTAGATTTTCCAGATCTATTTGCCTGGTGGTAGCAAAATTCTACCATAATTCCGGTGTCTTTCCCCAGGAAAACTTGATGGAAGTCAAGCCATCATTTAGGTAGGAAAGCACTACATGGAGCAGAGTCCTTAAAAAGTTACGATTCATAGAGTAAAGGGCTAAAGGCCAACAATCACAACTAACAGTAAGTTTATGTTATATTATTATATAGCTTTAATGTAACATATTTCGGCTTAAGTACAAAATCCCATCATCAGGCGAAATCTGAATACCAAAGAAACATTGCCATGTAAAGTACACAAAAAATTGACGAATAAAAAACCAACTAGATGTCACTTGTTACTTTTATTTTACTTATTAGAGACTCAATATGTTTCGGGCATATTAGTGCCCGAAACATGTTGAGTCTCTAAGAAGTAAAATAAAATTAACAAGTGACATCTAATTGGTTCTACTGCCCCCAACATAGGAACATATAAGATACGACACCTGCAGCCATAGGTCCCTCCCAACCCCACATCTACCCAACCAAAAAGATCCACATCCACACCGAACTATCTGCAAACCCATTGACATCCCACCAATTTAGCTTAAAATAGCACGCAGAATGATGATGAGATCTCAACATCACCACGCGGTTTAAGCATATTGTATAAACTCTTTTAGCAGAAAATTGTCAGAACCTGAAGATGGTCGCTATAGGCCGAAACATGTAGTACTTCCTTGCTAATAAACACCATCATTTAGCCATAATTTATAGTTGTGTTTTTTGACGGAATGCACCTCACCATATATTCTAGTTGGTTTTTTATTCGTCAGCTATCACAATAATGCACGGTACAATAAACATTAGATACACAAACAGTAGTTCATGTCGTTATATATAGCTGAGATCTCTAAGTTTCTCGTAGGATATGGTTAGCTGAATCCATTAAACGTGTTTACGAGGTACAAATTCCATATAAAGTAATGAAAAGATGGGTTTAAAACTGAATAGTTGAAAGTTCAAACCATTGTCTAGTGTTTCCGTGTGATTCCGTTGAAAAGTTCGTGAAAGAAGGTCCACATAATAACAGTCCAGCGAGGTGTTTAACTTCTCTTGTTTACATCCAACTTATGCAACATTATGAAGAACAAATACAAAATAAATAAAACAACAAGGAATGAATTTATAACCAGAAAAAGCTCTGTAACTCATAATATATTCCTAATTCATATTGTCACAAAATTACAGGAAGTCCCCTATCGAGGCTCAATAACGTAGTATAGAGTCTTCAATTTAATCCGAAGGTACTAGACACTGATTTTACTCTGAGGAAATAAAATGAACTGAAAGTATGTAAGAATCGGGTGCTGAAAAATATTGGAACTCAAAAGGAAATACAAGGAGTACCGAGATATGTACATCATGGAAATCTCCTTAGTTTGTGCTCTGCCTTAAATAAAAAGTAGGATACGTTAGGACATAAATCTTTCTTGAAAGATAAGAGAATTACTAACTAAATTTTGATTGGGAAACTTCTAGTGAAGACACTGTTTGGAAGACTCTGATACAGATGGAAGGGTGATGTTTAAACGAATACAAATGAATGAAGTGTAATGCTCTAAAATGGATACAGTCAAATAATAATTTTGGAAACGTGATGAACTTTTGGGTTCAGGAAATTTGTTTCGCACGTAAGTGAATATAAATATTTTAATATTCTGTACCTGAAGAAATTTAATATATCAAATATTTTAAATTTATTTTTCCCTGAGGTTCAAGATGGCGCAATAGTTGATGGTTTTAAGGTGTTAAAATTAAAATTAATAGTTAAATGATAAATTTATTCCAAGTTTTCCCAAACATTTTACAGAAGTTTGAATGGTACAGTTTTTTCTTCCGTTCGCTGCAGTTTCCACTGTATGATACAGACGTGTCTAGTTTTACGATATTGTGTACAAAGTATGTCTGCAACTGTGGCAAAAATGAGTACGACTGGATTGAAAAGCTGCTTCACTTGAATGTTTAAAATGGTTCATATAATTAACTATACTTAAATCATCATTTGGTTTTTAATTTAAAACTTGCCCTTCAAATATTTTTTATCCTTATTTACGTTTTTACGTTTTCTACAGAAAGAGTGATTTACCGCAAACATACTGTTTGCCGGTGATTTAGTAATAGATCAATGAAATCTATAAACACAATGGAATTTTTCCATGGAGTTTCAAGCAGTCTTCACTCTTTATCGTTGCAGTCCCTTAGATGATCTACTTGTCACCTGGTGTCATAATTCAGACACCATTTCACTATATTCTGCACTGTGAAGAACTGGCCTATGGCCGTTCCAAACCAAATTTCTTTCTAGTTATCTTTTAGAATAATTCGTGTCCAAAATGCCACACAACTCAGGCCCATGCCTGTTCTCGGTTAATTTGTATTATTTTCGGCTACAACTAAAGCCCTTTGCTTGCTCACTTAACATATTTTAATTTCGCCCAAAAACACCTTGTAACTATTAAGCAGCCTCACAGGCAGATGGATGCATATGAATAATTATACTCGCTGGAAATATGGTTAAAGCAAGAAAAATGGCCATGCCCCATGACCATTTTTCTACCTCATTCATAGTTCCGCAGATTATCAACAGACGTCAGCACCGTCGCAACCCTCCATGTTTCAAAACGCCATTTTATTTTCAGACGAGCAAAGAACACTATTATTTCAAAACGTGAGTTGCGTCTGCTATTGACAACGATAACGACTCACGCAACTGTCGAGAGATATAATTCCAGTTCCTTCACGGGGCTCACTGATCAAAAGAAAATGTTTTTTATGCAGACAAACACAGCGGATAACAAAAAATGGAATGACATTCTCATAACCTTAGAATCTTCCATTGTCGCCATAGTGAAACAAGTGACTTGCGAACAATATTTCATATCCAAAGTGAACAAGGTACACAAATAGGAAATGCTGTTTGAGAGTTGAAAGTTAAAAACATTGCGGCAGTTCAAATAATTGCAAGTTACAAGCTAGCCAGTATCCTTAAAAAATAATACTCTCTGTCTACCACATTATCTGCATACGGCAAGTAACATAAAGAAAATCATACATAATTCAAAATTGTTCCTAACACTCATAATAAAAGCCTAAATACAAGACAGGCCCGTTGTCATGGGGGTGCAAGTGGGCGCGGTGCGCCCACTACAAAACTTGATGCACCCACTAGGAATTTGCAAAATATCAAAGACAAATATGCTTATCATCCAGCTAAAAAATGCGCGACAACGTACCACAGCCAAATGTTGACCCAGATGAACCGCCGTGGTTGGAAGCAACTCATTTTCAAAAATATAAATATTTGCAAGATGTATTGTGCAATCGTGTAGACCAAGTGTTGATTTTGTGGTCCTGACAAAGGCGCTTTTTACGATTGCACATACATCGTATATATATATATATACATAGGCTGCAGCACATATACAATATAGCATTATATACATATATAAACGTATATAAGCTCCCACATTAGCAGCCGCGGCACCCACTGTATTCGTGGTCTGGCTACGGGCTTGGAAATAGAATTTTTAATGTAGCAAATTTTGTATTATAACATATGCGAATATCGGGATCACATTAAAACACAACGGAATAAATAAAAGAAGCTGAACATGACCTTATTACTTTAACTTATTAACATTTTTAAATGTACAAGATAATTCAGCGGTCTGTGAAATCCCTATGTCAGGTGACGTGATTACACTCTCCGATAGATTTCAATACAAGCAGTTGCCATCTTGGTCACGTGGTACAATATTTCCGGGAATTGCCACGGTGTCTAGATGCAGCAAGATACGCATCGCTCATAACCTTATCTTATCAGGTGGAACGTGTGACAATGTTGGCCCTCTGACAGTGTGGCGTTTGAAGCGACAGTGTTTGTTTGCTTTACTCCGGTGGAATCGCTACGGTAAGTCGGAAAATAAATAATATTCTAACTAGTGACATCAGAATTGATGGCTGACGTCTAACGGATCTTGGATATAAATTTCGAGTTGGTATAGTACAAAGGCTGTGTAGTAGGTCCCTGTCACCACGGCATGGCGCGTCCTCAGGTTGCGGATAGAGGAACGGACTCCTTTATGGAGGGTAGCTGCGAATAAATTGAATAAGCAGTCGTGGACAGCCGACAAGGGGTGGTACTCCAGGTTGGGGGTTGGGCGAGGTGCTAACAACCCCTCCCTGTAAAACATTCATGTTAAGAAATACTTGTAGGCATGATGCTTCCTCTGGAGATAAAACAGTCCGGAGGTAAACTACTCCCCCACTCGGTTCTCCGGGTGGAGTGTTTCTAGGGGAAGCATCGCGCAAAATATACAGGGAAATGAAATTAGGCACGTGGAACGTTAGGAG
>Ga0123354_10013739_pt1 | contig 12583 bp, 7 predicted proteins | sample TergutLab28metaG_2_FD_97872 | JGI IMG/M metagenome (GOLD analysis project Ga0123354, IMG submission 97872) | Labiotermes labralis P4 segment gut microbial communities from Petit-Saut dam, French Guiana - Lab288 P4 | ecosystem: Host-associated > Arthropoda: Insects > Digestive system > Gut ... | reverse complement strand
GTGTGTGGTGTGTGTGTGTGTGTGGTGTGGTGTGTGTGTGGGTGTGTGTGTGTGTGGTGTGTGGTGTGGTGTGGTGTGTGTGTGGGTGTGTGTGTGGGTGTGTGTGTGGTTGTGTGTGGTGTGTGTGTATTGTGTGGTGTGTTTGTGTGTGTGGTGTGTGTGAATGTGTGTGTGTGTGTGGTGTGTGTGTGTGGTGTGTGTGTGTGTGTGTGAGTGAGTGTGTTTTTGTAGGCGTAGATATCCATCATGCAATGTGCATGCGCCCTATTGTCATCTGTGGCCTGTCCGTCTGTACCATGCGTTCTCACCTTGTCTCATAAACGGTACGATTTTCGGAAAAAAAATTACTGAACATAAAATGTGTTTTGATTTTCTCTACAAGGTTTTTGTGAAACATTACAGTTCCAAGAAGAATTTGGGGAGATACAAATGTACATAGACCTTCATGTAAATTGCCAGTTATTTTTATTAGATTCTAATGAAATTTGACGTTCAGGTGACCATGTATCATGATAAATTTTTATAATAAAACCAACTAGATGCACCAATTTCTCTAATTTATTTTTGGAATAAAACTCTACATGTTTCGGACAGAGGAACTGTCCGAAACATGTAGAGTTTTATTCCAAAAATAAATTTGAGAAATTAGTGCATCAAGTTGGTTTTATTATAAGGATATTAATGAAACTTGAATTTGAAAGACAGATTTTCGAAAAATCTTCAAATGTAACATTTTATGAAATTCCGCCCAGTGGGAGACGAGTTGTTCCATGCGAACGGACCGACAGACAGGCAGACATGACGAAGGTACTAGTCGCCTTTCGCGATTTTGCGAACGCGCCTAAAAATTAATGGTTTGACTCTTCACATGGCTTTATATTCTTGTTTAACGAAGCTATTCCCACTGCTAGTGACAACGTAAATGGTAAAAGAACTGAGTCTTACGAATTACAACGGATGTTAGGGAAACGATTGGATCCTGCTTTATGATATTGTCCAGCACTTTGGAACCAAAGTAAACCAAGACATCTGCCCATCCGATAATCGAACCCGCTGCTCCAGGACACAATTTAGGCGTCTAACTATCTTGGGCTTTCCTCCATTCACAGTACACTCGTTTTTATGCAGGATAGAAGTCTGTTGTAATAACGAGAAGTATATTTATTCAATTCCGTTTTTGGAATTCAACATAGCTCAGCTGATCGTGTTCTTTTAATTTAAAAATAACCACCCAAAGCAAAAGTAAATTATAATATTTCATGAAAGGCTGTGGGAAGATTAACAGAATCTTTGATAAGACAGTCGACTTTCAGTGAATGACTATTCTTTTGTTGATCTTTCTATCTGAAGAAGCGGAGTGTATTTGTTCCCTAGAAAATTAGCGTTTTGTCTTAAAGCTGCTCCATAGAGAGCAGTAAGCACGTTTTACGTTCTATAAATATATAATAATTATCATCTTGTCTAACACTGTTCATAAATTACGTTGTCGTTCTCGGTTGAGTAGAGAGGAATTCGGATATTTAGGGTTCGAAATATGTGCTTATGGTGTTGTCAAGTTCACATCTCCATCTGGTGACTACTGATAACGAACACTGCGAATGTATAATACGGGTACCAATGTTACGGTGTCAGTAAATGCATAAGCCTTCATGCTAGGTACTCGTGTTACCAATATCCAATTAATTTATTTAACTCTTTTCCTGCTAACATGAAGAATATGGTGAGCTCCTAGTAATGCCAGGAAATGGCAGATAGGATTTAATTCGGCGTTTGAAAAGTTAACAAATGTAGAATTCGCGTATGGGTGAGGAGAGGGGGGTGTATATGGTCTTGCTGGGGAAACCTGAGGGAAGGAGACCTAGGCTTAGATGGGTGGATAATATTAGGATGAATCTTCAGGAGGTGGGATGTGGGTATATGGACTGGATTGGGCTGGCCCAGGATAGAGACAGGGGGCGGACGCTTGTTAGTGCGGTAATGAACCTTCGGGGTCCGTGAAATGCGGAGAATTTCTTGACTAGCTGCAAACCAGTTTGCTTCTCAAGAAGGACTCTGCACCATGGAGTAAGTAAGTAAGTAAGTATTCGCAGTGTGTCTATACACGTGTACAATAGGTATCCTCATCTACAGATTGTTCAGTGGAAGAGACTTTTGAAAGACCTAGCCGTCGATAGATTTCCATAAGAGCGGGGAATATTTTGAATCGGTTAAGAAAGTATCGATGGTTCAACAAGGAATCTGCATTTAGCGTTGGTCTGACATGGACGAATAACGAATCTTGCTTTTGTCTCAGTAAATTCACTTACTTTGTGTTTATACTGCCGTCGCATTTTCTTGAGCCCTCTTATCAGCTATCAGATGTCTCCTCTGTCTCGGAACCGATTTGGTCGACGGTCACTTGCTTCTTGGGGGAGATGAGAGGCACTTACAAGGCTTTGTTGGGAAAACCAGAAGTAAAGAGACCACTCGGAAGACACAGATGTAGATAGGAGGATCATATTTAAATAGACCTCAAAGAAGTGGGATGTGCGGACATGGACTGCATAGATCTGGCTCAGAAAAGGGAGGTTTGGCGGGCTATTGTGCATGCGACAGAGAACCTTCGGGGTCCACAAAATGAGAGGAAGTTCTTGAATAACTGTGAACCTGTTAGCTTCTCAACAAGGACTCTGCTCCATGGAGTTATTTTAGTCAGTCAGTCAATCTGTCTGTCTGTCTCTCCGTATGTCTGTCAGTCTCGTGTTTGTGACACATTGCCAGTTCTATGATCACATGATTATTCTTGTCATTGGTAGACCCTCTACTAAGTACTGTGCCCACTGTAAGCGTATAATTGCATCTGTGAATTTGAAATTGAAATCTTTCAACAGCGCTAAATTCTTCCATGAGAACTGCATTTTAGGCCTTAGATTTTGCCCTATATTTAGCAAGATGTCTGATTTTCCTACAGCGAAAAGTGTTGAATGTCGACTGTGGGTGCTCTGTCTCAATCGTATAAATCATTACTGAAATTCTGTTTATGGAATTAGGACAGTGAGTGTGAAGCGAAAGATCTCACATCGCAGGCATTTAGCTGTGTCTCCCTCGGAGCGACATACCGTCTGCAACATGCCGCCACGTTTGAATCTCATTCTATTAAATTATACTTATTTAATTTTAAAAAATGAATATTTTTAAACACGACGTTAATGGAAAACATTTTCGTAGTATTTATTTATTGCCTTTAGTCAAAACACACGCCACAGCGTTGTTGCTAGTGAATTTAGAGTTCACTGAATTCATTTGGTTATCGTCTGCAATATGCCGCGTGTATGTGTTTGTGTATGTACGGTATATGGTATATGAAAGTGAACGCAACGGAGATGGATAGCCCGGGGTGACACAGTCATACTTCCAGACGTATTAATCTTCAAAGCGTTTTATAACGAAGACACGGTTCAACCAAATGACTAAAAACACTGAACCATGCCTCCTCTTTTTTTTTTTTTTTATAAAAATGTTATCAATGACAGCTTGAAATTGGGCCCTGTGTTGGCCTCGTATGTAATAGCAAAACGTTCCAGGCTCCCCTTAACTTTGATCTTGTTTCATTCAAGCACAGCTGACTTTTGTTTCTGCGTATGACCCAAGGGAAGGCCTTTATGGGCTGAAAGGGCCCTTGTACTGTGTATGTAGCGCCTGTGGGCCTGGAGAATATGGTTGAAGTTAGCCGTTCCATTGAGTAGAACCCAGAGAACAGAAGCGGTTGTGATGCGCTGCTGTTCTGGTTGGGTAATAACTCCGTTTATGTTTTCCTTGTGCCTGAGCAACGTGCAACGAGGGCGAAAGGAAAGGTAAACGCAAGACCTGGTAAAGGACGCGAGTCGTACATTCCGGATGCTTTAACCTTTGGGAAGAGCCCCCGTAATCTGTTGGATAGGACGAGGGTGGCAGGCCCCATTCCTGTCTAAACACTGCGGTGCCCAATAAAACAGTAATCTGTACTCTTTGTAGTTATAATTAATAATTTTAGTGTCTAATTTTTCACCGAAAGAGCAAGTGGACGCACAATTGGGAAGTTTTATTGTCCTTCCACGTGTTTGATCTCCCTCGCCACTGAAGAGATATTGTTTACATTCTGGTCGCCAAGATTTACGGAGTGAACTTTTTGTTTTGTCAAGTTTAATATAACACTTACATTACATGTCGCTCGAAATTTTGCTGTCTGATTTCTTATAAACGTCTCTCTGTACAAAAGTTGCCGCAAAACGTACGCATTGCGATGTTACTGAGATGTAGTGTTTAATGTGGCATTTCCACGACGATGCCGATTGAAGTTAGTTTGTTCTACTCAATTATTACACCAACCACTGCAATATATAAAATTTATAAAATTTACACATTAAAACATTAAAAACGCTCCGCCATGTTTCGGTCCTAAGACCATCCTCAGGGAGCTATATCTTCCTTGATAAAGTCACACTAGAAATAGTCACATATTAATTTCGTTGTACCATTTGGGTATTGTGGCAGCATGCCATGTTGTGTAATGTTATGTTGCGAAGAGTGCCTTGCTACGGATGTGCATTCTGTGCCTCGCACAGAATGCACATCCGTAGCAGGGCATATAATAATTGAGTAATTTGACAACATGCACGGTGTAACAATAAAAAAATGAGTATGTTCTGTCATTACAACGTGGAGTTTGGTAGTTTGATATAAAATTTTCGGAAGCACCAATTTCTTTCATATCCGGGGAATTAGGCAGCTTGTTCTCTGAAACGTTGGTTACCACTTACCAGACTGCACGGTGTTATAGTCCAGAAGACCACAATCTACATGCGCAACACTTAGTTTAAACGTTTTTTTTAATAAATATTTAACTAAATACGAGGAAAAATGTTTCGTGGTTTTTTAGAGTGTAATATCTTTAGTTTTCATGAGCTTTTTTACATTTAGTTTAGGCCTACACCAGCAACAACAACAACAGATTTATATCTACAGTGACTAATTGAAAGTTTAAGAGACAGAATTTGGAAAATATTTGTATTCCATTGGATTATGTCTTGGAGCGTTCTTTACTTATGCCGCATGGAATATGCATGTTTTTTTCAGTTCAGTTCACTGCAGTAGTATAACTCAAAATTTAAACGCGTGTTTCAAACACGCTGATCATTTCTTATCTTGTGAAGAACACGCATCGATATTCATCTCGCAGCCATAGTCACACTGGAAGATCATATTCCACTATTCACTTGGTATTACTCGGATGAACCACTGAAGAAATTAAGTGCTAGTGGTCTGTAATACGACCAAGTACCGAAACGGGGGTTTCACCGAATAAAAACCGAGATGTAATGTTCTGTCGTACAACAGCATGGCCTCTACAATAGTGGGCCGTTTGAGTCTCACTGCTAAGCCATCAGTAGTAGCTAATCGCACTTGTGGGCACCTGGCTGGATTCGTATTCACTATTAGAGCCTGTGGAAATAAGCTCTTTTTGTGGGCTTAGACACATACACACACACACACACACACATATATATATATATATATATATATATATATATATATCGTATAATGAAAGGGTTAAATAAAAAAAGGTTTTAGAATTAATGTTAAGCATTGACGATTGGATTGAATTATTATGATGCGGATGTATACCTGGATCTGTGACCACTGGCATAGTTTTTATTTTATGTAAAAGTGCAATAAACGCACGTTCACAGCTATCCCTAGACAGCAAACTAACCGTACACAAGGCAATACAGCAACTCATCTGGACATACGGGATAGAGCTATGGGGATGCAGCAAGCCATCCAACACCAAGATCCTCCAAACATTCCAGTCAAAAATGCTCAGAATAATCAGCAGCGCCCCCTGGTACGTCTCCAACCAAACCTTGCACAGTGACTTCGATATCCCGTACGTAAGGGAAGTGGTTCGAATCAACGCCAACAAACACAAAAACCGCAGCACTGAGCACAGCAATCAAATGATCAGAGCTCTCTTGAACCCCTCAGTCGACAGACGACTCAAACGATTATGGCCGCAAGACTTAGCTCAATAGCACAACTGCAGTGAACCACCGATGGATGGTGCCTGCCTCACGACCTTTTCTTACCTCAACCTTACTAATTACTCCGTCTAATTGAGTAGATTGTAATTTGCAATATACAATAAAAAATGTAAAAGTGCAGGGGTGCTGATAAGTCCTTAGCCCGACCAGGAAGGAAACAAGCTAATTTTGTGTCAGAATGGCGTGAATTTCCTTCAGCGGCTTGCCTTGCAGGGAAAAAAGAAACTTGATGACAGCCCGCGCCTCGATGTTGTTGAAATCGCGCGCGTCCCTGATATGCTTCCGAGCTTGTTTCCTTCCTGGTCGGGCTAAGGACTTATCAGCCCCCCGGTAGGGAATTTCTGGAAAAGTCAAAGCGCTCCGAGGATGCCACCGTAAAGTGGAGTTAATTTTAACACATTTTTACACGTAAGTCTATATTTTCTTTCTTTTGAACCTAGACACGGATGGCATTGTAATCTGTTGCACAAAATTTACTTTCCCTGTTTGTTAATTCCTTCGTCGTATTTTAATTTGAAACCTGGAAATGAGTGGCAGTTATTTTTAAACATGATCATAGGATATTATATTTTTTTTTGCAGCAAGAATACCCGGTGTGAAAATTATGTATCTCTTCTATTAAGTGGTGAGGTATTTTATAAGAGTTGTTTTTCCTTCCACCTGTGACTCTTAAGCCAATTTTCTGACAACGGCTTCCCCTGTTTTCCAGAGTTTCGAAACAGTGTTTTACGGGGTAGGTTTGTTAACCCTACGCCCGACTGCACCCCTGCAGGACCATCCGATAAGTTACTTAGCAAGTTAAGTGGTTTCTTTTTCCTCATCGGTTGCAGATAATGTAATGTGGAAGAATAAATAGGCCTGTTATAGTCATATTTGTAGAGATTTGTGGCCGTGGAATTGGTCAGCATAAAGACACGGGGTACCACAACAAACAGTAATACGAACATAACTCATGCCATGACCGGAATTTGTACCAATGTTTCAAGGTTAATTCGTACACATTCATTTACTGGTATACCGTCACATTTAATGTTCGTAGTGATTTCGAAGTAGTTTTGGTATCTCTTTAGTTTTTCAGACCCTCATTTGAACGCTTGCCTTGTGTTGTTCGCGCACTCAGTTACAGCCTGCTTTTCACTCTTTACTCGCTGAAGATGATTGGCCCATTTATTATGTTGTTAATCTAACTCAGTGGTATTAAAACCGTCTTCCGTGGAACTTCGGAGTTCCACTGGCGACTTACAGGCTTTCCGCAAGCGCATTTTCTTTACAGTGAAACTAAAAAATTTAATTTGATAATTATTTAGTGCCTTTTTATTTTCCTCGCCATCTTTGTGCACAATTTTCAACTTAATTCAACATTAATAACATTTTGCTTATCGTCAACGTGCGTAAATATTTTGTTTGGAAGTAAAATTTAATGTTCTCAAATATTTTGTCTCATGTTTTACCTTCAAAATTACAGGACTTAAGAAGAAAGTACAAATTTCGTAACAGAGATTATACAGTCCTTAATAATTTGAAGACGGCTGATTTATTGAAGAAGAAAGATGTTTCATTATTCGTTGGTACTTAGATGCACGTGTGTGCGCTGCTATATTGAAGTGCTGCTTTCGTTTATAAGTTTTAAGCCCATGGCGTTAAAACCATTTCGATAAGATTTGCGTCATAAAACCATGAAAGACAACCAAAGAAGTTCAAGTCCGAATCCGGAAGCAACGCTTTTCATTCACAGTATACTCTACTGTCTAATCTCGTGTTTTGTCACAATTAGGCCATGTTTTGGTTCAGTACTCAGCGTTCGCTACTTTCACCCTTCCCAATCGCTCTAAGGTTATGGAGTTTTGGTGGTTTAATTTTTACCTCATACATGATAAGGTAGTTGATCAGGTTTCTATGCCGTTTTGATGGCCAGAACACAGGTTGAGGTACTCTCTCAGTGCGTTGAGGCTGTATACCCCACCGCACCATAATGAGTAATAAGATTAAATCGGTAAAGTTATTTGTTTTGTAATTGGGCCAACGTTTTGTTTATAACGTTGATCGTATCATTAAAGTGACGGAAGACAAGTGAAGTGCTAAATTAAGTACTGGAAACTTCAAAACTGCTAAAAGTAAATACCAGAGATATTGGAATTTTGTTCACTCCACGACTCATTCTTTGGCAGTTCGGTATATTTCTGCACACCACGTGCAGTATTTGCCGATCCCATTGGCCGTGCCATCTAAGGTGTGGGGCTGCGGTCGCTCGTTTACACGGACTGCGAGTTCAAATCCCGCCTGGGACACGTATGTATGTCTCTTGTGAGTGTTGTGTGCTGTCAGGTAGAGGGCTCTGCGACAGGCTGATCACTCGACCAGAGGAGTCCTACCAGGTATGGTGTGTCTGAATGTGATAGCGAAGCCTCCTAAAGAGGAGGCCATGACACAAAGACGGGCCTAAGCGCCACAAAAAAGTGTAATATTTATATTGTCATGACTCATTCTTCGGGAGTTTGGCAGTGACGTTTTCTTCACGTCCTATACCGCAGTGGTGGGTCATTCTTTGGAAGTTTGGTACTTGTCTGCACACTGACTTGGTCGCCATGGCCTCGTTATTCAGGACTGCGACAAGATTATACTGATGTGAATGTAGACGATGGTTTCGATAACTCTTTACGTCTGTAGCACATGAGTGGCACTGTGGGTTGTGTATCAGATAGGAAAGTGTATTAGGCAGCGGAGTGTGGCAGAAGTCTGCAAACTGTGTGTAAGCAGGAGGCAGCCGCTTTGCCTGCAGCTCCCATTAGGGTGAAACACACAAAACAACGGAGAGTTGTTGCTGTTTTTATCAGCAGGTAGCGTGTATTTGGATGTGTGTGTGATGGGGCTGTTGGGGGTGGTGGGTTTAAAACTACCCTTCAGGCTACACAACCACTACCGTGGTAAGGCGAACAGACATCCTCTAATTATACGTTACTGGCCTGCCATGTTCTCCTCCTCGCCATGATCCCTCCAGGGGATAAAAGGGGTTGAGTGCAGAAGTACTTGCCCTTTCACCGCACAATATCGCAGTGTCTATATAACAATCAAACCACTCGACTGTGCAAGAGATAACCTGCATCTCAGACTTAACAGCCTACCAGCACAGTACATTCTAAGAATCACCATTTCCTTTGTCATTAATTGCAAACCTTCAGAATGTTTGAGGAGTCTTGCTGTAAAGTCAGCTTTATGAATTGCGAAACAAAGAAATACTTCCCCAAGTTTCAGTTTCTAAGGTTACCTCTCTCCCGTATGATTAGTTCATTTAATGACTTCCAGACATAAGTGTGCTGAACCATTGACAAAGTCACCGGTCGATCACCTAAAAACGCACAAAGTTACTGATAAGCTGAGTGACGTACTATGTTACTGACTGTGTCGAACTGACGAATTGGCGAACCGTTACATCATTCACTCATAGACTCGCTGGATGACTCGGTGAATGATTTATCCTGTGACTGTTGGCTTATTTAGTGGACGACTGATTGACTGTCTGACCTGTAAGACTTAACTAAAGACATTAGTATATTATTGCCGGACGGCTAATGTTGTTATCTCAGCAGTTAGTTGGAAGGTCTGTAGAGAGACTGACCATACGACCTCACAGTGTTTTCCTGCTGTTGATGGTGTACAGGACTGGAAAGGGAAGAACTAGTCGCACAGATGCCTTACAGTAACAAAAACCTGGTGTGTTTCGAATTGATCCTAATTGAGAGATCGTGTCGGTTCGTCTGTTTTATCTGTGAAAAGACCCATCGGGTGTCTTCGCCACGAACCTTTTAATGTTTTGTTTTTTTGTGGAACTGTTTGTTAATTCCCATGTTGCTACCCTTGGCGTATAAAAGCGAAGGGTATTTAGTTTGGCAGCATTGTTTGTGAAGATTGCCTTGTACACTGCAGGACACGGGGGGGGGGGGTTTATGTTTATTTGATGTTTATTGGACCGTGCATCATTGTGATAACTGAAGAATAAAAATCCAACTAAATGCCACTTATTATTTTATTGTGTTTCTTATAGGCTCAACATGTTTTGGACATTACTATGTCCATCATCAGCAGCTCGCAACTATGATGTTGATTACCACATTGGTCGTTTCGTTCTTGGTTTGCTGTATGTTGGAGGTTAGGTGCGGTTAGGCTGGAGTAGTGTCCGGGCTGCAGCCTGAAACTGAAAATTTTTTCTGCTTGCCCTGTTTGGTTTCTGAACCGCCTGGCAAGAGCAGGACGAAGGCAGAAGCATTGTACATCTGTGGTCACTCTCCGTGTCTGATGCCGGTTCACATTATACACCGCGTCTCATATCCTCCCATTTGCTATCCTTCTGTGTCTCTTTATTTTTCCTTTCCTTCTTACTGTGTCTCTTAGGGCTTTATTTACTTTCGGGGACATATTATTTCCCACTTTGTTTCCCTCAGCCATTATTTGCGAATCCCGTTTTCGAGATTGCATGACTGTCCCTTTTTACGTTGCATCATCCTGTTTTTATCCTTCGACTAATCCGTGTATGTATTATCCACGTCAGTGGGTCAGACCACAGACAGACGATGGCCATAACCATTGTTCTAAACAGAACTGAGCTTCTCACAACCATATCATTGTAGCCCGTTACGTTCGACGGTGAAACACATCCCGCATCACAGCAGCCGGATCACCACTGATGACCGCCATTATTAACAACGACCTGTCAAGCTTATTCTTTTGTCGAATCGTATTTGGCAACGCAAAGTCTGCACCCGATTTAAAATCGTATGTGTACCCTGTCTTTTGTCTTCTTTATCCTGTCGCCTTGCTAGCTCACAATTCTATGGTATCCTCGGACACGATCTTCACAAGGCTTTCTGCTCTTCTGGTATTTAAAAATCACTTCAACTGATTTATCGACTATACGTTTCCTCACGTATTCGGTACTTTGTGTTTCGTTTAATCTTCTATAAGGGGCTTAAAATTTCATTCAGGTTACGTCCTTTCTGTCCATCTTTCTCTATAACCTCATATCCATGATTTGTGCTTCCGTAAATACCTCTAAAAACTTATTTTCGTGTTTTGAAAAAAAAAAAGCGGTTTTAGCCTAAAGTACTTGAATTTAGTTCGCCATGTTCTGTTACTACTATTTAGAACCTTTTTTTTTTTGTTTTGTTAAAACCACCTGGTATGTACTAGTAACAACAGTGTTTTAACAAGCAGGCCATTTCATACATTAATTTATATGGAGGTGCCGTCAATGTTCACAATTCAGTATCGATTAATAGCAACATTTTTGTATCCCCGTAACCACAAAAAAGATTTAGTGGTATTTTACTTGTTTTTATACAGTTGTTTTCTCCTGCCACCAAACGTTCGTTTGAGCTGAATTGTTTCATCGGGGAACAAAACTTGACACTCCTCACACGAGTTTGGGTCTTCTAAGGGAATTAATTCTGTACAGGCAGGCACATTCAGCCTCGATCTCTGAACTTTAAGCTGTATTCGTCTTCTGCAAATGACGTCCGGTGTTGGCTCTGATAAATCATAGTTGGGATTACTGCTGGACTCTAACTCGACTTAATTGGTATTGGGTTTATCGTGGATACCAGGAGGGCGCCTTCTGGATTTATGTTGTGGCAACCTATCCACACTGGATGTAAGGAATCTACCGCCATTAGTAATTTTTTTTTTTAATTTTATGTTCAGTTTTTAGGCGCTTCCGCAAAATTTCGAAATGCGCCTATTAGCTTCGTCGTGTATGTCTGTCTGCCTGTCCGCAGAGAACAACTCGGTTCCCACTGGACGGATTTTCTTGAAATTTGATATTTGAATATATATTTTTGAAAATCTATTGATAAAATTAGTTTCATTAAAATCAAACAAGAATAACGTATACTTTAAATGCAGACCAATATACGTTGTTGATCGTAACTTCCTCAATTCTTGCTAGAATGAGAAATGTTTCGGATAAAATTTGTAGAGAAATTCAAAACACACATTTTACGTTCAATAACTTTTTTTCCCGGAAGTCCTGCTGTCTATGAGATGAAATGGAAAAAAAAATATTTGTAGAGCTGGGCAGGCCACAGATGACAATATGATATGGCACATGGGCATTGCATGCTGGATACCTAAGGCTACAGGCACATACTCAGAGTATGTAATACCAGTTGCTTTTCCCCTGCAACAATGGGTGAACGAAAGCGCCTCAATGTTACATTACACGTACAGTGCCTGTCTTTTTGATGCTAGTGACAAATACCGCTTGAATTACAGTATGTGTACATGATCTTTATTTTCAGTGCTCTGTGATTCTGCATTTGGGTCAGTTACAGCATTAACCATTGGATCACGGAGGAAAAAACAAAATCTTGCATTTGTTAACTGAAGAATAAAAACCAACTAGATGCCATTTATTATTTTATTGTACTTCTTATAGGCTCAACATGTTTCGGGCATTACTATGCCCATCATCAGGAGCTCGCGACTATGATGTTGATTACCACATTGGTCGTTTCGTTCTTGGTTTGCTGTAT
>Ga0123354_10013738_pt1 | contig 12583 bp, 13 predicted proteins | sample TergutLab28metaG_2_FD_97872 | JGI IMG/M metagenome (GOLD analysis project Ga0123354, IMG submission 97872) | Labiotermes labralis P4 segment gut microbial communities from Petit-Saut dam, French Guiana - Lab288 P4 | ecosystem: Host-associated > Arthropoda: Insects > Digestive system > Gut ... | reverse complement strand
TGGCGGACGCTTGTGAGTGCGGTAATGAACCTTCGGGTTACGTGAAATGCGGGGAATTTCTTGACTAGCTGCAAACCAGTTAGCTTCTCAAGAAGGACTCTGCACCATGGAGTAAGTAAGTAACGCCTCTGACTTGTATTCGAGTTGTCCCTTATTCTACCCTCGTTCGGGACACTGACCATATCGAGTTCGAGTTTCTGTGTGGTTTTTACGTAGTACCTAACGAATGAGCGCTTTCTTCCAAATCCTGTCCATTTCGTTTTCCAGCAACTCAGGGGTGCACGAATGAAAAAAAGAACTGGGATCCACCTCGAAATTCTAGGTGCTAGAAGAGTGACATGGAGCAAGTTTCATAATGGAGACACAGTTTAGGCGCCACGGCACGAAATTGAGTCGCCCGTGATTTGCGCATCCTTGTAGTGAGCTTCCTACCAGCAGACACTACAATCCTATAATTTGAGCTACCAACAGCTTCGTTTAATAGACCACAAATATTAAGAAAGCACCATGGTGTGTGTATGGGGACGTGGAAGTATGGCTTCACGCACTCTTAATCTTCTCAAGCCGGTATCACACCCCGGCGGCTTTACCTTCCCGTAAAGAATTCTGGTACGAATCGGGTAGGAAACTTCTGGATGTTGTGCTTCTGCCAGGAATCGAAGCACGATTCCGCGATCTGTCAGCACGTAACGTAGCCACTGCACTGGTTGAGCCACCTCTAGACCGAATTGCCATCACGATTACAGATTCATCTGCACTCTGGTGGCACACATGAGGTACTAAAAGCCACTTCAGTTGTCTTCCGCGCGAGATCCATAAGCCTGCGTTAATGTTCCCACTGTGAGCTCCTGGTTGTGTAAATAAACAACTGAGTTCGCCAAAATCATGTGTCAGCAGTTTTTTGAATTGTGCAGTATTGTAATCATATAGTTGGTGAGGTGTTATGTAACATATATTGCTGGGTCAGGTTTCTTTATAGACTGAATTCAAAGATCAGGTTAAGCGAAGTGTGAAGTTAACGCTCCGAGGACAAAAATTAATGCTCATTATCTATAAAGATTTAGTTCGTCCGTCACGGATACCACAACAGAGTTCCATTTGAGGCAAATAAGTGAGCGCTGTGTAGAAAAATATTGCTGTTTGTTGTGAGGGTCACAAGGAATACACAGATACACTTTGTGAACAAAACGAACACCCGGCTGTACCAGATTTCAAGTGATTAATCGAGGTAATATTTAAAATCTTTACAATAGCTTTGAGAGCTGAACCCTTTGGAGCAGGCGTGGCCAACATCGGCCCTCGCTCATCTGAGTAGTTCCAGTAGTACAGTTTAACAAACAATATGTCCACAGAAGCTTTGTCTGTGAATATTTCGTAACAGGATACGTTTTAACGGGGATGAGTTGTTAGCACCTCGCCCAACCCCCAAGCTGGAGGACCACCCCTTTTCGGCTGTCCGCGACTGCTTATTCAATATATTCGCAGCTACCTTCAATATTGGAGGCCGTTCCTCCATCTGCAACCTGAGGACGGGCCATGCCGTGGTGACAGGGACCCACATACAGAACTACAATTTTGCCTGTTGTTTTGTATGGGTGTGAAATTTGGACGCTGACATTGAGGGAGGAACGTAGGCTGAGGGTGTTTGATAGTAGGGGTGTTGAGGAGAATATTTGGACCTAAGAGGGATGAGGTAACAGGGGAATGGAGAAAAATACACAACGAGGAACTGAATGTTCTGTACTCCTCGCCCAACATTTTGCGGGTGTTAAAATCGAGAATGACATGGGTGGGGAGAGGCGTGTACGGGGTTTTGGTGGGGAAACCTGAGGGAGAAAGACCAATGGGGAGACCCAGGCGTAGATGGGAGGATAATATTATAATGGATCTTCAAGAAGTGGTATGTAGGAGTGTGGACTGGATCGAGCTGTCTCAGAATAGGGACAGGTGGCGGGCACTTGTGAATGCGGTAATGAACCGTCGGGTTCCATACAATGCGGGGAATTTCTTGACTGGCTGTGAACCGGTTAGCTTCTCAAGATGGACTGTGCTGCGTGTAGTAAGTAAGTAAGTAAGTAAGTAAGTAAGTAAGTGAGTGAGTAAGGAAGTAAGTAAGCAAGCAAGTAAGTAAATAAGTATGTATGTATGTATGTATGTCTACAGAATATAATATGGCAAATTTATTAGCGCAGAAACTGTGACTCATCACTTTTAAGACAGCACGCAGTAAATCAATCATTCTTTGTATATTATCGAGTTCGGTAAGGCGTACTGCCATGTCATTCAAGCGTACTTTGAGCGTAACATATTGTCTGCAAATAACGGCGTTCTGGTGAATTCTACCATTTTCGATTTATGTATACACCAGTGCTGCCCTCAGACGAGTCCGTAACGAATTATGTGACATTCCTGTGGGTTGAAGTTGGCCAGCCCTGAGTTAAGAGCACAGTGTTTGCTCTGTCTACCTTCTGCCTGTTTCAGCATTTAAGGAATTGTAACGCATTCAGACGGCAAGCAACGAGTAATTATGGCTAATAAAACTACCTGTGGGTTAAAGAAACAGCTAAACTGACCGAATTTGAAACGTCATTTACGTTATATAAAACCCTTATAAGACGGATTATCACATGTGGAAGTGAATGTTGGACCCTCTCAAAGAAGGATGGAAATATGCATCGAATATTTGAAGGAGGAATAGTACCCCTTACCCCGCTAACGTGGAGAATATGGTGAGCTCCTAATAATGCCAGCAGGTGGAAGATGGGATTTAACTCGTCGTTTAAAGGGTTAAGTGTGATTACGGTCCAGTTGACGACAATGGTATATGAAGAGCAAGATACAATAATGAGCTTTGTACGTTGTACGATGAACTGGACACAAAGTGATAAAAGTAAGAAGACTGAAGTGGCTGGAACACCTGTGTAGAATGCAAGAACTGGATCCTTGCAGAAAGGTCACTGTTCTTAAACCAGAAGGCACTCGACATGTAGGAAAACCGAAGTTGGGGTGACTTGAGGCAGTTGAGGAAGGTCTAAAGAAGATGGGGCTTGAGGAACTGGAGACGTGCGTAGCAGGACCGAGAACAGTGGAGGGCAATTTTGGAAGAGGCTGAGCTTGACCGAGGACTGTAATGCCAGAAGAAGAAAAAGGCATTCCGACGGTCGTCTAACTAGAATGGCTCTATGTTCGTCGTGTGGGACTCACTCACATTCAGCCCACAGTGTTTCCCTCACGCGTCTCATTAACTGGTCCGTCATTATAATTCCGGTTGTTTGGTTGGTACTCTACATTAATAACATTTATATTGATTTTAGACTTGGTAGGTCGTCAAGTGTGTCTTATCACACACAGCATTAGGTGTGTTAACACATCCGATTTCGGAGGTTCAGTAATCACCATTCGTGCGTTATGTCAACGGAATTTTTTCCATATTTGTTTCTCAGCCTGAAAACCAACCGCAGTCGCTGACGTTAACAAAATTTCGAAAAGCGACTGTTAGCTTCGTCGTGTTTGTCCGCCAGTCCGTCCGCATGGAACAGCTCGTCTCCCACTAAACGGAGTTTCATGTAATTTGTTATTTGAGTATTTTATTTGATATGTGAGTGTTTTTTTTTCGAAAATATGACGAGAAAATTCATATTTCATTAAAATGTTACAAGAATATTTGGTAATTTACGTGAAGACCTCTGCACTTATATATTATCTCCGCCCGTTTCGTCCTGGAATGATAAATGTGTCACACAAAACATTTAGAGAAAATCAAAACACATTTTATGTTTATCTTAGTAACTAACCAAATTGATGCACAAAATATTTTGTTTTACAATGAGTTTATTTCATGCCTCAACATGTTTCGAGCACCATGTGCTCATCAGGAGGTCAAAATTGTATTAGTACATTTATCTCAGTAATTAACCAACTTGGTGCACAAAATTTTTGTTTTACAATAAGTTTATTTCATGCCTCTACATGTTTCGAGGATCATGTGCTCATCATCAGGAGGTCAAAATTGTATTAGTATATTTATCTCAGTAATTAACCAACTTGGTGCACAAAATTTTTGTTTCACAATAAGTTTATTTCATGCCTCTACATGTTTCGATCACCATGTGCTCATCATCAGGAGGTCAAAATTGTATTACACATCATCTGGTATCATCACACCAGTGCACGGGATGGCCACTTATAGCTGTGATGATACCAGAGGCTGTGTAATACAATTTTGACCTCTTGATGATGAGCACATGTGCTCGAAACATGTAGAGGCATGAAATAAACTTATTGTAAAACAAAAATTTTGTGCATGAATGGTTAATTACTCAAATAAATATACTGAGATGCATGGTCAGCAAAACGTCAACATTTTATGTGTTTTCACTAACTTCCCCCCCTGAAAATTATACATTTGTTAACTGCAGTTGGGTTGTCACCCGGTGGCAGTATTACAGTACACATTTACACACAAACAGTACATAGAACGACACAGTCGACACAAAAATACATTAATACAATAATTAGGAAGAGTGCGGACCGTGCCCCGTCTTTGCGAGGTATACCCTGGCATTTGCCTTACAACTGAGGAAAAAGCACGGAGAAACCTCAGTCAGGGGAGTCGGAGAGTGCCAGTTGGCACGATGAAAACAGAATATACAGAACAGAGCATACATAACAATAAGAATATATATATACACATAACAATAAGAATACATAACTTACAGAATTAAACAAAAGTATACAAAACATACAAACGAATACACAACGATAAAAAACCAATAATCGTGCCGTTTATGAGATAATATGGAAAAATATTGTAGAGTTGGGCAGACCACAGATGACAATACGGCGCATGCTCAATGCGTGCTGAATACATAAGGTTACAAACACACACCCGGACTTTGTAACACTTATTGCTTCTCCATAGCAACCTCGGTTACGCGAACGCTCCCCAGGGTTCCATTATGGGTTTATTGCGTGTCTAGCATCTCTCTTCAAAGAACACCTGTTTTTTGAATGCCTTATATCTACCGTTAATAACGCAGGATCTAGTTCGGCTGTGCTTAACTTATTAATGCGTTCAGCTCCGACGTAGTAGTGGTCGTTTGCCGTCTCTGTGCTAGTTGAAGCAGTTGCAGGAACCCCAGATGAACGACATTTCAGCTTAGCGAGTATTCCAAGCAGTTTTGATAAAAGGTCAAATGTGATTAGAGTGGGAGCTGATATCGCTTTTATGATCTCAGAACATCTTTCTCGGAACTTTGACCGATTTTTATTGGGATAACTGATCTCTGCTTTCGATCATTCCAGTTAGGAAGCTGACAGTTATGTTGCCCAGGGCAGATTGTGTGGGTGTCCAGCGTGTTCATTTGCAGGCACAACGGAACTAAGTGTGATTCCTTGAACTAGCATAAAAGGAGATTTTCAAGAACCCATGTGTCGTTTATTTAACGATGCTGACAGTATCTGTGATCATAGAGCGTCGATGGAGGGAGGATTGATGAATTATAAATTAGAATTCTGAACAAAATGGTTGTGACCAAATCGGTGTATTATCCCGGTATTTTCCTGAATTTACTTAGGAAAATGATGGAAGTCTTTAGTCAGGATAATTGTTCCTGACGCTTTCGAACGAGGCATCACCGTCTTGCTCGGATAATTCAGTACGGACACTTCAGGGAACGTTGGCAGTAGTTACTCGTACCGTCGGAGTGTCTGGCGCAGGTCGGAATTCAGTATAAATTTGCTCCGCTGTAGTATATGTGTAGTTGAGTTCGGTTGCAATTCACACTCCAACACACTGGAACCTGATCGGCCTCTGCATAACCGTCTCGACTCCTGTGTTATCGCCCAGCAGTATTCTTCCCCAGGTTCGTCTCACTTCGCGTTCACTTTTGCAGGGAAAAATTCCGCGCTCGTTTACAAAATATTGTTATTTCAGTTTTCTTACCTCTCTGAAGTCGCGTAAGTCTGGAATTGCGTATTGGAAGTTGTACAAGTCGGCGAGTTATTGTATTGAAGCACAAATCGCATCGAACTGCTGTCCGGTAGTAAGTAGTGTTTTGTATTCGGGAGGCCTAGGGGTCATGTCCTGTCCCTGAGAATGGATGTTTTTCGTGTGCAAGGTAAATTCAGGGACAGTGCATTAAGTTGGACCACCATCGCTTCGTTCTACGCAATTTTCAATGAAGTATTCATTGGACCTGCCCCTTGAATACATCTGTAGCTGTTCAAAGCGGCATTAAATCATCAAAGAATACATGACTAAATAAAGTCAGCCAGTTGATACAAACATTACTCGGAGACGTCAGTCGCATGTTGCCATTCTATCATGAACTAGAAGCCTGCACGGGCCCAAAGTTACGAATTTTACGCGACGTCTCCCGAGCGACATTTGGCCCAACGCCAAAGATTACCCTCAGATCCTTCAGATTTTGTTACTCTCCGAAAGAAGCCCGAATGGAACCCGATCCGGCTGTCTTATCAATAATTACATGTTTCTTTTTAAGCCATAAACGTCAATTCTTTGATGTAGTATGCAGCGAAGCTCCAAGAATCTGCGATTTTATTTCGGCGTTTGAGGAACCGGACGTCAAGTGTGTACAGTATTACATCAAGCCTGCAAGGTGCCACCTTGATTGTGCCCATGAACACGGCAACTTTCTAAGGTACGTCCCGTCGAGTGACGGGTTTCCGGCCGATAAATCTGCCATGCTCGAGGACACGATAAAAGGAACACATGTATTTAAGTCAGGGGGTAGCTATAAAACTTCACATATTTTTAAAATTTTGTACAATGACCAACAAATGCACAATTAATCGACAAATTATCATACTCCTCCCTCCTACATGTTTCGACACTACTGTGTCATCTTCAGGGAGTTCGTAGTTAGTACCTTGCCAGGTTACACAAGTATGTCAAATGCAGTAGCTGGTAACATAATTTAAAACTTAAAATTATTTCACATAGATTTTATGCTTTTGAAATCGCAATGTTTAAAATCTTTAAAATATTAAAATTGTCTTATGTGAAGTAATTTCAAATTTTAACCCTTTAAATGTCAGGTTAAATCCCATCTGCCATTTGCTGGCATTATTAGGAGCTTACCATATTCTCCACATTAGCAGGATAAGGGTTAAATTATGTTACCAGGCTACTGTATTTGACATATTTGTGTAACCTGGCAAGGTACCAACTACGAACTCCCTGAGGATGACACAGTAGTGTCGAAACATGTAGGAGGAGTGTGATTATTTGTGAATTAATTGTGCATTTGTTGATCATTGTACAACACAATAAAAGATGCACGGTACGGTATTAAAATACATATAAACTCAAATGTGGGTTTGTTTCTGGAACCCGATCGAACTGAGTTTTCGAAGTGTCTTTTTTAAGTATATTCCCAACTCGCACGTTATGTCCACGTGCAGTGCCGTCGTAACTTGCCCGTCAGTTCGTAACGCACCAGTAGCGCAGTACAGCCTTTGCGAAGCCGCAGAAGGTGGGAGAGAGAAGAGAATTTTGCGGACAAAAGAAACTGACCTGCATATTGATGGAATAAAGAGGGTGGAGGATGATGATGATGATGATGATGATGATGGGTAGGCAATTCCTGTGACTTCAGTGTGTCAGACACCGTGTTTTTCGAAGCGTGCTGCATTGACATCACTTGCGGAACTGACTGTATCTGTTATCTTTACTGGGAATCACGAGTCACGTGATTCTCTGTGTGTGTTATCTTGCATCAGCAATTCCATTGCGTGGTTGTTATCAGCTTTACGGGGCACCCTGTGCTGGAGTCTGCTCGTAGCTTTATCGGGTTCCGAAGTTCCCAGCACCACCAGCAGGAAGTACCCGGCTATCTACCCTCTGATAACCAACACACACCTCTCATTGTCCTATCGCGCGCATATCTCAAACTCGCAGCTTTGGCCCACCTCGTCTGACCCTCATGTTCTCCCAGCCATACATTTTTACCTCCGTATTCCCCTATTTTCTTCCTCGAGTGCGCGTCTGATTCGGTTATCGCCCACATAAGCCTTCAAGCAAAATGCGAGTCTTAAGGAAGTTGCGGGAATGTTTACTGTACGATCAGATGTGTATAGTATCTAGGAAAACTCGGAGGTAAAGTTAGTTGAAGTTCGGTCAGGTGCACCGAGGGTCTGACAAATATTGGTTCATGTCATCGGTGGGACAAAAATTACACTTGGTCCCGTGTTTCTTTAAAAGATGAACCGCCCACCGCATTGTGTTCGGCTCGAACCAACACCTAGCACATGAAACACTGTCGCCCTGTAATGCAAGACGGTTTATAATTGGCTATGTGCATATGTTATGTTAGTGTCACTCGGGCTTTATGGAAGTAACTTTCTTAAAATGTGTACCGTTCCAAGGATACATGTATGGAAGATGTTAGCCTTGTGGAATGTGACGCAGTGTCGTTTGGTGAGGAGTTCTCGGCATTCTGCAGGGTCGTAGTGCCATCATCTTCGCGGACTGTTTGACCCTGAGGATGAAGGCAGTATATTCTTTCGAAACGTCGGAAACTATCGCTCTGCGACCCACCGTCGCATCCTAGAAGAGTGGGATTTGTAGCAATTACGGTACGCGAGCCTCAAATCCTGCACGCCGGACTCACTGATTGGTGGAGAAAGGAGGGCAGAACATGAAGGTTGGAAGGGGTTCAAGCGAAGTAGAAAGAAATTTTGCTGTGTGAGCAGGACCTAGAATTTCTGAATGTTCAAGATAGTGGTACATTTAGTAACCACAATGCGTGAAAATGTTAGGGCATAAATCAAAGAATCCCGTCCGTCTTGCATTGGTTAACTGATGGAGTGGGTTTATAGGGCTTTCTTTTATGGTTGTGTCTGTAAGGACTGGTCCTCAGACACCACTCTGTAATGATTGGCACACTACAGTGCTACATGTTTCGACCTCCAAGGTATTATCTTCAGGCAGTTCATACAAAAACTTAAAAAACACACCAGTTATACAGATTTTTACACTGTTCTTCATTGTGATCTCACCCATTTTCCTTTAGAAAGCATTACAGTTCTATCCTTATTCTGTAGCATATGTGATGTATTCATTAAGCTGCAGCACGAACACAAAACAACGAACAAAAATTGATTCCAATTACGAAGCGTAACGGTATAGGAATAAATAATGTGTACGGTCCTTGAAAGGTAGATAAAATTACAAAGGTTAATCAATCCCATTACAGGCCTGGACAGGCCCTGAGGGTTCCGGGAGGTTGAGGCTCCCAGATTTCACGATAGTCGGCGCATGAAAGTGGTAAGGTTTTCAGCCCTATGCACCGGCCGCCTTTACTCCGCAGGAAATATCCCTGGTACTCATTTCTGTTAGACGCTGAGTCGACCCCAGGGCCGTAGTGCGGCCGGAAGGAGTATGTCAATGAAAAATTCCAGTGAAACCATCGGGGAATAGAACTCGCGACCTTCCGGCTTGTAGCGCCGTGCCTCAATCAGCTCTTCTTAATGCGTATAAATAGTTTAGGAAATTTATCAGTACGACATGAACATTGGTTTTCAAGAATTTTATACCTGTTTAACGTTTCGTTTTGCCCACTCAGGTGCAGGAAATGGATCACTCATAATGATTAGAGATCTTGCTTTTAATTAAAAAAATCTATCCAGGCGCAACAGTAATAGAGTGGGAGCGAGAGAAACGTCGACTGAAAGAATACAAGACACGTGCTACAGAATAATGAAAAGCCTGTAATGTTTTTAAAAGAAAATGAGTGAGATATCACTGAAGTATACTGCAGATACTTGTGGAACTGGTGTGCTTTAAAGGTTTTGTGTGAATTTCCTGATGATGATTCCTTGGGAATCGGAACATGTAGCAACGTTAGTGTGCCATTCATTCAACAGAGTTGTGTTCGATGTGTTTCGTTTTTGTTTTTCCGCGAACATTATAACACAACGGTGCGACTCAGAGTAAGTATGGACTCAGATTTAATTGGCAACGTTACAGATGTTGCTTGTGGCAGAATTCGTTCTGATGGCTTAGAGGCTGTGAAGTTAATTGCGCTTGTATTGGCTTGGCTTTGTTAAAAGGAAGCTGGGAAAGCGTTGATGTTTACGACACCATTTTCGTTGCTAATGACTAAAGTGGAATATTACAGGAAGTATGAGTTAACCATGTCTCTTGTTGTTCAGCCGAAGGGGCCACCTGATTGGCCCGCATAGAGGGGTAACATGTTACAGGTGGCAGTAGTCAGTGACTGCATGATATGGGCATCACGTGATCTTATTCTTTCAACTTGCGGGTCGCGGGAACTCAACAAAGGTCGCGATGTTAAGGGAAGTATAAAAAGATGGGCTTGTAGCAGATGTGAAACATGGCGTCTTGTGTGACCAGCCAGACGCCAGACTCTCTGTGGTCTGCTGCTGATAACGGGGTTTATTCCGACGTCATGAACGTCTGGAAACCGAGGAAGGGTCATCGGTTCGATACTGAGTTGAATTGGAGTTTTTTGTAATTTTTTTTTTGTAACTGCACGTCTCTTTCCAACCACGCCACGTGTTATAAATTTCAAGCATTAAATTTATCTAAACAGCTGTAAGATTTAGAAACGCCGTTCGTGACTTACTGCAGACACACGTCTCCAGTAAAGATCAGCTGGTTTAGGGAAGTAATCGCTGTTGTCTGTCATGCGAACCACGTAAATATACCATGAGCACAGAATTCTTAATGTTGAAGGAGGTGGTATACAGAGTTACCACTATTTTAATGGGTTGACTGCATTCATATGTCCTCCAGATCGAAAAATAACGCCGGTAAGGAAAGCGTCGCTGTTGACGCCGCGAAGTCACTTGGGAGAACCAGTACTGTAGCTTCTCGTTCTATCCTCGGAACTATTTGTACGGTGAGTGGTTACCTTCGATCCGCGGTCACTTTGCCCCCAAGCCACAGTTACCCATTGAATAGGAGGCTTTGGTGGGCCCTAAGAGCCGGCCCGAACGTTTTGTAGAAGAGAAATCTCTTACCCCGCCGGAAGTAGAACCCTGGATCGTCTAGCCTCGTGTCTAGTCACTGCAACTCGGCATTATTTTTGGGGAGGCACAGTAGAGGTTTGAGGCCATAATTGATTAGGGGGTTGTTCAGACGATCTACTGTGATTTATTCGTTGTTTATTTAACGACACTGCCTGTGGCTAAGGCCATGTGACATTAGATTGAAAGGGGAGGGGGGGGGTGATTTATGAAAAATTAGTGATATGAAGCGATCATGGAATAGTTGCAGGTGCATTCTTGGCACTTGCCTGGCGGGACTGAGAAAATCCGCTAAAATCCTGGCCGGGATATAGTCAGTTGTCCCCGCTTAGATTCGAACCGGACAATTCACAAATGCAAGCCAGTAGTGTCAGCGGTTGAGTCCCCTTATGGGTCGACGGCGCCGTATAAAGTGTGAAGTTATTTGTAAAGGTAGAGTTGTCCCATACATGCCATGAAGGCGCAGAGTGGATGTAGACGTATGGCGCCACACAATGTCACCCGCGGCACGAGAGGAGCTGAGTGTTCAGCGACGCGCTTCTGCCGCGTCACTCCCGGTACCCATTGAAGTGGAGGCTGGGCGGGCCCCAGAAGCGGTCTGGATGTGTTTGGAGACGAAAAAAATCTCGGACCGGGACTCATACTCCGGTCTTTCCAGCCCGTAGCCTAGTCGATACGCTACCCCAGGCCCGTTATTTGTTGCGTTTTGTTCAGCTGTCCAGCGCGTGTGCAGCAGTTGAATGATACGGACGAGGGAAGACGCGAAGTACTCGGCAGAAAACCTTCCACCACCCGGCGACGTTGATGTGAACCCAACGGGTGTGAGCAGAAGCCATCCTGATTCGTTTTAGGCACTTCCCCCGTCACTTGCCTTGAAAGACTGAAGACAAGTGTGAAAGACACAGGGTAGGGGGTCTCGTGCCGGGCCAAGTATTTCTGAAGCATAAAACGTGTTACCCTTCGGCTGACTCACGTCACCGGAAGTTAGTTTGCATGTGACAAGCGACACATGATCGAACCGCCACGTGTGGGCCATACCATTGTTCGTGTGTTTAGTCTCCGACTTCTCAGGCACGAAGCCAGGATTCTGTTCCAGGGTAGTCCATATGGGATTTCCTGCAATGAACAGCCCTTGCAGGATTAAGACGATATGGAAAATAGAAAGTTTTTTGCGGCCTTTTTTTCAAGTTATGTGCACATTGGTTGATTTGCGTTACGGTTTACTTTTGTTAGCTGTTGGTACTCAGTTTACAGGGCAATCTACATTGCTTATCATTAAGGCGAGCAGTTTGGTGTAGTGGTGACTTAAAATTTGTGTTCGGGACGTGTGTCTATCGCATTTATACTGGAACACCGGTTTTGTTGACAGGTTTTCTCTGTGCACTGCCGGGATTGTACACCGACTACCCCCAGATCTGTTCCTTTCAAAATCTTTCCATTTTTCTTCCACTGATCAGCCTAACTTTCGACGTTATGTAGTCTCGAGATAATGACAGCGGTAAGTGGCGTACCCAGGAATTTTGTTTGGGGGGGGGGGGTCGCACAATTCAAATGAGGAAAAAGGACAGAG